>Ga0209394_1001205_pt1 | contig 16000 bp, 13 predicted proteins | sample JNZ201metaG_FD_184122 | JGI IMG/M metagenome (GOLD analysis project Ga0209394, IMG submission 184122) | Hot spring microbial communities from Jinze hot spring, China to study Microbial Dark Matter (Phase II) - JNZ 20120812A (SPAdes) (version 3) ... | reverse complement strand
GCTTCTTCCCAGCTTATGCGTTCGTATCCTGATTTTCCCCTATTCTCTTCATTCCTCTGCCCCGGGGGCTTATTCGGGTCGAAATCCACCCTCTTAAGCGGGTAGAGAGCCCTTTCTGGAGAATAAACCCTAGATCTAGCCGCAAGCACATAAGGGGCAAGCAGTGTCCTCCTCGGAGGCCTAAAAAGCCTCCCCCTAGCCTCAATAACCCATGACTCAGCATCATCCGGTCCGAACTCAATGGGTGTTACGCGGACAATCTTCCCATCTTTTACATAGACGAAGACGGGTCCACCAACAGTACAGTTCGTCAAAACCCTCGTACCATCACCAAGAACCCTACCAAAACCAACCTCAGACTCAGGCAACAACAGCCACTCTCCCTTACAATAACCTTTCACTTTAAAGTGAAATATATTTGCAAATATAAATTTTATTAGTAGATGAGGATTGAACTGTGAAAATTATTAGGAGGGGGTTGGCTCATACAACAATATTTTATGATTATAATGATATGCTCTGGTTTGTAGATGTTTAAGGCGACTTCTACGCATTTAAGAAAATAGTAAACGATAAAAGGAAGCGCACGAGCTGTATGTTGATCATTGCTAAAGAACTTCTCAGAGAGTTCAGCTAGTGGTTTGAAAAATTGCTATCTGGAATACCACAATGCTTATATTTTTTACTTGGTAATAGTTTTTTGGAGGTTTATTTATGAAGAGTAGAGCTTTGACTAGACTTCAGGCTATTGTTATTGCTGTTGTGGTTGTAGTGATTGTTGCTGCTGTTGTCGCCGCCTATATGCTATATATGCCTGCTCCAGCGCCAACACCTGCACCTGCTCCAACTCCTACGCCTGCACCTGCTCCAGCACCAACGCCTGCACCAACAGTTCCAGCAAAAACATCAATAAAAATAGGGTTTACTCTCTCTAAAACTGGTTACGGTGTTGTTGGTTCTTACCTACTTCATGAGACACAATATATGTTATGGTTAGATCAAATTACCGCAAAAGGCGGGATATATGTACCCGAATATGGGAAGAAACTTCCAGTCGAGTTTGTGTGGTATGACGATCGAAGTGATCCCGCAACAGTAATCGAACTTTACACGAAACTAATAACAGAGGATAAAGTAGACCTTCTACTTCCACCTTGGGGCAGCCACTTCAATTTGGCTGTCGCTCCAGTTATAAGCGAATATAAATTCCCACTTATTGGTAGCACTTGTTACTCAACAACAATTTTAACGGAGAGGGAGACCAAGTTTCCATATTTCTACTCTCTGCTTCCACAGGTTGATGCTCTTATCCCAGCCTTCATGGATTGGCTTAAATATCTTAGAGACAGATATGGGTTCAGAAAGGTTGCCTTGATATATAACGACTTAGCCTTCGGTATAGAAATCGCAAGCTATCACCGTGAAAAGTTACGTGAGGCTGGTTTTGACATCGTAATTGATAAAATGTATCCTGCGGCTGCAACCGATCTCACTTCACTTTTAACCGAGGTTAAAATGACCAATCCTGACATAGTTTTCGCATGGTCTGAACCAGCAGATACAGCGATAGTTATTACACAAGCCCCTAAAGTAGGCTTAGACCCACCAGTCTTCGTGGTAGGAATTGGTCCGCAAATTCCAGACTTCCTTGAAGGATTTAAGGAGTACTGCGAGGGAATTTGTGGTGTAGCTGTATGGCATCCTGAAATGCCATATCCAGGTGCAAAAGAGTACTATGATTCTTATTACAAAAAATATGGCAAGCCTCCTGCCATCATTGGAAATGCTTTGAGTTATGCCATCTGCCAAATATGGGAGCAAGCCATCGAAAAAACGGGCACTTTAGATCGATTTAAGATTAAAGAAGCCTTAGATAAAGAATCTTTTGAGACAATCGTAGGTTATGTAAAGTTTACTAGAGGAATAAATTATGAGACCGTCCACCTAATAATGCAAGTTCAGAAGGGTAAATATGAGATTGTTTGGCCTCTAAAGTATGCGACCACTGAGCTAAGAGTTCCAAGATCAGGATCTTAATGGCTGAGGAGGACTAATAATGATCTCGCAATTATTTTCTCTCTTTTTTCAATTATGCATTAATGCAATTTTACTTGGTGGTTTATATATACTTATAGCTATTGGATTAAATCTTCAATATGGGCTTACTAAAAATCTTAATGTAGCTTATGGAGATTTTATCATAGCTAGTGGTTATATTACATTTTCGCTCTTTTCTATATACAAGATTATCCCCTTATATTCTCTTGCAATAAATTTTCTGTTAATGATTGCCATAGGCTTAGTAATATATAGGGCGGCAGTTCGAAGATTATTTGAAATTTATAGAGTCCCTGAAAAACTTGAAGGAAGCTCTGTTCTAGTGGCGTTTGGTCTCTCTTACCTCATACAAAATCTTCTTATCATATCTTATGGCGGGGGATTAAAGTCCTATACGTACCTATCTGAAACTGTTAATATTTTTGGTTCAGTTGTTATCCCACTTGATAAGCTCTTAATTTTTGGAGTAGCGGTAGCGGCTAGTCTGGCTTGCTATCTTTTTCTTAAATATCACTTAATTGGTAAAGCTATGCGCGCTACAATGGCGCAACCCTATGGCGCTGCTATACTTGGTATAGATATTTTTAAAATGTATGGCTTCTCGTTTTGCTGGGGCTTAGGGATGGCAGGAGTAGCCGGAACCCTAGTGAGTATGCTTTATCTCTTGCATCCAACCGCTGGCGCATCCTTTACATATTTAGGTTTCATTATGGTGGTTTTAGGCGGCCTAGGAAACTTATTAGGCTCTATGATAGCGGCTCTAATAATTGCGTTCATCCAGGTTTTTGCAGGTTACTTTTTATCAGTAGGGATAGCGGAATTAATTGTTTTCTCCGCGTTATTGTTAATGCTGGTATGGAGACCTTTAGGATTACTAGGTGGTAAGTAATGGTGTCCACAAAATACATGCTCTTCTTAATTGTTGTTATATTTCTTGTTCTCTCCCAGATACCCTTACTTGAAAACGCTTATCTGATATCCTTCTTCCAAGACTTTTTCTGCCTATTATTAATAGCGCAAACATGGGCTGTCTTCTCCGGGTTGACTGGTTATACATCTTTGGCTGGTGCGGCTTTCTTTGGGATAGGTGCTTACGCCTCGGTTCTCTTCCCCGCGCCTCTTCCTGGGAGGATAATGATTTCTGGACTTTTTAGTGTTATTGCTGGGCTACCTATTGCACTACTTACCTTAAGGTTAAGAGGGCTTCATTTTGTCGTATTAACGTTTATTTATAATTTGTTTCTCCAGCACTTTTTCGCGAATGTTGTATTCGCTGGACGGGAGACATCTGGCATCCTTGTCCCAGTAATAAGTGCCGAAATATCTTTCTATTCTCTCTTAATTTTGAACCTAGCTGGTTTACTGGTTTCTTTAATTATTCATCGCTCTTTCTGGGGGTATGCTTTATCCTGCATTGGCCAGGACGAGATTAAGGCAGAATCTATAGGGATAAATACCACATTTTATAAAATATCCACGTTTCTCTTACACACATTCTTTGTGGGTGCTGTAGGTTCGGTAAGAATACTTAGAATGTTTTATATTGAGCCAGCAGTAGCTTTTTCTCTGCGTTACTCTTTTGAACCACTTATAGCAGCCATCATGGGGGGAGCAGCTACATTTATTGGGCCTATCATAGGAACAGCTATAATCCAAGTAATAGCTAGGATCTTAATATTTAATTTTCCAGAATATTATTTCCTAATATTAGGGGTACTTATGATAGTTTTTATCTGCTATAAGCCAGAAGGCATTTTTGGTGTAAGACTAAGTAAATAAAAATGCTAGGAAAAACCAGAAGAGCCAAAGTAATGCATTAATATCTTCTTGTTATCTTCTTTCAGCAGAGCTTTTGCATCAGTCTCAAGAACGATTTTGCCAGAAGATAATATATAAGCTCTATCTGAAATTTGTAATGCACGTGATATATACTGCTCAACAAGTAATAATGATATTCCAGGCTTTTTTAATTTGGTAAGAGTATCGAAAATTTCTGATACTACTTTGGGTGCTAAACCGCTAGTGGGTTCGTCCAGCATAAGGAAGGAAGGTCTTCTGATAAGCACTCTTGCTATTGCAACCATTTGTTGTTCACCGCCACTAAGTTTGCTCACCGCTTTTTTACGAAGAACTTTTAAGCGTGGGAAGATTGAAAAAACCCATTCCATAGCTTCCTTAAGGTTTCTCTTTTCAGGAGACGCATACATTCCAAGCTCCAAATTCTCCTCAACCGTCATATTATGAAATAGGTATTCTCTGCCAGAGACGAAACCTATTCCCCTAGATATACGCTTGTATGGAGGAAGATTTGTAATATCCTCTCCTTTTAAAAAAATTTTACCAGTTAAAGGCTTAATAATCCCAGCGATTGTTTCTAGTAGGGTTGTTTTACCTGCACAGTTGGGTCCAAGAAGCGCTACAACTTCTCCATCATAAACTCTTAAGGATAGGTCTTTAAAAACGCAAAGTTCGCCACGATATACAGTTAAATCTTTAACTTCCAACATAAAAATTCACCAAGTTGTTTCTCCTAAATATGCTTCAATAACTTTTTTATCATGAGCAATCTCTGCTGGAGAGCCATCAGCTATCTTCTCGCCAGCATTTAAAACTATTATTTTATCCGCAATCCTCATTATCGCTTCCATTCTATGCTCAATCCAAAAAACACTTATTCCCAAATCTGAGCGAATACGTTCTATAAGGTCCATGCCAAATTTTAATTCCTCTGATGATAAACCGCTAAGTGGTTCATCGAGTAAGACAATTTTTGGGTTAGTGGCTAGTGCCATCGCTATTTCTAGGAGACGTCTTTCAAAAAGCGATGTTTCATACGCCATTTTATTAGCTTTATGTGAAAGATTAACAAAGTTTAGAATTCTTTCTATACGAGAATCTTTACTCTTAAATTGCTTTCCGAATCTTTCTGCCAGTTTAACATTTTGCATAATAGAGAAATTAATAAAAATACGCGGATTCTGAAAAGTTCTTGCAATACCCAACCTACAAATCTTGTTGGGAGGAAAACCGGTTATATCAACATCTTTCAAAAAAACCCGACCGTTTTCCGGCTTATAAATTCCCGTTATTACATTAAATAACGTAGTTTTTCCGGCCCCATTTGGACCAATTAATCCCACTATTTGATTATCATGTATTGAAAAATCAACATTTTTTAAAACTTCTAAGTCACCAAACTTTTTTGAAATATTTATTCCCTTTAATATCTCCATGATATCTAGAGCACCTATACTCTAGTAAAACTTGGGACTACTTAAATTTTTAGAATTTCTTTGAGATTAAACTATAAACAATGACTTTTATTCCTCAAACTCACTTTACTTCTTTTCTCAGGTAGGCGTTCTTTAGGGTTAAGATTTAAGAGTAAAAATAGAAAAAGGTTTTAAGTTGGGCTATAGGGTATGGGAGACTACTCCCTCGGTTATGATGATCCTCTCCTTTGGCTTAGGCATTACTGGTAATATCAAAGCGGACTCTCCGTAGTATATAGTGTGAGTGACAGTTTCCATTCTTGGAAGTATGTAATCCCTTATGAGACCGTCTATGCTGAGAAGGTCATCTTGGCTTCTCACAATCACCTGAACCCTATGACCTACTTGGAAAACATGGGCTACAGGCATCAAGGCTATTCTATACCTTATCTTAACATTACGTGGGGTGGGCTCAGCATCCTTTCTTTTGTACCTAGGCCGCCCAGGTCTCGATTTAGTCTCCTCAATCTCTCTGAAGTATGTGCAGAGCCAGCCCTGGCTTATTACTTGGGCTTCGCCCCTTGGTGATATGTCAACAAAGTCTATAATCCAATTTGTGAAGTCTTTATCTATGGCAGCCTCAAGTACTAGCTCCACTGGCCCTATAACTTCTATCTCATCCTTAAGGGGCTCAGACGTATAGAACATTGCGTACACCGCTGGATCCTCGTAAAGTGCATGCTGCGTGAAAGTATCAGGCGGCGAGCTCTCTGAGGGTCTTTCGAAGGAGAGGTGACCTTTGGAATGGAGGTAAAGTCTCCTGAATTGCGCCCGAGCTGGGGGCCATTCCTTTTCAAACTTCCATTTATTAATCCCCGTAACAAAGAGCTTTATTGGGGGTTCCTCTATAATGCCTACATCTATGCCCTTAAGCCAGTAATCAAACCACCTAACGAGTTCCTCCCAATAGTCAACCCAAGGTCTTCTCATTTCTCTAGGATGAGAGATAAATAGTTTCTTGTCTTTAGCGCCAGTTTTCTCATAGGCATGAAAAGTGTCCCATATGTATATGGCAACGTTCCAAGGAGTATTAAAGTAGGCGGGGATATTTATGTTATTATAAGGAAATTCATCACTTACCGGAAACTTCTTGTTCGGCGGTGGTGGGTGTAACCATAACATAAGACCGTCAACCATGAAGCCAGCAGGATCCATATCTGGGTACTGCAGCACTCCATAATACCTAGCGTTATATTTAATGTCGGGATGATCCAACAGTTCTTTCAGTCTCCTTTCAACGTCTTCCTTACTTAGATGCTTAAAAGTCCACGGCTTAAGCTTATAACGAGGCCATGCATTTGAGTCATTAACGTGTCTATTAGTTAATATGCTGTATAGCATTGTATGAACTACGCCAGTAAAGTTAATGTCACTCACAAGTACGCCGACGAACTCCCAAGGCGCTATAGCTTTGAGGGCGGGGTGAGGGCAGAGGGCTGCGGCAAGCACCTGCGCCGCGCCATATATACACTCTCCCATCATACCAACAACACCATTAGACCATGGCTGCTTAATTATCCAGTCAATTATATCGTAAATATCTCTGGGCCAGTCATTGAACATCGTATCGATGAAGCAGTCTATTTCTCCTCCGGATAGCTTCCAACCTCGAGGGTCTGGAACAACTACTATATAACCTCGCTCGACAAGATGCTGTATAGGACCTGCTTCTAAGTTGCCTGCCCAAAAAGGTGTGTCGGGCTGATATTGTTGAGGTGGCAACCACATGACGGTCTCACAGATATCTTTGCCCCAGCTTCCGAAAGAGAGGACTGTCGGGAACTTACCTTCGGTCTCAGGCCTATAGATATCAGCTGCTATTTTAATGCCATCCCTCATTGGTATCATCACATCTTTTTCAACCTTAACTTTATACTTTGGTTCACTTTCAGGCTGCTTAATTATCTGGGGGAAGCCCACAAAGTAAACATTCTCAATGATATGTCTGATATTTTTCCATGTCTCTAGGCTTATCCTTTGAGGGGCCAGCGCTTTATCATAATCATGAAGCCTGAAATGATAATCATTACCTCTATAGAGATGGACTCCACGTTTTACAAACAAACTAAACCACCTTAAAATAATTAGAGGTCCCCTCCATTTATAACATTTGTGGTTAGGTATCGAATCATTTAAGCCTTAAGCCCTTGTGATCACTTTATTGGACTGAAAATTCACCACATTTCACTTTCTTCTTTAGTCCTCTATAAGTCTTCAGTATGCCTTTAACAAAAAGGATACATTAGCGACGAAGTTCTGGAGATAATGGGGGTATTTCGCCTCCTGAGAGAAATGTTCCCATAATATTTCCCTTTGTTATAGGTAATAGTAGATGTGATGGATATTCTGCGTTATGATAAATTGTGATTCTAGCTGGATGCTGCCTTCTTATATGATTCCCTGCAAGATAATCAAAGAAGGTTTTAGGTTCATCATCCACACAGCTAATTCTTAACCCTATTCTAGAACCTGCTCTAAAGAGGATAGCTGTTGGAACTATTGGAATATTAAATTCGTATATTTTACCAGGCTCTAGCGGTTCTCTTTTCGTGTGCGGATGGTAGGGTGCCCATGGCTTAGAGCGTTCTGGATCTATCGCACGTTGCGAACCCCTCAACCATCCCCGTGTGATAACCTTTTTATTACCCTGAGGATCAATTTCTAAGAGATTTGCATGCCAGAAAATATCCGTGCTAGTCGTTGACGCATATATGTTCAGTACTATAGGGCCGATCACTTCGATGTTGTCGACAAGCTTTGGTGTATAAAACTCTACAGACTCACGTCGATATGGAGAATCTTCAAACGAAGTGCTGCCTTCCCCAGGCCAGAATTCATGTTCTGAGAGTAGGCCATTTTCATGAAGGAAGAATGGTGTCCATTTTGTTTCGGAGAGTGGCCAATCATAAGCCTCTTTCCATTCGCCTGTATTCATTACGAAAATTTTAATGGGTGGTTCATCCATAATGCCAGTATCTATGCCTTTAAGCCAGTAATCAAACCATCTTAGCGACTCGTATGCTAGCTGATAGACAGGGCGATCAAGATAGTAAGGTGGGCATAAGATCATCTTTTTAGGCACTTTGAGATTCTCCCAGCTACGAAACGTTCCAGGGAGATGCCACCCGTAAGTTCCCCAGCAGGCGCCAATATAGGCTGGTACCTTTATATTCTCATATTTTACAGTACGCTCCTCCCAATATTCATCATATAGCTGATGAAGAATTATGTCAAGTGCAACTTGGTTCTCATTTTTATCAGGATTAGTTAAAATTTCTACTAAGACTGGTTGCCTGGCTATATCTTCGTCTTGTAGCACCTCATTAATCAGCTTCTTTAGGCCTTCTTCTCCAAGTTTTTTGCGTGTCCAGTTCTCTTGCCTAGAGAATGGCCAGCAATCAAAGCCTATAACGAACTTTGGGAATGTTGAAAACCCTATGTTCATTATTCCTCCATGATACATTAAATCTCTATAGAGGTCTGTAGCTGCCCAAGGGGCGAAGATACATTTAAGGTGGGGCGGGTTTAGCGCTGCTACAAATAATTGAATCCAAGCAAAGTAGGACGCCCCGAACATTCCGACATTACCATTACACCATGATTGTTGGGCAGCCCATTCTATCACCTCGTAAACATCTTGAATTTCGCGCGGACTTAAAAATTGGAAAGTCCCTCCAGATTTACCTGTCCCGCGGATGCTGACAATAATGTGAGCATATCCTCGACGAACATAGAAGTTAGGATCTCCCGCCTCCAAGGTCCCAGCATCTCTCCCCTCCCTAAAGGTGCCAAAAGGAACTGGCTTTATTGGCTCTGCCTGATAAGTTGTATATGGGTTCATAGACACTATTGCGGGAAATTTCCCATCACTTTTGGGACGAAATATATCTGCATTTAACTCTACACCATCAGACATCCTGATCTTGACATCACGTTCAACCAGTACTTCGTATTTTCTTTCCGAAGTCTTCCATTTCTTGCTAAACATGGACATTGTTTTCATCACCAGACGGATAGTTTTGTCGATCTGATTATAAAAAACTTTTTGCTCTTCGCTATCTATAATACATCGACCGGTTTCATCTTCCTAAATTGTTATGGAAGCATGTTTTAGAGTACGTTATAAAGCCTTCTATAAAAATGCTTTGCTATTATATATTGCCTGAAGCGAGTTACTGGGCATATAAATTCTTATACCAAAAAATAATGAGGGAGCGAAAAGAGTGTTAAGGTGGCATGGGATACCAGAATTTAGCGTTAGCCATCTCTGGAGGCCATACTATCTTGAATTCTCCATTCTGCCATTGCATCATGAACGCTGGCATTATGCATTGGTGATAGTATGGATTATTTGGATCAAGCTCAAATCTAATGCGTCCACCAACAGTCATTAGATCGGTTCCCTTTATCGCTTCATGAATCTTTTGAGGATCTAAGGATGATGCCCGCTTGATAGCATCCAACAGGACCTGAGAGGCTGCTCCAGCATCTCCTATATGCTGACTCCACATTTCTTTATACTTCTTCATATATGCGTCGGCTAATTCCTCTCCTCCAGGGTATAGCCATGGCGCCCAGAAGCCAAGATGACATGTTCCATTACTTATTTTCGGACCTACAGCCTCTATAAAGTCATAGGGTTCAAAGGCTTTTGAGATAGCCATAAATTTTGGTCTCCACCCAAGAGCATAAGCTTGTTTAAGCATGGCCCAACCTTCAGGAGGAACCATTAGTCCCATTACTATATCTGCTCCAGTGGCCTGCGCTTTTCGTATCATATCTGTGAAATCGGTAGTACCAAGAGGAATTGATACTTCATATACAACTTCATATTTGTAATCAGCAGCAAATTTCTTATACAGATTGCCGAAGGCCACCCCTTCAGGCGAATCCTCTAAGAATAAAACTAGCTTTTTATTGTTCATCTCCCGAGGAACTGTTTCCAGCGCTTGAAAATAGCGAGCTACTATGCTTACTTCAGGATGTGCTATTGAGAAGAAGATAGACCAAGTATATTCGCGTTTAGGCATCATTTCTTGCATAGGTTCCAGCGGCAATGAAGCAGTTACAATAGGCACCTTATATCTCTCAGCAACTTGACACCCAGGTACCCCTACAGGAGGGGTGCCAGAACTAAATAGACCGACGACTTTATCTTCAAGTATTAGTCGTTCAACGTTTTTTGCGCATTTATCTGGGCTACTTTCATCATCATACAGAATAAATTTTACGGGTAGTTTCTTACCTACCTCCGCTATGTAGATTCCACCTTCTTCCTTGTTAACCTTGTCTATATAAAACTGATAGCCAAAGCTTAAATATTTTCCCCAGGTAGCTAATTCTCCACTCATAGGGCATGAGGCCCCAACTTTAATTTCTTCTACTACTGGACGAGGTGGCGGTACCATAGTAATGTAAACTATAACGCCGACTATTACTATCACAATAATGATTATCGCCAGAATTATTGCCTGGATTCTCGTTATCGCTTTTCTATCCATACTATTTCTCCTCACTAATCATTTGAGATAAAAAGTTTTTAAGTTTTTCCCTCTCCTCTCTAATGATAACAATTTCGAAGCATTATGGATTATCAAGTTTTAACTTAGGGTATAATGGGTTATGAGCTTAGCATATTATTAAGCTTGTCTTAGCTTTCTTTAGCGTTTTTAGGATAATAAGAGTAAGGTTATTTCAAGGTATATATCCAATTGCATCTATTTCTATTAGAAACTCCGGTTTTGCCAAGCTTGAGACTACCGCAACCGTGCTTGCTGGAGGGTTTTCAACTAACCGAGGAGCATATTTTTTGTAATATTCTAATTCTGTTTTTCGCATGCGGGGATAATCCTCTAAATTTTTAAGAAATATCATTGTCTTTACAATGTTATTCATAGAGCTGCCGGCTTCTTCCATAGCTCTCCTAACTTTGTCGAGGGCGTTAATCATTTGCTCCTCAAAAGTCGGGGGTATCTCCAGAGTTTCATCATTTTGACCCTGACACCCAGAGATGAATATTAGATTGCCTACGACGACAGATCTTGAAAACTTAGGATGCTCAGGAGGCACATGCGGATAAGCCAGCTTTTTGCCAGCCCAATATTCAGGATAATATCTCACTTCATCTTTTATCTTAAACCTTTCTGCTCTAACACCCAATAGGGATACCTCCAGATCTATAATTAGCATCTGGAATAGAATTTATAAGTTTTAAGTTAAATAAGGGAGGTATTCATTAGTAGCGATGAAAATGAAAATTTATGACAATATTTTTGAGAATTACATGTACGCGTAGCGGCGATTAGATTTTAAGAAAACACTTAAGTACTGCTTTTTATAATAAAGTTGTGTGCAGGCAGCATTACTAGAGTGTAGAAATTTAACTAAAAAATTTGGTGGTTTAGTCGCTCTTGATGATTTTAATTGTATAGTTAAAGAAAATGAGATTGTAGGATTAGTCGGTCCTAATGGGTCAGGGAAAACAACATTTTTAAATTTAGTGGTTGGTGTTTACCCACCCTCTAATGGTGTTATACTTTTTAGAGGAGAAAAAATAACTGGTTTACCGCCAAATAAAATAATAAAACTAGGAATCGCAAAAACGAACCAGATTCCCAAACCTTTCTTTAACTTAACAGTTTTAGAGAATGTTATTATGGGAGGCATTTTTGGGAGTAATATGCGAAAAGAGGACGCTGAGAAAAACGCTAATGAATTATTAGAGTTTGTAGGCTTATCACATGTTAAGAATGAGTTCCCGGAAAAATTAACAGGGGTTCAGCTAAAGCTGCTTGAATTAGCAAGAGCATTAAATGCAAGGCCGAAGTTACTGCTATTAGACGAAATTGCTGCTGGCGTAAGCGAGTTAGAAATTAAGCAAATTCAATCTCTAATAAGACGAATAAATGAGGAATGGAATGTATCTATAATTTGGGTTGAGCATATAATAGAAGCTGTTAGTGAAACCTGTGATAAACTTATTTGTTTAAATGAGGGAAGAAAAATAGCTGAAGGGGAGCCACATAAAGTATTAAGATGTGATGAAGTAGTAAAGGCGTATTTGGGTGATTGGATATGTTGACGGTCGATAACATAGATGTGTTTTATGGGCCACTCCAGGTTTTATATGATGTAAGTTTAAAAGTTAATGAGGGGGAAATAGTTTTTCTTGGAGGACAAAATTCTGCTGGAAAGACAACAACTATAAAGACTATAGGGGGCTTACTTCACCCTAAAAAAGGCAGCATTAAATATAAAGGCAAAAATATTGAAAAATTGGAGGCTCATGAAATTACAAAAATGGGGATTGTTTGTCTTTTGGAGAGAAAAAGAGTTTTTCCATATTTAACAGTTCTAGAGAATTTACAGGCTGCTGCTTCGACTTCTGAGGCTAGAGAAAGGTTTAAAGAGACCCTAGAAGAAGTTTTTGAAGTTTTTCCAATCTTAAAAGAGAGGAAAAAACAGATAGCGGGCACTTTAAGTGGTGGTGAACAGCAAATGTTGGCTATTGCCCGTGCTTTAATATTAAGACCTAAACTTTGTCTATTTGATGAAGTATCCTTAGGGCTAAGTCCAAAGATCACATCCCAGATCTATAAAATTATAGAGGATCTAAGATCAGAGAGAGGAATCACATTTTTAATAGTGGATCAAAATTTGCGTATGGCCATGAAGATATGTGATAGATTATACATAATGAGGAAGGGAAAAATCGTTTGGGAAGGAAATCGTGAACAGGCTGATGAGGAAGAGATTAGAAGAGCTTATTTTGGGCAGTAATTAAGCGTTATGGAATTTTTAAGTTAAATCTTTTTTGTAGTCTTCCAATTAAGCCCTCAGGGCAAAAGACTATGATCACTATCATTATAACTCCTAATATAACTAGGTGAAGTGTATAGTAAACGGCGAGGAAATGCGATAATGCTACCATTATCGCTGAGCCAATAAACGGTCCAAAAAATGTTCCTCTTCCACCAATCAAAGTAATTATCAAAGCCTCTATTGACAATGCCACACTAAAGATAGTGTATGGTTCTATATGAAGAGTGTATAGCGCTAATAAACCTCCTATAATGGACGTGAAGAAAGCATGTAGAATAAATGCGTATACCTTATATCGGTAAGTGTTAATGCCAACTAATTCGCTTGCATCTTCATCGCTTCTAATGCACCTTAGAGCCCATCCCATTTTGGACGTTACAATCTTAAACATTGTGAAGCATGATATGAGACCGATGGTTAACGATAGATAATAAAGATATATTGTTGAATAGTATGGTGGAGGAGAGTGGATATGCAAGCCCCAGCTTCCACCAAAATAAGGAAGTCTTATTATCAATAGCTTTAAAATTTCCCCGAGAGCCAATGTTCCTATTGTAAAATATACACCTCTAAGTCTAAACAGTGGTTTGGATAGAAGAAATGCTAAACATACAGAGATTCCACCGCCGATAATTAGCCCAAGTTCAATAGGCACTCCACTAAAATATAATAAAAAAGTGGTATAGGCACCTATGCCAGCAAACGCTCCCTGTCCCAAGCTGATTAAGTTGCAATAACCTCCGGCTAAATTCCAACTATGGGACAATGTTAAGTACACAAAGAAATAGAAGGTTAAAACGATTGTATATGGGGCAACGATCCTGGGAAGCGAAAATAAAAGTGCGCATATTACTAGGGTTATTAAGATTGTTAACGTTCTAGTTCCCTGTTTATTCTTATTAAAGTACATACCGTCCAAAGAGCCCCCTTGGTTTAATCAGAAGCATAATTAAGAAAACTATATAGCTTATGAGCAAATGAACCCCTGAACCGAAGAAATATGCACCAATAGAACCAGCGATTCCTATTATTATTCCTCCAACGAGGCAGCCGAAAATGCTGCCCAGTCCACCTAACACGACAACAGTTAATGCGATTAAGAGATAGTTTATTCCGCTTACGGGATTAAAAGTAAACATTAGTGCCACCATTACTCCGGATAATCCGCAACTTAAAAATGCAAGGCCGAATGCTATTTGACCCATAAAACTAACATTTATTCCGCATGTACATGCAATTTCAGGATCCTGAGAAATTGTTCGTATCGCTATTCCTATTTTAGTTTTAGTTAAGAATATATGCAGTATGAAGATCACTACAAGCCCAGTGATTCCTCCAATTAAATATGTCGGAGGAATAGATGTTCCGAAAATTTTAATTGGAGAAGCCAAATGTTCAAGTGTTATTGATCGTTGCGTTGGTAGCCATAATAGAAGCCCGATGTTTTGTAAAATTGTTGAGATCGCGATGAACAAAAGTAGTACTCCTTCTGGGCTACTTTTAGCCGAATACTTTAATAATATTTTATATAGAAAGAAGCCGACAAAAAAGAAAACTGGCAATATTATAAGCAATGACAAGAATGGATCAAAACTAAATAACCTAAACAGGAAGTAACAGAAGTATGAAGCGAAGATTAGGATCTCTCCGTGAGCTAGATTTAACATCTTTGTGAAGCCGAGCGAAAACGAGAAACCACTAGCTATTAGAGCGTAAATGCAGCCAAAGATTATCCCGCTAATTAGTGCGTCTATAAACATAGGATCTCCTGTTTTTAACTCAAATCTCTCTTATAATTTTCTTAGAATGCACTATTAAATTTTTTCTAGTGTTCATGATCCGGGAATAAAATTTATAGTTTAATTAATTGGACATTTTAACGCTCCATTTTAAGCCATGGGTGAAGTTCCTTTAGTTTCTGCATGGCTTCCTTAACCTTCTCCTCTGGATACTCGTAAGGGTAATAGCTTTCCGGAAAGGTAGTCGCTGAAGGCTCGCATGCCGAAGTAGCCGTGCCCGCATAGTAGAATAATATAGTTTTTCTTCTCCGATTTTCTTGCACCTTAATGCTTCATCTATAACAGCTTTTATTGCATGGCTTGGTTCTGGAGCTGATAGAGCTTCATAGAAAGATAATATAGAGATCGAGAGAAAAAGATAACGTTTCTCATTAATAAAATAGGTCAAATAAAATTTGAGGTAGAAGTGATGAAACTTCCAGAGAAACCGGAGATAACCGTTAAGAGTGGAAGCGCCTCCATTATTCATCAATGCTTATCACTTAGATAGTTTTTGTTAATTGGCGAAAAAGCTATATTCAGTAGATGCGAAGTTTTTGCTATGTTAGTCTTTAACGGTTTTCTAACTTTTGTATCCATTCCACTTTTCAACTTCGACTAAGCATGAATTGGGAGCCATGCCGCATGCGTTCTTAGAGATGAATCTTGAGGGGGTCAGTAGGTTCAGGCACCCGCCCCTATCTATTGATCTTAGATCACCCGGTTCGCCAATAGGATCATAAACTCCACATGACTCCCATCCATGCACGACGCCCGGTCTGACCCTGTGCGTTACCCTCGCTACACAGAGGACCGATCCCCTATCGTTGTACACTCTAACTATATCGCCATCCCTAATGCCGCGTGGTTCGGCATCTTTCGGATTTATCCTAATAATCCAGTAATACCATCCATCTTCCTTAAGAACTCTATGCTCAGGAATTTCGTTTATCCATGTTCCCTTCCCATCATAATGGGTATGGTAGGAGAATCTTGGATGCGGCGTAATCAACTGTAATGGATACTTTTTAGCCTTCTCGCTTAGATGACCCTCCCACGATGGGATAAAGC
>Ga0209394_1001204_pt1 | contig 16001 bp, 15 predicted proteins | sample JNZ201metaG_FD_184122 | JGI IMG/M metagenome (GOLD analysis project Ga0209394, IMG submission 184122) | Hot spring microbial communities from Jinze hot spring, China to study Microbial Dark Matter (Phase II) - JNZ 20120812A (SPAdes) (version 3) ... | reverse complement strand
TTCATATACTTGGTCTTTTATAAAAGGACTGTATCCAGATTATTTAGTAGCCATAAGCCGACTGCACTTTTAATTTTAATATTAGAACAGCATAGTATTTCCATTTATTATCATGTCCGCTATTCTGTTTACATCGTTAAACATTTCATTTACAATACCACATATTTCACTAGTCATGTTTTGTGTAAGCCTTTCTTCAGGTATAACCTTTACATCTACTATAAATGGCTCATCTAATGGTCTCCCTATTTGACTTAATATGGATACATACACTTCTTTTATACCTTTTACTTCCCTGTAACTTTTCTCAGCTATAAGTTTAGCAATTACATTATATATCTTACCAACGTGGCTAACAGGATTCTTACCAGCCGTTGCCTCTAAACTCATTAAACGCATAGGGGTTATTAATCCATTTACTCTATTACCTCTGCCTGTAGCTCCATCGTCTCCATGCTCAGCCGAGGTACCCGTTACAGTAATATAGTATATACCTTCAGAAGGTTTATCAGCTACATTAACATACACCTCTATCTCATAATTTGGAGCAATCCTTACTGCTTGATTAAGTACAGCTTCCCTAATTTCCTCCTTTATATTAAGATATTCATTGCCATCTCGTACATGCCTAGATACTATTGCAGAGGCTATGGTTAATTTTATTTTATTATTAACTCTTAATCCCATTACCTTTACATCTTCTCCAACCGCCGGTAATTTTCCTTTGAATTCTTTCGAATTTAAGAATCTCTCTGTATATAGTACCAGGTTTTCCAATGTGGAAAGCGGAGCAAATCCAACACCAAAACTAGTGTCGTTAGCTAGGGGTGTGCTCTTTAAGCCCAACTTAAAGAGCGCAACCAGATCTGTGCTTCCTTGCCCTATTTTATAGTCGATTATTGTATGCTCATCTGGATTAAGATACCTAAAATGTTCCCTAATCCATTCTCTTGCTGCCCTAAGTGTAATAGTGCCTATGGGTATAAAGTCTAATCCTTCAGATGTCTGTACATATGCTGTTGCCCTACCTGACACAATAATGTATATTGGATGTAGAACTTCGCCTCCGCCAAATATAGGCTTCGACTGACCTCCTACTACCAATACCTTATCCACATTATGGTGTAGTATTACATTGTAATGTCTTAAATAATATTTACTAAGTTCTCTACTTACAGCCTCTGCAATACCATCTGCTATATAGTCAGGATGTCCTACACCCTTCCTTTCAACCATTTCTACATTGATGTTTTCGATACCTTGCCAATGATATTCGTTCACTACAATATTTCTCAATATACCCACCTATTATGTGTAATTTGATTGCCAATGGCTCTTCTGTTCTATAGAGTTTTATCATTTTGTATTTTAATTTTTATGAAAAATAAACTCTCTACAGTTATTGTATTGCAATGTTTAATTGAATTCAAATTATAAACCTTTGGCTAATTTTTCTGCCTTAATGAAAGTCTTTAAACATCTATCAAAGTGTTCACAAATCTTGCATTCTATGCGTGTAGATGAGAAGTCAAAATTTATTGGACATGTCCTTGGCAATGCTGCTCTATTCCTTCTATTCCTGTTCCTATTCTCTCTATTTTCACTATTTACTCTTCTACTACGCATTGTCTACATCACTGTAGTTTGTCGTAACTTTGCCTCTGTATAGTCGACGCATACATACAATATTTGGCTTCCCCGTATGAATATCCTTCCATACTTTGCTATAGCTTCTTTGCCACCATCGCCATATTCTGTAGCATCCTCTAGAACTACATTCATTGTAGGATCCGTCATTACGAGCTTGCCAATGAACTCTGAACCCTCCTTAACCTTTACCATTATTGTCTTATTTAACGAACTTCGCAACATTCGCATTGGCGTTATATTGGGTTTCTGAAATTGTTGGGATGCCATATACTTTAAACCCTATTTTAAGCTTTGAAGCTAGGCATTAATAAGGTTTTTGGGCCAAGTTGTACTAAGATTCTAATTGGGTGACACTAATAGTGATAGTCGTAATAGAACATTTGGAAGCTTATGTCAATAGGTGGTTGTTAAAGGAATACGAATTTGTATCGGAAACCTTTAAAAATAGGGTTATCTTCACCAATGTAACAAAAGAGTGTGATAGATTATTACTACAGCCTTTGGGAATAGTATATAAAACCTCTGCAATTGAACTTCTTAGTAATGTCGATAATGTGGTAATCTTGGATCCTAATGCTAAAGAAAGACTGCAGGTAGCTGATCTAAGAATGGCTAGATATGTAGTAATTGGCGGTATAATGGGTGACAATCCACCTAAAGGTAGAACGAAATTATTAATTACTTCACGATTAAGTAAAGCATTACCGAGAAATTTAGGTGAAAAACAATTTACTATAGCTGGAGCTGCATATATTTTGAGACGAGTAGAAAGTGGTCAGAATATCAATGATATAAAATATGTCTTCGGACTTAAAATTAAGAAGAGACTAACCAAAGACATAGAGATTGAGATAGATCTTCCATATGCATTTCCATTAGATGAACAAGGGAATATCGTTCTCCCAAAGGGTTATGAAGATGTGGTTATAGACTACGTACCAGTATACGAGAGTGCGCTCTTAGCTGGTAATTATAATATGTGTCAAGACCGCTAAAGAGAAATACACTGTTATACCACGTAAATAGAGATCCGTCTTTGACTTCGCTCCAATAATTTTCGCTATTACGATACTTGGTATATAGAATATCATTAGGATTAGCCATACTAAGTAGACGGATATACCAGATATTAACTGCTCTAATATCATATGAAATACCGTATGTAGTGAGGTTGCATATATAATTACACTGCATAAAACTCCATAAATACCTCTAGCAAAGATAATTTTTAGGCGGGTATATAATGGATCCTTTAAATGCGACACAGCACCATCGCCAGAAAAATTCAATGAGCTGGCTCGATATAAAAGTTTGGTTGCAAGAAGTTGCAGAGAAGATGTTGGGTTCATTCATAGATGATGTTTATATATTAAATGGAATCTTCATATTTAAATTCAAGAATGTTAAACATTCTGAAGAATTTTTACTTATAGTAGAACCAGGAAGGAGAATATCTATCTCAAAATTAAAAATAAAACTCAAAGAGGAATTCGTAAAAAGTAGTAGTGTATGGAAGGGAATTTTAAAAAATTGTAGCATTGAAAATATTGAACAATATGATTACGAGAGAATAATATTTGTTGATTTAAAATGTCGCGAAGAAAGTAGAAGGATGGTTATCGAACTACTTCCTCGTGGCGTCATAGCTATTCTAAATAACGATAACATGATACTGTTGGCGAGCTCGTATAGGAAAATGAAGGATAGAAATATCATGCCAAAGGCTAAATACGAATTGCCACCAAAGGCTAAAATTTCAGACTATTACAATATTGAAGTTAGTGGTCTTAGAGACCTTCTATCAAATGAATTCAATATAGTACCAAGTCTTATTAGGAGCTTAGACATACCTCCAGAAATAGCTGACAGTATAAATCTTCTATGTAAATTAGATAATAAAAGAGTTGCAGAGTTAAATGAAATTGAATACAAATGTATCGTTGATAAACTAAAGGAGCTGTTAACAGCTATAATAGAAAGCCCTACACCATGTATTATATATAAGAACAACTCTATGATAGGTTTCTATCCATTTATTCCTACACGATTCTATGGAGAGGGTTACCATATAGAGCATGTTCCCTCATTTAATGATGCTATAGAAAAATACTTCAGTGGATCGTTTAGATCACTATTAATTTCGAAGAAGATAGAGATTGCCACCACTAAACTTGAGAAACTAAGGAAGAGTTTAGAGATGCTGGATAAAAATTTAATTGAGTTGAAATACAGGAAGGAACATATCGAAAATCTATTGAAAATATTGAATGAAGTATACGTTGATATAGAAGTAATTCATGAGTGTGTGCAAAATTTCGTTAAACACTCATCATGGGAAGATATCACAAGATGCAGCAATTTCATTATCGATTTGAAACCTGATAAAGGATTGTACAAAATCAGCATTAAGGGCCTCGAATTAGAACTAGATGTCAGAAAAAGCTTTGCAGAGAATTACTTTACATTACTAAAGTTATTATCGGATATAGACAAGTCCATTAAGAGGGCATTGGAAGAAAGAGGTAGTATTGAGACAAGAATAAATGAGTTAAGCAATACTATAAAAGATGAAATAAAGAAGGTGGAGCTAAAACTAAATAGAAAAATAGAATGGTATGAAAAATTTCATTGGATGATATCATCTGAGGGGTTTCTAATTATTGGTGGAAAAGATGCTAGTCAAAATATTAAACTAATAAGAAGATATTTAGAACAGCATGATATAGTACTCCATGCAGATATTCATGGAGCTAGCGTTATCGTTATAAAAACTAATAGCAAGAATGTAAGCGAAAAAACACTAAGAGAGGCAGCTGTTTTTGCAGCCAGCTATAGTAAAGCATGGAAATTAGGTCTAGCAACCATTAATGTGTTTTGGGTCTATGGCTCTCAGATTTCATTAAAACCACCATCAGGCGAATACTTACCTAAAGGGGCTTTTATGGTATACGATAAGAAGAACTACATAAATAATGTAGAATTGAAACTAGCAATAGGGGTTGAAACAGTAGACATTGAAAATGGTGGTAAGGCTATTATAAGAGTTCTTGCTGGACCTGAAGATGTTATTAGAGAAAGAACGTTTGCCTATATTGTATTAATCCCTGGTGATGAAAATCCGGAAAACATAGCAAAGATGTTTTTGGAGAGTATCAAAAAAGTTTTTAAGGATATAATTATAGCTATAGATGTTAGAGATCTCGAATCTAGAATCCCAGGTCGAAGTAAAGTAATTAAACTAGTTATACCAAAGTAGTGCATGGTGTTAAAGATGCTAAAGGCGTTTGATGTAATGGTACCCAATCCCATACAAGTAAAGGCTAGCATTACTGTATTTGAAGCAATAAAAACTATGGAAAAATATAATATAGCCTCACTAATAGTAGTTGACGAGGGTGACGTGGTGCTAGGGGTTGTCACAGCAAAGGATCTGATTCTAAGAGTCTTTGCAAAAGGACTTGATCCTAGAAATACTAGAATTGTAGACATAGTTTCAAGACCTGTAACTGTAGTTGAACCCGATACACTGCTGAAAGACGTCATTAACTTAATGATAGGTACTGGACATGGTCATATACCTGTTATCAATAAATCTGGAAAAGCAATAGGTATTGTAACAATAGATGATATACTGAAATTTGTACCTGAACTTTTAGAATTAGTAGAGGTAAAGAAATAGTTTTTAACAATTTTAAATAATTCTCAATACCTAGCCTAAGATTGATTAAAAGGAGCCGAAATTCCTAGCCCATTCCTCATAAAGGTTGATCATGGAATTTGATATTGTAGGTCTTCTTCTGTTTAGTACCTCGACAAAATCGTTCATGGTGACAGATCTTGGATTATCTGATAGAGTGTTGGATTTAAATAACTCTCTAACTGTTCTTAGATATGCCTCTAAAACAATATCTCTTATATCACTAGCCGAGTACCCCTCAGTTTTTTCAGCAAGAAGATCTATATTGACATCATCAGCTATCTTTATGAATTTTAAGTAATACTCGAACAGCGATTTGCGTGCTTCTCTACTTGGCGGTGGAATATATATTCTCTTTTGAAACCTGCGTAAGAATCCCAGATCTAGCTTCCATGGTTTATTAGTAGCTGCTATAACATACACAAAATGTTTCTTCCCCTTCTCATTTAATCCATCTAGCTCTTTTAGAAACTGGTTACGCACCCTAGCCTCACCACCAATTTCATTTTCATAAACTCCTAACAGAGCATCCGCCTCATCAATAAATATTATAACAGGTTTTGAAATACCAGTATTCCTAGCATAATTAAATATTGCTGCAACTTTCTTCTCTGCCTCGCCAAGCCATTTTGACATAATATTTGCAGCATCTATCTGCATAAAGACGCCATCTATCTCATTAGCTGTTGCTGCTGCTATCATAGTCTTACCACAGCCGGGAGGACCGTAAAGAAGTATCCCCCTAGGCCATCCCAATGGAAATAGATCTGGTCTTCTAGTCGGATATACAATCGAATCGAGTATAGCTTGTTTAGCATCGTCTAGCCCTATTATGTCTTCAAAACGGATAGACGGCTTTTCAATTACTATGAACTCTTGCAAAGCTTTTTCTATGTTTTCATCGTTTTGCACAATTTCACTATCTCCTCCAGAGACTGATATACTTATCTTGGATTCTTCCTCAAGTTCCTTTGCCTTCCTAATATAACCTTCTGCAACAGACTTATAGATGCTTATCATAGGATCGCTTCTATAATTGTTCAGTATTGTGATTAGTATCTCAGCTGCTTTTCTATAGTTTTTAGCTGCATCAATTTTATTTCCAACCCGTTCATTGATCATGGCTTCATTAACATACTTTTTTGCTAATGCTTCTAGGTACTCCCGTCCTCCACTCAAGATACATCCCAGAACATCTATTATAACTTTAAAAATCGGTTAGGTTAGCTTTATCAATCCCTTTTGTTCAAGACGCTTCAGTATTGCGATTACCACCTCTCTTGCTACTCCAAATCTTTCTGCACACTCTTCTATCCTTATAATACCTTTATTATTGATGATATAATTATACACCTGGAGCTCCAAACCACTATCAACATACTTAGATTGTGGCTGTAGTACGATAAATTTCTGTGGTGTAAAAGATGTGGGAGTGGCTGTTCCTACTGAGCTTCTTGTATCGATATAAGAAGCTGATATAGATAGAGGTGCAGCGAGTTTATTATTTACCATATCTTCGAGCTGAACAGGTATGGGAGGTAAGGATGTCTTTAGTTTTTCCTCTGCTTGTGCCTCGACCTCTTTTAGTATGTCCTCTACTTCCTTTGTTTTACTGGCTACAGTTATAGATACATCTGGAGCCCGTGTTGATGTGATTAGAGAATTTACATTGCTAACGATGTTATCTAGCGTCATGGCCAGCTCCGGCATTGTATTAATGAACATAGATTTCAGTTCATTTAGTATTCCCATGGTTGTTGATAATACTCGTATATCGTTAATTATATTCATGGTCTTCATCCTCTCTAGAAGCCTCTCGATTGCTAGTAGGGCAATGTGTATATATTTCATAAGTCTTCTAACTTCAGCAATTTCTGCGGCATATATCGTTGCTCTTTCTCTATCATTAGAACTTAGAGATTTGACTGCATTAGTAAGGAGTTCATCGTCTCTGTCCTTTAACCGTTTCTTAATCTCCTCCAATTTTATTTTCAAATCATTCAATGAAGTAACTATGTAAATTAGAGCACTTTTCTGTGGATCACGCCTAGAAGTTATATTTAGGATTTTTACAAATGAATCAAAAATTCCTGCTGAAGTAGACATGAACTACCCCCACTATTAGAAGCTTAGGTTACCCTGTAACAACCTTGACTGCTATTGGTTGTTGTGCAGCTGTTGGTGAAGTTATTTGAATCTCTTCTTGCGGTTGTGATACCACTGATATTAGTTCTTGTTCAAGCTTGTCTATGAGAGAAATGTGCTTTTCTACATCCTTCCTCTCCTCCATCGCTGCTTGCTTAGCGAATCTCATAAAATCAGCTGATATTTTGAAACCATTTTCAGGCAATTCACCTGATGTATAGCTTATTAGTAAATGTGTTAGAGCTTTCTCAATGTGCAGTATGAAATTCTCTAATTCGTATGTTCTTTTTCTCAAGATATCTTTCAAATTCTTTATTTCAATTTTTAGTTTATCTAAATCTTTTGAGAACTTTTCCTTCAATTCTCTATATGCGTGCTGTGGTATTTGATTCTTTTTAGATAGTTCCTCCAAAGACTTAAATCTCTTCTTTAATATGTCAAGTTTCCTTTCAAGCTTTTTGGCCTCTACAAGCCATTCAGGCATTAGTTTGAGTCCATCAACATTGTGTTCAAATCTTTCTACTGTAATAGTTTCATAAGAAGCATCATTGGTCATGATTTCAAATGATGAAACCTTTCCGTCAACATCACTATAGACTCCAACTAGTATCCCTATTTTCCTTCCATATATATCAGTTATTGTCTGACCTAAATATGGGGCTACACCCTCTATTGCTATATCCATTTTTATCAACCCTGTTCTTAAAATTGTGTATCGGATATCTATAAAAGGTGTGACATTTTTTTCCAATCAATTGAAATTAAAACATATTACATTTATTTTGAATTCAAAGTAAATGCAATAATAGTGTTATAATAAGAAACACTATATGAATTGCAGCTAAAATTAATTTAAGATAGCGGATCACAAATCCTCCTATCTGTTTTACTAACTCCAGCAACTCAAATATTTTAAATCCAACTACATTTACACCGGTATTGTATACTAGCAGGGATACACTTGTGTCTGAAAGGTCGTTAATCGATGACTTGAGCGCCCGTTCAACAGCTCTTACAACATTTTCATTAGCTTCAACCGAATAGTAGGGTGAATCAAATGCTGTTCCAGCACAACTATGATCATCTAATGTTATCACCTCTGCGTCTCTAATTCCATTACTTATTGCAATTCTTCTTAATGAATCTCTCACACCTATTTTTGCATTATTTCCATAAAGATATATTAATGAATATTTCATGTTGTCACATTCCATAGTCAAAACTTTTACTTTATTTATGCAAAGCCCTTTGATATTTCCGTATACTGTAGACTCACCATATCCAGTTCTAAAGCTAGAGCATGCTTTTTTACGAATAGAAATTGATGCCATAATAATTGAATAGAATTTCTTTGGATCGGTTTCACGTAAGCCTTCAATATTATGACAATCGATGATAACAGCATCCTTAAAACCGTATACAGTTGCAATTTCTTCAGCATACTTCTGAACTTCATATGGAATATCATCACCGCCTACTATAGGTGATGATAGCGCTATAAAAACTAAATAATTAGTTTGAAAAACAAATGCTTCATAAAGTTCGTCGTATATCCTAAAGGGTTCATACACAATTTCATATTTGTTATCTGCATTAAGATGATCTACTATTTTATCTGCTATATCTTTAGAGAGTTTCCCTGCTTCATTCTTGTTTATGATATCTAATTCGTGCGAACCTGCACCGTGTAGAACAAGCGATTTAATTCCCTTGGAGTTAAGGATTTCATCGAGATAGTGGGGTAGTAGTGTACTTCCTAAGGTTCTAAATGGACCGAAGTGCACCCCTGGTACTATTAATGCTATACTATCGTTTTTCCTATTAAAAAATATTGAATATACCTTAACATTCTTTTTTTCGCTAAGTTTACCTATCTGAAATTCGATATCGTCATCTATACCTGTCAATATATACTTAGCCCACGCACTTGATAACTCGAATAGATTAACACCTTTTCTATACGAACTAAGAACGTTATTGAGGTATATTGACGATAGTGATACAAATATTAGCATAGATATTCGAATGGAAGTATTTATTGTGTCGAACCTGTCAACAAAGATTATAAATAAAATTTCCAGCAATATAGGAATTGAAAACATCGCTACAACTTTCCTCTTAGAATTTGTCAAACCTCGTAGAATTAGTAAACCAAATAAAGGAAGTACTGTATATAGCATTCCATATATACTAACAAATGAACCTAAGAATTCCATCAGAATGCCTGGAGCTGTAGAAAATATTATCATATTCAGTATCTGCCTTCTTTTCATATACGGTACTAGAGATTTCACTACCAGCGGCATAAGAGAGAAGCACAGTACGTGAATTACTATTGTAATCGACACTACTGTACTGTAATAGTTCTTGATAATACATGGTATTAAATCAATGAGAACAATAAGTAAAAGATATAATGGATATATAAGGGAGACGTATCTAGCCATCTTTGAAGGTATACGTAAAAGTCTGTAGTATTTCAATGCTACGCTATCAAACATACCATTATCACTTTAAATGGTGTTGCGTTCATATGGTATATTAAACTTATCCATCCACTGACAATTACCTAAGATAAGGTCAACGAGTATTACTAGTTTCATAGAGTGCTGTTTAAAAATTTTACATACGTTCCAAAATTGAAATAACATTTGTATTCTTTCTATATTCCATGCATTCCTATTTCTCGTTCGCTAGCTAATTGTGGTACTTGGTACAGTATTTTGATGCCTTACTATATGCTCTTATCAACTACAAATCTCCCACAAATATTCATAACAATAGATGTTTTGTTGTATGAGAATGCTTATATAGCTCAAAACATTACTATTGTTACTAAAACTCCTAATTAAATGAAGACTGACTCGATGAAAGATCCTGAGGTTAGAAAATGATACTAACGATCGAAGAACTTCGAAAAATGATGATCGATATTGGTTTTGAAAAGATATACTTAGTTGAAGAAGAACCTAATTGTGTGGTCTATATCGGAATTTATAAAGGTAAAGAAATCATTGTAACGATTTTTAAGGGAATATCAGCAGTTTATGCAAAAATGATTCCAGCAGATCTTCTTCCAACTCCCAATTGGCATTGCCATTATATAAAATACTCACCAATAGGATGGTATATATTCTCTAGCAGTATCAGTGATCTTGTTATGCGTTTAGGTAAGAAATTATCCAAGATTATCGAATTGAAGTATTCGTACAATTCCTTAATTAACTAGACAGTGGATACAATACGAATCCTCGGTTAGGCTCTATTTCTACTCTAAAGGCAGTTCTAATATGATCGGTCATTCTCATTTTCTTTATTATCATGTATCTTTTGACCTCTTTACTCTCTTCCACATCCTCCATCCAAAGATGGAACACTCCATCTGCAATATGTTCCAATCCAAATCCAAACGTACTATTATGTACTAAGATCCAACCCATACCAGCAATGAAATTTTCATTCATGTCTACAGAAAGATCGTATACGTAAGGTGTGCTAGGACCTTCCTCTTCAATTCTTTTCACCATTATAAAACCCGTCTTGAGATCGTTATTTGGATTTTCAATCTTTTCCTGTAGGAGTACAGGGATACTATCTCCTTCTCTTACCTTACTTCCCTTAATGGGTTTAATACGGTCTCTATTTAAGATGTAGATGCTGTGATCTTGCGTTACTGATACACTACGCCCTCCCTCTAATTCTATTCTTAACAAATTTCTATTTTCTCGGTGTCTAGCTACGGCTTTTAGGATTCTCCATTCAACTTTAAGAGTTTTTGGATTTACGGACAGTGTATATATGGGAATTTTGATAAGCTTGATCCCCTCTTCATCATAGTTAAAGAACCTGTCTACAAATCTACCTATCTGACAAATTTCTATTGTATCATTATACTTGATTACAATTGGTGTTTTGTAGTCCACACTTTTGGTGGTCATTGCATACTGGCTTACAAGATACGCTGTTACATTTTCCCTATGTGTAGATATCTTTAAATCATAGCTATATTTTCTAGCCATAGCAGGTTTATCTGCCCAGAAAGCACTTAATGAATCTACAATTAGTCTAACATGTTTGTAGGGAGACCTTCCACCTTCTCTCAAAACACCTAACACCTTATACGCTTCATGGATTGCCGAAACAAGTGTTTGTATGTCCAATGCAGCAAATCTTCTCTTTCTAACACCTTCTGAATCAGCCTGCGTATATTCGCTCATTTGTCTAGCAATTTTAAGAAGACCGAAAATATCTATTACTACTATCTGAGGCACTTCACTAATTTCCTTTGAGCTTGAAATATCGTGTATTCTATAGCTTTCAAAATCTATATTAAATTGTCTTGCTTGTCTAACAACATCTCTAAACTCTGCCTCAGTTGTTACATATACAACTGGATCACCTGATATTAGCCCTGCCCAGGCAAAGTGCATACAAAGAATAGACTTGCCAGTACCTGGCTCACCTGTTATGGCAACCCAAGAACCTTTTGGAATACCTCCATGTAGTGCCTTATCAAGTTCAGCAACCCCTGTAGAAATCCTAGTAATACCAAAATCTTTTTTGCTTGTTTTACCCTCCTCCCTAATTTCCTTAGGAAATGTTTTATCCTTTTCTTTCTCACGGCTTAATAATTCCAATTCTTTCTCAAGCTCACTCAAATCTCTATTGTAAATTGTAGATTCTCTATCTTCTTCACTCATAGAAGACTGCCTACCAAACCTATATATCATAGTATAGTTGTTAACTTAAAAAACTAATAGGAAATTAGACGTATGAATCACCTAAAATACGTCAAAATATGTGGATGGTAATCTGAATTCGGATCTATAGAAGCTATTAATTATTATTTAATGATTTGAGATATCTTTAAATTTAGAGTTATCAGTAATATTCTTGGCATGTGCGTACCCTTTAATCCATAGAACTTCATGGAAATAGAACATGACTGGAGTTAGAGATTTACCCACCATCGATGCTGAAATCTACGATGCTGTATATGATTATAGATTTCTCTTATCTAGAGGATACAGCCAGAAGCATGCTTTAGATGTTGTAGCCTTAAAATATTCTCTCAGTAGAGAGAAAAAATTGCTACTTTATAGATGCGTCCACTCTATGCAATATGTAGTAAATGTTGTACCAAAAATTCTATGCCTTTCCAAAACATACAACATACTTGTTATCGACTTTTACAATATTCTATTGACTGTATTATGTATATTGGAAGACTGCGATATTTATCTATGTGACGATTGTATTACTAGAGATCTAAGAGGATCTAAATTAAGACCCCAAGATAGTATATACATGTTGAAAGCCTATGAACTAATTTTAGATGCCATCTCCTACCTAAACCCCTCAAAAATTATTACTATAGCTGACAAAAATATTAGTCATAGTGCTATTCAGATAACGCAATTCAATAGGTACGTCCTGGAGAGGGGTTTTGTGGGTTATAGCATACTATCACCAACTCCTGATAGAGATTCGATAGAAATTTCAAGAAAGGAACAGGCTGTTGTTGCATCATCTGATAGTATAGTTATTGAAAATGCTTATAGAGTATTCCCTCTTACAACAGTAATCCTCAATAGGTTAGGCAAACGTTTCACAATCAACTTTGCAGAGCTACTCGGAACTCCTTGCAATCTTTGCTATGAATATGCCATATAGACCATATATGAGGAGTATAAATGCTATTGTCAGTGGAATACTAATTGAAATTGATGTAAAATCATTACAATTGATTGCTATATCACATCTACTGTATATAAACGATGGTGGTATAATTATGAAATAGCCAGGATTTAATCGCGAAGTCTCTCTCAAAGTGACTGTAAAAGAATATATGGAGGATATTACTATAAGTGACAGAGTAATGTACTGTCCTCCTTTACGATACGACGGAAAAACCTCTTTCAGAATTATCAGAAATAGTATTAAGTAGAAGAAAATTCTCATAAGGTTCAATGGTATTATTCGATCCAAATACGCTGGGAATGCGTGAAACATAGCTATTACATATAGTAATATAGTAGATGCAGAGCCTATCAATGCAATTATATAACTGAGTCTTGACATTCGCTCATCTTCACTCAATTCAAGCGACCTTCTATTCCTAAATAAATGATTGATGGGCCCGCGGGGATTTGAACCCCGGACCACCCGGTTATGAGCCGGGCGCTCTACCTGGCTGAGCTACGGGCCCTAAAATTAGTAATTATGTGCTGGGAATTTATGTGTTACGCATATACAAAATCCAATTCTAACTTTTAGTTCTTTAAATACTACTTCTCCTATCTCCTATAACGTTTATTGCTTCCCCGTTTTCTCATCTGCGACCCTCCTTCAAGTCCAATGAGTATGTGTGCCATATAGCTTCTCCAGCTTCTAAATAATCTATTGCATCTTGGACATTTGTATACCATATTATGTGCCCTATAGATGTAGGGGTATATAATATGGTATATAGTTGTAGTATTCTTATTAGGTTGTGTTACAATTTTAGTATGTTTGTGTGAAACATGTGGAAAATAGTTACACATAAAAATATCGATATAGAAAGAGCTATTGCAATAGTAGGCTTCCCTGGAATGGGATTAGTTGGGAAAACCGTTGCGATGTATCTCATTAACATCTTTGATGCCCATCATATTCTGAGCATCTATGGTACAAAATTTCCCGCACACCTACTTGTTAATTCAGATGGTCTAGCTGATATCGACAAAGTCAGCATATATTATGCAAAAAACAATAGTACTGGTATTCTTATTATAACAAGCGATGCCCAACCTACAAGCGACCCTGATCAGCATGAGTTGAGCAGATTTATTGTTAAAAAGCTTCTAAGATACAATGTAATTGAATTGATAGCTACAGCAGCTTTCGTTTCAGATGTTGTTGTAACATCTAGAAGGGTATTTGTAGTTGGAAACAACAACACTATTTTACAGAAGTACATTGAGAAAGGTGCAACACCGCTAAACGAAAGCGTAATTAGTGGTATGAATGGTGTAATTATTGGATGGGCAAAAGCATACAATATGAATGGTGTATGTGTTCTCGGTGAAACGTGGAGAAGTATTGTTGAAATGAATTATGTAGACTATACTGCATCTAAAATAATTATCGACTTATTAAATAGGGTATGGGAACTTAACATAGATACTGAAGAACTTAGAATACGAGGTAAGAACATCGAGAATGAAATTGAAACTATCCTAAGACAATATGTACAAAAAGAGACGTCAAAGGAAGAAAGGGAAAAGAGACCATATTACATAACGTAGAATTGATAAATTACGTCCATTCCTTTCCTACCTATCATCCATAACTATGCCTGCCTATCAATTAAACCGCTAGTGTCCACAATTTGATATCGATAATCGAACTACTCCAGTAAAGCATTTCAATAAAGTACCTTTCTAGTAATTACTTATGCATTCCTATACCACAACATTCTTTGTATGATACATCCCATTTATAATAAACCTAACCCACCTCTACGAAATGTAAAAAGCAAAATTAAATATGAGAAAGATATCAGGATGTAACAAATGATGAATACAGTGTAAGAAGGTCAGGGACAAGGTTCATTGATACTTTAAGCGAGAAGGCTATATAGAGGAGTATCCAAGATGTATAGCGAGAGAATTCACAGTAGAATAAAGCATTTCCATAGGAAAACAAGGAGGAGTATTGCTAAGAATTATTCTTAGAGGCTTGCTAGAGAAGTGATTTTGAAGACAAAAGAGAAGAGGCTATGCGATAGCCCTCGAAGACTTAGAGTACATCAACAGAAGTATACTCAATAGGAGCACACTAGTAGTAATTGATCCGAGGAACGACTCTAGGATCTAGAACCTGCCTAAGGTATGGAAATACATTAAATTACATTAACAAGCTAGCTATATGCTCTACCTGTTTTCTTAAGAAAGATAGAACCTCGTCTGGAGCAATCAACATCCAACTTAGAGCACTATACACATATGGGGGAGCCAGGTCTCCCTGGGAGCTCCTACAGTGAAGGATGAAAACCGATGGAGCGAGAGGACAAGAAAATAAGAAATGAAGATAATTACAAGTAGCTACAAGTTCAGACTTGAACTCTATAAAAATTTAGAATCTTGGGTGAAAGATATAGCTTATATGCATGTCTCATTACTGCGGGGCCTCATCATTGTATTCAGTATCGGAGATCTAATTCATCCTGCTACCTAATTATTTTTACCAGATACAGCTCTTATTCTTTTATAAATTTCCTCCAGATTTAAATATCTAAGATACCGGCTTAAAAACATCGCCATGCATGGTATAGTAATATGTCTCTCTCAGAACTTGATGAACTCGATAGGCAAATAATTAATCTAATCATTGAAAATTGTAATAGGAGCATCAGAGAACTTTCTAAGACTTTAAATAGATCACCAACACTAATTTCCAAGAGATTACAAAGATTAAAGAAGCTCGGTATAATAACTAAATGTGAGGCTATCTTAGATTATAAAAC
>Ga0209394_1001203_pt1 | contig 16002 bp, 18 predicted proteins | sample JNZ201metaG_FD_184122 | JGI IMG/M metagenome (GOLD analysis project Ga0209394, IMG submission 184122) | Hot spring microbial communities from Jinze hot spring, China to study Microbial Dark Matter (Phase II) - JNZ 20120812A (SPAdes) (version 3) ... | reverse complement strand
ATTTACACGATCTTAGGAATTCCAATGAACGTCAGCGCGACATCAACAATATTGAACAGGCTTTTAACAGTTTGGTTGAGGTTCTTCGTCAGCTTCGCAGTCCAGCAGTGGATTGAAATTAAAGCCGCGAAAACATTGCTGTAAGCTCCTTTCTGAGGAAAAGGCTAAATTTTGCTGCAAAATCAAGATGTAGCAAGGAAGCTCATGACAATAATTATAGAGGCTGCATCAACCAAACACTTAGACAAGTTATATGAAATTGAGACAGAATGCTTCAAAAAAGAGGCGTTTACAAAAGAGCAGATAGCCCGACTGTTGCTGGATCAAAACTGCATAAGTTTAATAGCAAAACATGAAAAAGAGATAATTGGTTTCATTGTTGGCATAGTTTATGCAGAGGATGATACAACGATAGGACATATATTAACGATTGATGTGTCCCCAAGGTACCATCGCAGAGGTGTGGGGACAAAACTCTTGCAGGAAATGGAGAAAATATTCAAGGATAAAAATGTAAAAATAATTCGTTTGGAAGTACGGGAAGACAACATTGCAGCTTTGAATCTCTACGATAAACTTGGATATAAGAAAATTAGAAAACTTAGACGATACTATGGAGACGCCCATGGGCTCCTTTTAGTTAAAAAATTGATTTAAAAAGAATATGATTTTTCTCTCATATTATGGCTTTCTCGGTGTTCTTGTCAAAGAGGTGTAAGCGGCTCATGTCAAATTTTACCCATACTTTGCTTCCGTACTCAGCTCTGAAGTCTTCAGGGCAGATCGCTTGAAGCAAGATGTTATTTATAACTATATGAGTAACGGTCATTCTTCCCAAAGGCTCCACTAAGACAACTTTTCCTTCTATAGCATTCTTAGCACGTTCCTTGGATACTTGGACGTTCTCGGGACGAATACCCATTAACATTTCTTGGCCGTACAATTCCTTTCCCAAGACTGACTCAAAGTTTGTAAGGTCCAATGTAAACTCTCCTGCGTCTAGAATAATGTGGCCGTTCTTTTCGGTTAGGGTGCAATCAATAAAGTTTATAGTTGGGCTCCCTATATAGCTGGCGACGAATTTGTTGGCTGGCTTGTTATAGACTTCGTCTGGTGTGCCTATCTGTTGTAGTTTGCCTGCGTTCATAACAGCAATTCGATCAGCCATACTCATAGCCTCAAGCTGGTCCGGTGTGGCATAGATGATAGTCTGTTTAAGTTCTGTTTGGAGGCGTTTCAATTCCCCTCTCATTTCGAGTCTAAGCAATGCATCAATGTTGCTTAATGGTTCATCAAGTAGCAAAACTTTGGGGGAACGAACAAGGGCTCTTGCGACGGCGATTCGCTGTTTCTCGCCTCCACTTGCCAAAACAGGGGTTCTATTAAGAAGATGTGTTATTTTAAGGAGAGAAGCAACCTCCTTGACTTTTTTGTCAATTTCATCCGCCGGATATTTTCGAAGCCTTAATGGAAAAGCAATGTTATCGTAAACGGTCCACTGGGGATACAATGCCAAGCTCTGAAAAGTCATGGCGATGTCTCTGTCCGCTGGTAGAACGTCGTTCACCAATTGTTCATCAATGTATATTTCACCTTCGTCTGGTTTCTCCAATCCAGCTATCATCCGCAAAATCGTTGTCTTACCAGCACCCGGAGGCCCTAATATGCAGAAGAATTCTCCGTCTGAAACTTTAAAGCTTAAATGGTCAACTGCTATTTTGTTTCCAAACTTCTTTGTTAAGTTGCAAACTTTTACAGTAGCCAAAATAGTTCCTCCTAAACTACAACCTTCTCCGTTTTCTTGTCAATTATATGAAGCCTATCCATATTTGGAATCAAGTATAGTTCTTCTCCGATGGAAGCTCTATACGTGCCGAGCAGAAGCGTCTTGATCTCCTTACCGCCAACCCTCATGGTCAATATCGTTTCAGTGCCTAACGGTTCTACCAGAGCAACCTTACCTTTTATAGCATTTTTAACAGGCTCCCTCGAAACTTGAATGTGCTCGGGGCGAATACCCATGATCACTTCAGGTCCACACGTCTCTTTTTTAAGAATTTCACCAAACCTTGTCACATCCAACGTGAAGTCTCCTGCATCTAGGATTATGTGACCGTTCTTCTCCGCCAGTGAGCAGTCAATGAAGTTCATGGTTGGGCTCCCAATGAAGTTTGCGACGAATTTGTTGGCTGGCTTGTTATAGACTTCGTCTGGTGTGCCTATCTGTTGTAGTTTGCCTGCGTTCATAACAGCAATTCGATCAGCCATACTCATAGCCTCAAGCTGGTCATGCGTGACATATACAACTGTCTGTGACAGTTCTTTCTGCAGCTGTTTTAGTTTCACTCTCATCACAGCTCTTAGGGCTGGATCAAGGTTGCTTAATGGTTCGTCCAAAAGGAAGAACGCTGGTTCAATAATTAAAGCCCTGCCTAACGCTGTTCTCTGGGTTTGGTCTAGGTTAAGATTCCCACCTTTAACATGAAGCACGTCCTCAAGCTGAAGAATGTGAGCAACTTGTTTAACTTTTTTATCAATCTCTTCCTTGGTGAGTTTTCTTATTTTCAGTCCGAATGCAAGGTTCTCGTAGACGGTCATATGGGTGAAAACTGCGTAGGATTGAAAGACGAGGCCTACTTTCCTCTCTTTTGGTGGTAGATATGTAACGTCCCTTCCACCGATAAGTATTCTGCCATAAGTTGGCTCCAGCAGCCCTGCTATCATGTTCAAGGTTGTGGTTTTGCCGCAGCCGCTAGGTCCAAGTAAACACAGGAATTCGCCGGGTTGCACCGTGAGGGTTAGGTGGTCAACTGCGCAGAAGTTTCCGAAGTACTTTGTTAATTCTTCTAGTTCTAATTTTTCACCTTTTGACAGCTCCAAAGGTGAATCCCCTAACCAAGTATTTTTGAATTATAATACCAATCACCATGCATGGAACAGCCGCAATAACTCCTGTGGCTGCCATCGGACCATAAAGGTAACCGAAAAGCCCCTGATACTTGGAAAGTGCTATTGGAAGAGTAAACCAGTACCTATACGTGAGAACCAATGCGCCTAGGAAGTCGCTCCAACACATTATGAAAATGAACAGGAAGGTTACGGCGATACCGGGTTTGACAAGTGGTAGAATCACTTTGAAGAAGACTTGAGGTGGACTACAACCATCAAGCATTGCTGCTTCGTCAATGTCCTTTGGAATATCGTCAAAAAAGCTTTTCATAAGCCAAATTACGAATGGCATGTTAACCACCGTGTAGAAAACTATCATGCCGTGAGCCGTGTCGAGCCACTTAAGCGCCGAATACAAGATCATTATTGGGACTATTATCGCGATTGGGGGGAACATTCTGAACATCAACAACTGGAAGGGAGCAAACTCTCCCCCTGCCTTGTAGCGGGACATTGCATAGGCTGCACATGTTCCTATGATAAGGGCTAACACTGTCGCCGAACCAGAAAGGATGAGGCTATTTGCCAACGGCATATGAATTGTTTCTCTAAACTGCGCAAAGGTTTCCATAACACCAAATGGGGCGAAGAGGAAAACATAGTTATCGAGCGTTATTCTCGTTGGTATTATGCGTGGGTTTGTTGGAGTAGGCGTCCACTCCTCTGGTGGCTTCAACGATGTTGTAAACATCCAATAAATTGGAAACAGCAAGATGACAGTCACGGGTATTAATATCGCATATCGCAGCACTGTTACAATTTTTTTCTGAGTTCGGAGGTCCATTTTAACACCTACCTTTTAAGGAATATGGGTCTAACAATAAACCATGCGAAGAGCAGCATGGCTAAAACTATTAGGAGGGCTTCCGCAGCAACATAACCAAGCCTCCACGCTCTAAAACCTATCTCCAACATGTACATTGACACTGTTTGCGTTGCCGTTCCCGGACCACCATGAGTCATTATGTAAGCGGCGTCGAACATCTTGAAGGCCTCTATACCCCTTAAGAGCAAGGCGATGGCTATGAGAGGCTTCATCATTGGCAATATCACATGCCTAAACACTTGTAAACGTGAAGCCCCAAGTACTTTGGCAGCGTTTATTGGATCTTGTGGCAAGGCTAATAGACCTGAAAGCATTAACAGAAACATAAACGGTGTCCACTGCCAAACGTCAGCTAGGTAAATTGTAAACATGGCAGTGTCTCCGTGTACAAACCAGTCAACTTTGATGCTTTGCCCCGTGATTAAGCTTAGGATAGCGTTTACTGGCCCGTCCTTCTGGAACATCATAAAGAACATATATCCTGTTGCCGCGGGCACAACCATCATCGGCAACAAGATGGCTGACGTAAAGAACCTTTTTCCAAAAAAGTTATCGGTGAATAATAGCGCAAGCCCAAGACCCAAGAGAAATTCTGTGAATACGCATATAACCGTCAAGAACAAGGTGCGCCCTATAGCCTCCCAAAACAGCCTATCCCGGAAGAAAACTCTGTAATAGTTTTCCAAACCTATGAACCTAGCTAGATACCACTCCCCACTAGTTGGAGACCAGTCTGTAAAGCTAACATATATCTCAGCTATAAGCGGAAAAAGGCCCACAAGGTTCATGATTATTTGGAGGGGAATAATCAATAATAAAGCAAATTTTTCGGGCCTTTTATACCAACTTACGGGCTTATTTTGCATTTCTAAACCTCGTAAGTCTAAGTTCCTAGAGGTTTGGTATTAATTCGATATTTAAACCTTACTGCCTGAGGATGGATTTAGGAATATCATACTAAGATGCAACATCAACATTACATTAAGTCAAATTAGTTAGAAGATTAAAATAAGGTATAAAAAAGGAAAGAGAGGACTATGTTATCATACCCATTGGATACGTTTGTTTGTGGAATTGCCAAGAAATTTTCATTTCTTCTCTGCCTTCTCTCTCGGTTATATCCTCCCATTCGTTAGCGATTGTTTGCACAGCCTCGCTTGCCAAGGAGTCAATGTCTTCGCCAGCAAGGGCCCGAGCTTGAACCCCGTGCATGGTCTCATAAACCACTTTATGATATTCGGCGGCTTTTCTTATGCAGAGTAGTGGAATGGCCGTCATAGCAGCCGTGTATAACGTGTCAATTTCCTCTTTTCTAAATGCTTCATATTGCCGTGGATCTGCGAAGGGACCAAGCTGGTTGTATCTTATCGGGTCAGCCCAGCTTCCAGGAGCTATGCTTACATTAACTATCCATTCTGGGCTCGTTAAGAACTGCCCGAAGAAGTATGCAAGCTCTGGATACTTGTACCATCTTGACACCATGTACGTCCATCCACCGCCTTGCATTGTTCGTCTATTTATTATTGGTCCAGTTGGGCCTTCAACCACTTCGCCTGGCGGTAGAGCATAGACTACCTTGCCCCTGGTAAAGGCGTTTGCTGCCTCTGCATATTTGCCAAAGGACGGAAATGTTACAGCAGCGAAGGCATGCCCGGTTGCAAAATAGTTGCAGTGCTCACCATAGGAGAAGTTTGTAATTGCAGGGTCCATGAAGGGGACAAGTTCTAAGAACTGTTTAGCAGCTTTTAATCCTTCAGGTGAGTTTACTGTCGGATGCATATCGTCATCGAATGGAAGCATGCATGGATATTTCTTGTTAGCAAGCCTCCAATAGAAGGAACTATGACAATTGACTTTGTATCTTGGCTCATTTTGCCCGTAAAGTTGTTGATCTGGACGAGTGAAAAATTCAACTACGTCACGGTATTCCTCCATAGTTTCCGGGATTTTAAGTGGGTATCCATATTCCCTTTCAAAGTTTTCTTTTTCCGTGGGATCTTCAAGTAAGTCCTTGCGGTAATAAGCAATCCATGTGTCACCGTCAAGTGGCAAGGAGTAGAGATGCCCGCGGTACCAAGTGTACTGTTTGACAAGCGGGTAGGCAAAGCCATCCGGCATGCCTTCAAGACGTGGATCGCCTATCTTGATTAAATCATCCAGTTCAATTATAGCATTGGCCTCTACAAGTTCGCCCAACATCCATGGTCTGTTCAGGTAGGCAGCATACTGACCTGTTTTGGCCACAGCTTCGAGTAAGGGCTTTTCATACATTTCAGCTTCTGGGACGCCGATAGCCACCGGTTTAGTGCCAGTCGCGTTCTCCCACTCAGTCTTCACAATGTCTATAGCAGCCGCTAATCCAGATGGACATAAGACTGGGATTTCTGTGCCCTCTGGTACTTTCCCGCTTTCGACAAGTTCTTTGGCGCCGTTTATGGCACGCTCAGCCACGGTAGCTCCTTGAATTGTTTGTATTGGTGTGGGCACAGGTACTTCCTTGATTTTTTCAGGCATCAAAAAACTGGTAACGCCATAGCCGATTGCTGCACCAACACCCAGACCCACAACCCCAGCGCCAGCGACTTTCAAGTATTCTCTTCTAGAAATTTTTTTCTCGGCAGTCATATTCAAACACTCAGAGTAAGATTAAGGCAGTTTGTTTAAAAATTTTTCGAGCAATTCATTAAGCTGCTTTAATTTGGACCAGAAAATTTTTTATATGAAGCTGAAGGCTAATGGAGAGAACGAAGGTGATGATCTTGAAAGGAGTTTGGGGAAAAATTCTGAGGGTTGACCTAACTAAGAAGGAGATACGTGAGGAGAAACTCAAAGAGGATGTCTACAAGAGCTTTATCGGCGGGGGAGGTCTTGGAGCGCGCTTCCTTTACCACGAAGTGCCAGCGGAAGTTGACGCTTTCCACCCAGAAAATAGGCTAATTTTCGCCGTTGGACCGTTCCAAGGCTTAAAACAGACAGGTGCAGGCAAATGGCAAGTTATTTCCCGATCTCCACTAATTGGGGTAAACGCAGAGGCGGCGGCAACTGGTTGGTGGGGAGTCCACTTTAAGAAAACAGGATATGATGCGTTGGTGATTCATGGCAAAGCTGAAAAACCAGTTTACCTATGGATAACCGATGGACGTGCAGAGATCAAAGACGCGTCTCATCTCTGGGGTCTAGACATGTATGAGACAGAAGACCAAATCATAAAGGATCTGGGAGAGAAGGACGTACAAGTCGCAGCCATAGGGCAAGCTGGTGAAAGGCTTTGCCGAATTGCATGTATAGGTACAGAAAAGAAATCCTTCGCCGGAAGGGCGGGATTAGGCGCAGTGATGGGATCAAAATACCTAAAGGCGGTGGCGGTGAAGGGAACAAAAGAAGTTGAATATGCCGATCCAGACACCCTTGAAAAACTTAACAAGGAGATTAACAAGAAAGTGCATGAAAAAGGTGCCAGAATAAGGGAGCATGGAACCCCAGTCGTATTCAAGCAGTTCTCGGATAAAGGAAACTTACCCATCAAAAACTGGCAGCTCGGCTTGTGGGAAGGCGCATTCAAGCTGGGTGCTCCACGTTACACTGAATATCTAAAGGCAAAGCCGTGGCCATGTGCATATTGCACGCTGCAATGTCACAGAAAAGTCTACGTGCCAAAGTACAAAATGGAGACTGTTGGACCGGAATACGAGAACTTGGCAATGATGGGAATAAACTGTATGGTGGATGATCTGGATGATGTATGCTACGCCAACGATTTAGCCAACAGATACGGATTGGACGCCATATCACTAGGTGCCATCATAGCGTGGGCTATGGAGTCTTATGAAAAAGGCGTTATTACTAAGGAGGACACTGGTGGCTTGGAGCTCAAATGGGGTAGCGGAGAAGCCCTAATAGAAATGACCAGAAGAATAGGGTTGAGAGAAGGAAGGCTTGGATGGTTGCTCGGCGAAGGTGTCAAAAGAGCGGCTGAAACCATTGGAAAAGGTTCAGAGGCGTGGGCCGTCCACATTAAGGGCATGGAAGTCCCAGCTCACGACCCAAGGGCAGTATTCCATGCCGGTTTGAACTACGTTACAACTCCGATACGTTACAGCTGCCACGAAAGAGGTAATCCACAACACGTTTGGGTTGCCGGAGTTAACCTACCAGAATTTGGCGTGTCAATGCCTCCGTTGAAGGAAGAAGATAAATGGTCATGGGAAAACGCTGAAAAAGTGGTTGCTGCATTCCAAGACTACTGCAACATAGTAAACTCTCTAGTGCACTGCAAGTTCATGGTGTTCGCTGGTTATACTCTAACAGACTTGCTGAACACGTTTAATGCCGCCACAGGCTTAAACTGGACCATGACTGAGTTCCGCAAAGCTGGTGAACGCATAACCAACCTACAGAAGCTCCTAAACATCCGGTATGGATGGAAGAAGGAGGACGACCTGCAATTCCCGAAGAGACTAATGGAGCCGAAGAAAGAAGGACCTGCAGCGGGCAAAGTTCCGAAGGGAATACAAGACGCTGTCAAGAAATACTACAAGCACCGTGGCTGGGACGAAAACGGCGTCCCAACAAAAGAGAAAATCAAGGAACTTGGACTAGAAAAAGTTCCATAAAACTGCCATTCAATACTTCCCTTTTATTCTCAATTTCTTTTCTTCTTCCACCCAAAAAGCCTCAAATTTTGGCACACGAACGGAGCGTTAATTTTAATAGCTTGGTTGTAGACTCTTACAAGGATATTCAATCAGAAAGGGAGGAATCATGAGAATTACTGTGGATTTAAATAAGTGTATAGGTTGCGGTGCATGTGAACTGGCTTGCTCCCAGAAGAATGACGGAGCATTCAGAATAAGCAAAGCAAGAATTCGTGTTGACAAAGGTCCAGAAACCATATTGAGAGACAAGAAGTTTGCGGTGTATGTCTGCCACCAATGTGAAAACGCACCATGCATTTTAAGCTGTCCTCAAGGAGCCCTCTTCAAAGATTCAACAACAGGAATAGTTAAAGTGGACGAGGATAAATGCATTGGTTGCTCGCTGTGTGTACAAGCCTGCCCATACAACGCGATATGGATCGATGCTCTAAAGGGAAAAGCCTTTAAATGCCAGATATGCGACCAAGTCCAACCGCCGTGTGTTAACATATGCCCAAGAAATGCCCTTTCAATTGGGGGTGGAGAGTAAATGTTTGGGTATGCCGGTCAAATACTAAAAGTTGACTTGGAAACAGGCAAAGTTGTAAAAGAACCATTAAAAGATGAGCTAGTAAAGGGTTATATAGGGGGCCTCGGGGCTTCCGCAAAAATTCTCTTTGAATCTTTACCTCCAATGACGGAGCCATATTCGCCAGAAAACGTCGTTATATTTGCCACCGGACCAGCGCAAGGAACTCTCATACCAGGTTCAGGTAGGGGGCTGTTTGTTTCAAAATCTCCGCTCACCAACCGCATATTCAATTCAAATGTCGGTGGATACATTGCTGCGGAGCTCAAGTTCGCCGGTTATGACCTTCTGGCTATAACCGGTAGATCTTCGAAGCCTGCGTATATTGCCATAGACGGAGACAACGTTGAAATAAAGCCAGCCACGAGTATGTGGGGAAAGACAACATATGAAACTCAGGCGATGATAAAGGAGGAGCTCGGAGACAAAAGCTTTCAGGTGGCATGCATAGGTCCAGCGGGTGAAAACCTAGTAAAATACTCAGCAATAATCCATAATCTCCATGCCGCCGGTAGGGGTGGAATAGCCTCAATCTTAGGATGGAAAAGGTTGAAGGCCATTGCCGTTCGAGGAGACAAAAGTATAGAAGTTCCAGACAAAGATGCACTCATAGCCTTCTACAAGGAGATAAGAGAAAAATGTTCAAAGCATCCAACCTTGCCAGGTTATGGAACAACCGTTGCCCTTGGAACAATTAACAAGCTCGGATGTCTGGGAACAAGAAACTGGCAAACAGAGGTTTTCGAAAAGGCTGCCAACATAGACGGTTATACCACCATACCAAAATACAAGAGGTTAGACATAGCCTGCACTGGTTGCCCCATGGGTTGTGGTAAAGTACAAGAGGTGGCTGAGGGAAAGTATGCAGGTGCTCTCGCAAAAGGTCCTGAATATGAAACGCTATATGCGCTTGGATCCTTGGTGGGTGTAGGCGACTTTGACGCGCTTGTTTCAGCTGCAAGGCTATGTGATGAGTATGGACTTGACACGATATCTACGGGAGTAGTGATTGCTTGGGCGATGGAATGCTATGAAAAGGGCATATTAACAAAGGATGAAACTGACGGGCTTGAATTAAACTTTGGGAACGGTGACGCAGTAAACGAAGTAATAAAAAGGATAGCATATAAAAACGGATACCTCGGAAACCTATTAGCAAGAGGAGTTAAAGAAGCATCTGAAATTGTTGGATGCGGTTCCCAATACTTTGCAATGCATTTCAAGGGACTGGAGCTTGCCGGACACTCACCGAGAGGAGTCAAAGGGTGGACTTTAGGATACTCAGTTGGATGGAGAGGGGGAAGTCACCACGACGGAAGAGTCCACGACATCGAATATCCAAAAACATTCGAAGAGAGAGCCTTGAAATACGAGGACAAGCCGGAAATAGTCTATAAAACCGTTCACAGAGTAATGATTGAAGAAAGCCTCATAACATGTCGTTTCTTCGGGGGATATTATGGTCCACTTGAACCCAACGAGAACCATTTAAGGATTCTGAAGTTAACAACAGGTTTCGACATGACGCTAGAAGAACTTTGGAGAACCGCGCGAAGAATTAGAACCTTAATTCGATGTATAGAAGTGAGAGACGGGTTCGGCAGAAAAGGCGACGTCAATGCACCTCCGTTAAGAGTGCTCAATGAACCCATTCCAGAAGGCCCTTCAAAAGGGGCTCACGCCAAACCTTCGGAATTCAAAGTTATGATAAACAGGCTTTACGATTTGATGGGCTGGGATAGAGAAACAGGGAAGCCAAAAAGCGAAGTATTGAAAGAATTGGGATTAAGTGACGTTACAATTTAGACTATCGAGGATATTAATGGCCATGGTCACCGTGACATTAGAATATACGTTGAAGTTCAGGAGCATAACGGGGAAAGACTTGGAAAAAGTTACGCTAGAAGATAAAACAACCATCGGAGGAATTCTAGAACTTCTCAAGTTAAAGTACGGAGACATTTTCGAAAAGGAGTTTGCGAACCCCAGCGGAGACAAAATAGCCGGTGCACCTTTATTGTTGCTGAATGGACGGGCATTAAAACTTCCAGAGGGGCTAAACACTTATATTAATGACGGGGACATCATTACCTTCACATATGCCATCGCTGGGGGATAAAAGTGCTTATAGATAAAAAGAAATGCGTTAACTGCGGTGAATGCCTGCCCTACTGTCCTGTTGGCGCAATAAAGTTTGAAAAGAATGTCTATTACATTGACCAGAACATATGCGTGGAGTGCGGAGTCTGCATTCGATCAGGTGCATGCAAGGCGGGCGCAATATACCAGCCAGAACTACGATGGCCAAGAGTGCTCCGACCAACCTTTAGCGATCCATTGTTGGTTCATCCTCAAACAGACGTTCCTGGAAGAGGTACCGAAGAAGTGAAGACAAACGATGTGACGCATAGGTTCAAACGTGGAGAATTTGGACTGATAATAGAGGTCGGCAGGCCAGGCATAGGCACATACTTCGAAGATGTAGAAAAAATTACAAAGGCCTTGGCTGCTCATAAAGTAGAGTTTGAACCCAAAAATCCAGTTACATACCTTATAGACACTAAAACAGGAGAGTTCAAGGACCCAACCGTTAGAAAGGAAAGAGTTCTATCAGCAATAATTGAGTTCAAGATTAAAGAGGAAGATTTTCCAAAGATCGCTGAAACTTTGAAGGCTATTTCAAAGGAGATTAACACTGTTTTCAGTTTTGGAATAGCAACGGTTTGCAGGGACAGCGAAATTCCGCTGGCAATAATAAAGAAGGCTGGATTAAAACCGAGAATCAACGGGAAAACCAACCTAGGACTTGCCTTAGCATGGTCATATAAGTGATATGGAGGAGGTAGGTAAACATGACGCACACCCTCCACAGAAGCGGTGATAGAGAATCCTTAAAGGGCGATTACATATTTTTGGCTATGGCGTCGAGAGAATATAACCTCAGTGGCGCCGCTCCAAAACTGAGGAAAATTGCCGAAATTTTCGCCAAGTATAACCCAGTTAACATGGGAGACATGTCTTCTGGAAAACCCCTCACAATGGCTCGAGGAGCAACCCCAAAGGAAATAATCGATAATATATCAGACAGATCAATAGTACACGCAGTTTACACAGACAGAGAGATTGTAAAAAAGGTTTTGAGGGAATTGAAAGAAGCAGACGTAGGAATATCTGTGGTTGTCAGCGGGATTTTCGATGAAGTCTTCGACGCCTGCAAAGAAGTCTCTATTTCTGGACCATTTTCAGTGGATTTATCCATTGGCATCATGGGTAAAACTCAACTGCTTCCGGAGGAGGAAATCCTCGACATAACCACAATGTGCGGCCACGGACTTGTATCCAGACACTTAGTTAAACATTTAATTGAAAAAATAAAGAGAGGACAGACAACAGTAGAAGAAGCCGCACATGAGCTAGCCAAACAATGCGTTTGCGGAATATTTAACCCCGATCGTGCTGCAAAACTTCTCCGCAAGATTCTAAACAAAGAAAAATAGGCACCCTCCTTACCATTTCTTTTTCTAATCTCCTGAAAAACACTTATAAGTTCGCAATTATGTTGTTATGTATTCAAAATGGTTGGTGACATGAATGAGTGAAATTCGGTATAAAGCAGCCGCGGGTCAAATTGGACGCGTTATAGCTGCGCGACTTTTCCCAGGAACAGACCTCATTGAGGGAATAGAAAAAATTTGTAAGGATCATGGAATTAAGTATGCAGCGGTCGTGTGTTCGATTGGAAGCCTTCAGAAGGCGACCTTTATGTATCTAGTTCCGAAGCCCGAAGCGAAAATGAAGGCTGGATACACAGCTCCATATGAGCTTCCTGGACCTATCGAGTTTCTTGGAGGACAAGGAATCGTCTGCGAAGGAGAAAATGGAGAAACAATAACGCATTTTCATGGCACGATAAGCGACCAGCTAGACCACGTGTACGGCGGCCACATTGTCAAAGGGAAAAATCCAATTTTAATGACCATGGATCTGGTTATCATCGAAATAAAAGGCGCCAAACTGCTTCGGAAGTATGATGCAGAAACCGAGGTTGTCCAATTCGCGCCAGAACCGGAGTAAGCTTTCTTAACTCAACTTAAGCTTTAAACTCCACTATTTTTGTGACCTGCCGCATTGTGGACAGAAAGTTACATTGGCCGAAATTGGATTTCCACAATATCTACATTTGACTGCTTCCACTTGCCATCGAGGTGTCCTAATATCACCCTTCTTTTCATAGCGTTTAGCGAACAAAATTCCTGCTTCAAAAAGGAACACCATCACAGCCAGCAACATGAAGTTTGCGAGACCGCCCTCGCCGGGCGTTATCAGAAAGACCAGCACTAGCAGAGCAAAGTAGACATACCTCCTATTTTTCGTTAACGTCCTCGTCTGCAATATCCCAAACTTCACAAGAAGTGTTAGAAACACTGGAAAAGTTGCCACAATGCCTGTCATCAATGTTAGGAATAACGTGAAGTAGTAGAAACTGGTAACCGAAATTAAAGGCTCAGCGCCAGTGATTTGGAAGAAAGGCATCAAAGCAGCAATACCGTAAGGCACAAGAAGGAAATACCCAAGAACTAAACCGCATGAAAACAAGATCAAAAAAGTTATCATGAAAGAATATAACGTCCTCTTTTCATGAGGGTATAGCGCCGGATCAATAAATTTAAAGACTTCATAAGCTAGAACGGGAGTGGCTGCAGCGAGACCAAAAAAGAATGAGGCGACAAAGTATAATTCAATTGGAGCCACAAACTCAGTGCCTATAAGTTTAACATTTGGAGGAAGAGCATGCTCCCTTATCATTTTTAAGATAACGCCAATCAATGGCTGGTAGGAGGTAGGATTTGTTAAAAATGAGAGATCCGCCGGAAAAACCATGACAACAATTGTAACAACAATAAGTGTGTACAATGGAATTTTGAGTCTTCTAATAAGTTCTTCAGTGTGCTCCCAAAAAGTCATATAACTATCTTTGGACGTCGCTGGCACCCTTCTCGCTGTCTTTGAATTTAAAACTAGGAAGACGAGCCTGTTTTCGTCGCCTTTATGTCCGCAATTATCTCTTCAATTATTTGTGCTCTAGTTTTTCCTTCGGTACTTATGCCGAGAGCCTTTGCAATTAGAAGTATAGCTTCATCGTCGGAACTTTTACCAACAGTTTCGGTTCGAGGAGTCTCAGTTAAGGATTCTTTAAAAGCTTTTTCGAATTCAGCCCTAGCTCTACCTAACCCTCTAGCGAATTCTGGAATTTTGGATGGCCCCCACATTAAAATGACTACAACAGCAATAAGTATGATGATCCATTCCCAACCCGATAGCATCGATTATCCCCAATTAGATAGCCACCATGACTATATTTAAGAATTGTGCTTTAGCCCATAGGAAGTCTGATCTTTAGATGTTATTGTTGAGATCTTCCACATGAAGGACAAAAGATGTCGTTGGCATTCAACGGTGCAGCACAAAACTTGCACGTCTTTTGGGGTATCCGATGAACTATATTTAATTCATGTTGAGTTAAGGCCTTGTTAATTTTCTCTTCCACACCCGCTAAGATCCTGTACTCGACCCCACGAATTTCATCTTCGATTTTGACTGCAATTACGCCATCCACTGCAAGCACAAATCCAGTTACTATTGAGATGACCCCTAACAATTGTGTTATCAAACCTAGAAATTCAACTGTAAAAGTTTCACCTAAAAGACTTGAAATCTTCTCCATCAATCCAGTTTGACCCAGCACTATCAGTTCTCCAAACTGTAAAAGAAGAAGTCCAACGGTTAACAGAAAAATTCCAATACGTAGCGTTTTGTTTTTCATACACTTTCGACCATTGCATGTGAAGTTACAGCCAATTTTTGAGGATTCCCTAATTTAAATCTTTAGAAGGACTTAAATTCAAAAGGTCGATAAAAATTAATTGAACTAAGATTTGTAGAGTGTGAGCTGTTCAAAAATTTAGAGCCCAAAATGGTGGTGGAAAGTTTGAAGGAAAGAAGTAGGGGGCAGTTGAGGAAAGCTATTGTTGTTCTTTTACGTAACACAACATGGAGATGTGGAAAACTTGAAAGATTGATAGTTAAGTACTTGCATAGGGAGAAAGTTGGATTAGGAAAAATGGGGACACCTTTAGCAGATATTGTCCAGAGCTTTAAACTGTCCGGTAAACGTAAGAACGAATTTTTGGATGCTATTAAAAGACTTGAAAGACGAAATATAATAAAAATTCTAAACATGTAGCAAGCACGCAGTATAACTGGACAAGTTTCTTTTAGTTTTTGGTTTGAGTTAACTTTTTAGCATTTTCGATCCATTTCTGAACGATTTTAGGCGATACTTTCAATTTGGCGGCAAGATCTTCCGGGGAGACCTTCGCCAGTTCCTCAGCGTAGTTGATTCCTAAACTTTTGAGTTGTTCCGCTCTTTTTTCGCCTATACCCTTAACCTCGACTAGCGGCGTCCCTAATTGGGCTGTTTTGGCTTCTTCAGCGGCCTCTTCTGGCTTTTTTAAGGCTGTTGTGATTGTTTTTTCTTCCTCCGTTTTAGGCCTTAAGGAGTACCCCAGTCCTGCGAAAAAGATTCCCAACACTGTAGTTGCAATTACTCCAAGGGGCTTTGTTTCTTCTGGTTGACTTGCAAGGACCACTCCAGTCATTATGAAGAAAATTACTGCCACGGCATATAATGCATGATCTGTACGCATGTAAATCCCAGCCCGATTTTATTTTTGCGATTACTTTAAATAATTTTCTGAAAGTTTAAGAGAAAAGGAGAAGGAGGCTACTTCAGTAATTCTCCTTCTGGCGGCGGCTGTTTTATTAGTCCTGCTTTCATTAGGGCTTGTAGGCTTTCTCTAGCGTTCTTTATTATGGCGACAGCCCTCTCGTAGAGCTCTTGTCTGCTGGGTTTTATTCGAGCTACTCCTTGTTCAATGGATTTTAGGGCGCATGCCACTGCTTCCCGTGGGAAGACTTCCCATTCTTCCATTCGCGGTAGGATG
>Ga0209394_1001202_pt1 | contig 16012 bp, 17 predicted proteins | sample JNZ201metaG_FD_184122 | JGI IMG/M metagenome (GOLD analysis project Ga0209394, IMG submission 184122) | Hot spring microbial communities from Jinze hot spring, China to study Microbial Dark Matter (Phase II) - JNZ 20120812A (SPAdes) (version 3) ... | reverse complement strand
ATCGTCACCCCTAAGGGGATTCCCGACCCCCAATATCACAAGCCTAGAGTATCCCCTAAGCCAATCTTCCAAATCCTCTTTAAGGCCCAATCCACATCAAGCAAATTTACTCTTGAGGGAAAAGATTAGCCTTACTATTGATGAATCACACAATGGTTTGGATACAGAAAACCCTATATAACTCAAACTTAAACTATTTCTAATTCATATACCTGAGGGGATTGTATGGGGAAGGTTGATGTTGAGGAACAGAAGGTTCTTCTTTATGATCCATTGAAATGCACTGGCTGCCTCTTCTGCCAGATCGCATGCGCCTACTACCACTTTCGGGAGTTCAATCTCGAGAAGGCGCACCTAAAAATTCAATTTGATGAGAAGACTGGGGAATTTGAGGCAATATACTGCCAGCACTGCGATCAACCGCTCTGCGTCGCGGCATGCCCAAAGGAAGCCGCTATGAAGGATGAGGAGACGGGGCTAGTTAAGATAAATCCAATGAGATGTATAGGCTGCAAGACATGCACCGTTGCCTGCCCACTCTCTGTTCCATGGTTTAACCAAGATTATCGGGTGGCAATGAAATGCGACTTCTGCAATGGCGATCCCCAGTGTGCAAAGTTCTGCTCGCCCCAAGCCATAAGGATTGCGAGTAGGAAGGAAGCTTGGGAATTTAATAGGATGCGCTATCTGGAGGTTTAGGGGATATGAGCGTGAGCCTAGAGAATGATGTGCTCAATTACTTGAGGGATGTGCTCGACGGAGACCTAATAGAGGCTTATAGACAGCGGGAGAGGAGAGTATTTGTGAGGGTTAAGCCAGCAGCGGTAAGAAGGGCTGTTCAGGCGCTGAAGGATCGATATTCAACACTGCGCCTTATGACACTCTCAGCCGTTGACACCGGCCTAGACATGGAATACCTATACCACTTCCATATAAATGGTCTAGTCCTAACTGTTAGGAGCGTGAAGCCTAAGGAGGATAATACGCTTGAGTCTATAGCGGATCTGATTCCAGCCGCAAACTTTATTGAAAGGGAGATCTCAGACTTATTCGGTGTTAAACTCGTAAACCACCCGCAGCCGGAGCATGGGCTGATATTAACTAGGGACTGGCCGGATGACAAGCGCCCGCTAAGAAAGCCCTTTGAGGGGATTCTACCATCCAAGGCTAGGCCGGTTGCCGAAGCCCTAATATCAAGTAGTTGCGTGGCCCCAATATCGGCCTTTGTGCAGAAGAAGCGTGAGGAGGCCGGCTTACCAAAGTCCGCGCCCTTCGCATTCACAGATGAGAAGATGATGAGAGAGTTTCAGGGAATCATTAGAGATACAAGCCTAAGCGAGAAGGTTGGATTCGATTGGGAGAAGAAGAGATTAAGATATAAGTGATGAGGTGGTGTTGGATGGTTAGGTATGCATTCTTCCTAGGTTGCCAGATCCCAATGCGGCTCCCAAACATAGAGATAGCATCCAGGAAAGTTTTTGAGAGGGTTGGGCTTGAGGCAGTTGACCTATTAGGCTACTCATGCTGTCCGGAGCCGGTTATATCACGCCTCCTAGATGAGACGGCTGCGCTGGCAACGTCCGCGAGGAATCTGGCAATGGCCGAGGAGCTGGGCCTAAACATGATGACATTATGTAATGGTTGCTACGAGACTTTGGCTGAGGCCAATGAGGTTTTGAAGCATGACTCCGAGAGAAGGGAGAGGATAAATGGGATTCTGAGGCGATACGGCAGAGAGTTTAGGGGGAAGGTTGATGTTAAACATGTCATCGAAGTCTTATATGAGGATATAGGTCTAGACAGGATAAGGGGCCAGATCGTTAAGCCCCAAAGAATGCGTGCCGCATTACACTACGGCTGCCACCTATATCGCGAATATAAGAGCCCGGATATCATGCGCAAGCCGAGGATGATGAGGGAGATAGCCGCCCAGACTGGCATAGAAATAGTTGATTATGGGCTTGAGCGCCTATGCTGCGGATACCCAAGCATGCAAGCCGACGAGGAGTTTTCTCTGAAGAATAGGCTACTACTAAAGCTGAGTAGGATGAGGGAGGCTGGAGCAGACGCCATAGTCACAGCTTGCCCAGCATGCATGATACAGTTTGAGATAGGCCAAGTAATGTTAAGGTCATATGGAATACAATATAACATGCCATGCCTAAATCTGATGGAGTTACTCGCCCTATCTTTTGGAGTCCCCCATCAAGAACTCCATTTAGAACTCCATAGAAGCCCGGTCCTACAATTAGTTCAGAAGATGGGGGTGAAGTAGGATGCCTGAAACAGTTTATATTGGTCCATACAGACCGCAACTGGTCGAGCCTGAGCGCTTTGAACTGCTTGTTGAGGGCAACAGGATAATTGATGCTAAACTTGAGCTGGGTTACATGCACCGGGGCATAGAAAAACTCTTCACGACTAGAACCTACATGCAGAATCTGGCCTTAGCTGAGAGGATATGTGGGATATGCTCGGGAATACACACGTTATGTTACGCCCAGACTGTCGAGAGGCTGATGGGAATCGATGTCCCTGAGAGGGCGAAGTATCTCCGCTGCATATATATGGAGCTTGAGCGCTTACACAGCCACTACCTATGGTTTGGCATATTAGCCCACAGCCTACATGAGCACGAGGCGTTCCTAAAAATAATGGGCGAGAGGGAGAGGGTTCAAGACCTACTCGAATATTTAACCGGAAACAGAATGAACTACCTAATAAATACGATTGGTGGGGTTCGTAGGGATATAAGGCCCGAAAAGGCCGAAAAGATTAGGAGAACCCTTAAGGATCTTAAACCGCTATCAGACTACATAATGTCGCTCCTAGACGATAATGGAGCATTCACAAAGAAAACTAAGGGCGTTGGGGTTTTACCCAGAGATAGAGCCCTCGATGTTGGCGCGGTTGGACCGACACTTAGGGGCTCTGGAATAGCCAGCGACATAAGGAAGGAGGACCCATATGCAGCCTACGATAAACTCGACTTCGAGGTTATTGTTGAAAGGGATGGTGATGTTAGGGCGAAGGCTCTGGTTAGGGCTAGGGAGACATATGAGAGCATGAAGATTATTGAGCAGGCACTTGACAATCTTCCGCCCGGCGACATAGCTGTTAAGCCCAGTGAGCCTAGGGTTGGAGAGGAGGTTGGTAGAACAGAGGCTCCACGCGGAGAACTCGTCTATTATATAAGGTCTAATGGAACAAATATTCCTGAGAGGGTTAAAGTTAGAACACCATCATATGCCAATAACTTCGCTATACTGGAGATGCTCCGGGGGGAGCGCCTAGAGAATGCTAGGACAGTTATCGAGAGCATAGACCCATGCTTCGCATGTACGGACCGTGTAACAATTGTTGATGCTAAAACCGGTAGGAGGAGGATTATAACGCTGAAATAGGTTTGGAGGTGAATAGGTTATGGGTAAAATATCTGTTTACCGCTTCCTATCAGCTGGCTGTAATGGGTGTGATGTAGAGATCTTAGAGTGCCTAGTCCCAAGATATAAGCTTGCGGACTTGGACGTTGAGGTTGTTGAGAGGCCGGAGGAGGCAAATGTCCTAATTTTAACTGGCGGTGTGAACATTAAGGGTAAGGAGGAGCTGCTGAAAATTTACGAGGCAATTAACCCACCGAGAATCGTTATTGCTGTCGGAAACTGTGCATTGACAAAAGAAATATTTGATAAGGGTTACCCAATGGTTGGACCCCCAGACCAACTCATACCAGTCAACTATTATGTTCCGGGTTGCCCGCCTAGACCACAAGCAATCGTTAAGGCAGTAGCCGACATACTAGGCGTAAAAATCGAGGAGACCGAGGACTATTGGCTGGCTCCGGAGGGCTTCCGCGGAAAGCATGAGTTTGACAGCGAGAAGTGTATGGGTTGTGGTGCATGCGCCCAGATCTGCACGGCCGACGCCATAGATGTGATAGATGGGCCCGACAAGAGGATTATAAGAGTTAATTATGGGCACTGCTCCTTCTGCGCCTTCTGCCAAGATGAGTGCCCAACGCAGGCATTGAGACTTACACGCGAATACCATCTGCTGACATCCGACAGGCAGACGGCGAGGGTTGCAAACGAGGTTAACCTAGTAGGCTGCTCGGTCTGCGGCGGAGTCTTCTTCCCACAGAAGCAGATAGATTGGGCTCTAAAGCGCATAGTTGAGGAGAAGGTTCCAGCATATAAGGACTTTAGCTCGGATATTCTGAGTGCAATGATGATATGCACCAAGTGCCGGAGGGAGATAGGGAGCATAAAGAGGGCGAAGAAGCTGCTCGCAAACCTATCTGAGAGGGCTAGAAAGCTTTAGGGCATGGAAACCCCAAATTTTTATGTAAACACCAAACTTAAATATGCGATTTCAAATTTGTTCTAAAAATATGCATAGGGATACTTTATTGGCTATTGTGGAGGGTGAGCGACTCCTTGTCAAAAGATGCTGAATTTAAAACTTCTAGGATAAACCCGAAATTTAGGTATGAGGTTGTTAAGGTGCCGGGTGGAGAGAACCTCCTACACTGCTTCCAGTGTGGAACATGCACGTCCGACTGTCCAGTTGCGAGGTTCAGCGAGAAATATAGGCCTAGGCTCATTATAAGGATGGCGCAGCTAGGCCTGAAAGAAAGGGTTCTGAATAGCGATTTCCTATGGCTATGCGCCTCATGCTTTACGTGCACAGACCGATGCCCCCAGGGAATAGAGGTTGCAAGCGTAATTAGGGCATTAAAGAATATGGCTGCGATGGAGGGGCGCATACCAGATGTCTTTAAGGTGATCCTAGGCAACCTTCTCAAGACTGGCTACATATATGAGATTCCGGAGTCAAGGGTTAGGAGGCGTGAGGCTCTAGGCCTCCCACCGCTGCCTAAGGTAAATATTGAGGGCCTAGCGAAGTCCCTCCAAAACCTAGACATTAAGAGGTTTCTTGAGGTTTCCGCCCAGAAGTCTTCGGAGGCTAAAATATGGGTGTAGCACATAAATATGTGTTTTATTTGGGCTGCGCAATCCCATATAGGGTTTCATCCTTCGAGGTTTCCGCTAGGAAGGTTTTGGATAGGCTTGGTGTGGATCTCCTTGAGATGCCGGATTTCAATTGCTGCGGCCTACCCCTAGAGCCCCTAAGCCACGAGCTCACGCTTATACTTTCAGCTAGGAACCTCGCCATAGCCGAGCAGACAGGCCTAAACATTTTAACCCTCTGCCCCGGGTGCGCTGGAACACTAAAGAAGACTAATAGGTTGCTTAAGGAGAATAGGGCCCTTAGGGAGGAGATCAATAAGCATCTGAGCGGAGCCGGTCTAGAGTTTAAAGGAAGCATAGATGTGAAGCATATATCCCAAGCCCTGATTGAGGATATAGGCCTAGACGCGATTAAAAGGGCCATTGTGAGGCCGCTCAAGGGCCTTAGGGTTGCTAAGCATAGTGGATGCCACCTCTCAAGACCCAAAAAATATATTGGGTTCGAGGATCCGGAGAATCCGAAGGCCCTAAGAATACTTATTGAGGCTACTGGAGCTAGATGCGTTGAGTATCTCGGTGAGACTGAATGCTGCGGTTCAACCATAGCCGCCATAGACGATAAAATATCGCTCTCGCTAGTTAGGGAGAAGCTGCTCCACGTTAAAGAGGCTGGGGCCGATGCACTAATAACCATCTGCCCAGCCTGCCATATAATGTATGACGCAAATCAAATGCGCGCCGAGAGGATGTTCGGCGAGAAATATGGGATACCAGTACTACATTATACGCAGCTGCTGGGTTTAGCTATGGGCATGCAGCCAGAGGAGCTTGGCTTCGAAGAGCTACGCGTAAACCCATCGAAGATACTGGAAAGGATTGGGGAGGTAAAGTCGAGGGCTTAGCCACCGCAAAACCTTTTTATTGCTTTAAAGCAGTAGGGTTTCTATTACACCACCATTTCTGTGACATCCAGTATGCGGATGAAGATAATGGTTTCCGGCATAGTGCAGGGGGTTGGATTCCGCCCATTCATATACAGAATAGCCTTAAAGAACAATCTGAGAGGCTATGTTAGGAATAGGGGTGACTCATGCGTAGAAATACTTGCTGATGGGGAGGAGTGGGACATAAAGAGTTTCTTGAGGGATCTAGTTGAGAGGAAGCCTCCACTAGCAAGGATACATGAGATTTTAATAGTGCCCGCTGAGGATTCAAGCGTAATATATGAGGGCTTCAAGATATATGCAAGCTCAAGTGAAGCTGAGCTATCTGGCTCAGTCATACCGCCAGACATAGCCATATGTGATGAGTGCTTAGCAGAGATGCGTGATCCAGAAAATCCGAGATACAACTACTTCTTCATTACATGCGTGAACTGCGGGCCGAGATACACGATTATAGAGGATGTTCCATACGATAGGGATAATACAACAATGCGCGATTTCCAGATGTGTGATTTCTGCAGGTCAGAGTATACTGATCCAGCAAATAGGAGATTTCACGCCCAAACGGTTGCATGCCCTAGGTGCGGGCCGAGGGCATATTTGACGGCTAATAACGGCGAGATAGTTGAGTGCGCTGACCCAATAAGATTTGCTGGCCGACTAATCTCAGAAGGCCATATTATTGCTGTTAAGGGTTACGGTGGCTTCCATGTCGCCGCCTCAACTCTTCTGGATGAGCCGCTTGAGAGGCTTAGGAAGGCTAAGCATAGGAGGCAGAAGCCGTTTGCAATAATGGCTAGGGGCCTAGAGGCCATTAAGACCTTTGCCGAGGTTAATACTTGGGAGGCTGAGGCTCTGCTATCATATGCGCGCCCAATAGTCCTATTGAAAAAGAGCGAGAGCTACTATTTGTCCGATTTGATAGCCCCCGGACTCCATAATGTCGGCGTCATGCTACCATATACTGGACTACATTACATGCTCTTTGACTCAATATCTGATCCGGCTTTCGTTATGACCAGCGCCAATCCCCCCAATCAGCCGATAATAAAGGATGATGATGAGGCATTCAAGAAGCTGGGTGGGCTGGTCGATTATTTCCTGCTCCATAATAGGCGGATCGCGCATAGATGCGACGACTCGGTCATACGCCTCCATAATGGCAGAACAGTCTTTATTAGGCGCTCGAGGGGATACGCGCCTGAGCCGATAAGATTGGGCGTAAGGGCCGAGAGATGCGCGCTGGGTTTGGGCGGCGAAGAGAATAATACGGCTTGTTTAATCTTGGGTGATAAAGCCTTTCTATCGCAGCATATAGGTGACGTCGAGAATCTTGAGACCCTAGAGTTTCTAGAGTCAGCATCTAGGAGACTTATTCGGCTGACGAATAGTAGGGTTGAGGCGGTTGCATGCGACCTACACCCAAAATTCGCCACAACGATACTTGCAAGGAGACTTTCTGAGGAGGAGGGTTGGCAGCTAATCCAAGTCCAGCACCACTATGCCCATGCTGCAGCCCTAATGGCCGAGCACGGAGTGAGCGAGATAGTTGCCGTCTGCTGCGATGGCTACGGATATGGTATTGATGGGGGTGCCTGGGGGGGTGAGATAATAATGGGCTCAAGCGATCCATTAGAGTTTAGGCGTATGGGACATTTGGAGGAGCAGCCTATGCTGGGCGGGGACATGGCAACAAGATATCCGCTGAGGATGGCTGCTGGAATTCTTCATAGGCATGTCAGCATTGAGGATTGGCTGCTGGAGAATAGCGTGCACCTACCATATGGCAGGGAGGAGGCCCACCTAATATTAGCGCAGCTTGAGAGGGGAAACATTAAAGTTAGGACGACGAGCTGTGGGAGAATCTTAGATGCCGCCTCAGCTATTCTAGGTGTATGTTACGAGAGGACGTATGAGGGTGAGCCGGCAATGAAGTTGGAGTCAGCGGCGATTGGGGGAGAAGATCGATTAAAGGTTAAACCCAATATCAGCGGTAACATTCTTAAAACAACAGATATTATACTCTCGATTTTTGAGGAGAGGCGTAAAATTCCCATAAGGGATCTGGCATTCTCAGTCCACAATTATTTGGCTGAGGGATTGGCAGATCTAGCCATGAAAATAGCCTTGGAAAACGATATTAGGGTGATAGGCTTCACCGGTGGGGTTGCAGCAAACCAGATAATCACTCAAAGAATGCGCGAAATCATCGAGTCTAATGGCCTTGTATTCCTCACACATGAGCTTATACCGCCAGGTGACGGTGGCCTCTCATTTGGGCAAGCTTACATAGCGGCTCATACATAACCTAGTCCAAAATGCATTTATCCTAGAGCTAGTTTATTTTTTGGGAGGATTATCATGTGTTTGGCTGTTCCGGCTAGGATCCTGGAAATATCTGGAGATTTAGCCAGGGTCGATTTTGGAGGAGGCGTTGTTAGGGAGGTTAATGTGTCGCTTGTGGACGCTAGGGTTGGCGATTATGTCCTCGTCCACGCTGGCTACGCAATACAAGTCCTAGAGGAGAGGGAGGCTGAGGAAACCCTAGAAATCCTTAGGGAGATTTTGGCGGCTGAGGAGTTATGAAAATAATTCTCATAAGGAGGTCGGTTATAGACAGCATTCTAAGTTATGCTAGGATGTGCCATCCAAGGGAGGGCATACTCCTACTAAGGGGCAAATTCAGGAGAGACTCCATTATAATTGAAGATATTGTTATCCCACCTATGAGCGTTCGGGGCGAGGGATTCTCAACTTTCCCAGCCCACATGCTTCCACTAGACCTCTCAATAGTGGGAACTGCTCACTCACACCCCTCCGGTCACCTCTCACCATCCACGGGGGATCTGAATAACTTTTATGGTAGGATAATGATTATTGCCGCCTACCCATATAGGTCTGAGGATGACATAGCAGTTATAGATAGATGGGGCAAGAGAATAGGTTATGCGGTGATTGATTGATGAGCGCCGGTGATCGTGGAAGTAAGACTTACATGATTGCGGAGAGCCTAGTAAGGTCTGGTGCATTAAAGTTCGGCACTTTCATCTTAAAGTCCGGCCTCAAAAGCCCATATTACATCGACTTAACATGGCTACTCTCGTCCCCGGAGGATTTTAAGCGTGTCTCAAACATTATAGCTGAGGAGATTGGCAAAACAATTTCAGAGAGGGTGATCGATAAGCTGGCGACAATAGAACTTAAGGGAGCACTCATACTGCCGCATGTGGCAAGCATCCTCAAGATCCCATGTATAGTCATCAGGAAGGAGAGCAAATCCTACGGTTTAACCGGGAGAATAGTTGGTGGGGAGGTTAGGAGGGGCGAGCGTTTCCTATTCTTTGATGATGTAATAACTGATGGCAGATCTAAGATTGAGGGTATAAAGCCGATTGAGGAGATGGGGGGCATAGTTGACACAATAATCGTCCTAGTGGATAGGGAGCAGGGTGGAAGAGAGAATCTTGAATCAATGGGGTATAGGGTTAAGGCCATAGCGACAATCTCAGAAATAATTAACAGTCTCCTAAGCGCCGGAAAAATAAGTGAGGAGGAGGCGAGGAAAATACTGGATTATGTTAGGGGCGGGTCAGGAAACTTATAGAAAAACTTAAAAGGAAAGGGCGTAAGTTTCCTTAATATTTGGAAACCATGAATCATTAGATTTCAAGTTGAGGCTAGTATCGTCATGGATAGAGAACCCTACTCCGCTAAGCTGGGTGGGCCAACCGGCATATACCCCTATACCGTTAAGGTTGAGAGGTACTTAGAGGATCTCCGCGAATACTTCCACGATAGGAAATTGGTTGAGTATATGCTCTCTAGGGGCGAGAACCCCCTCATCTACGTCGTTTATGAGATAAGCCGCGAGTCTGAGGGTGAATTCAACGTTGGCTGCACAATAATTTATCCTGGGAAGGTGGGCGACGAATACTATTTCACTAAGGGACACTTTCATCTTAAGGAGCCAACGAGCGAGGTCTATATTGGCATTAGCGGTGAGGGCGTGATCTTGATGCAGGATAGGAGCGGAAATGTTGCGGCTGAAGAGATAAAGCCCGGAACAATCGTTTATATTCCACCCGGACTGGCTCATCGCTCGATAAACACAGGTAAGACTGATCTAGTCTTTCTGGCCATATACCCGTCTGATGCCGGCCACGACTATGAGACAATACGTAGAAGTGGGTTTGCAAAGCTCGTTGTTGAGAGGAATGGAAAGCCCACGATAATCGACAATCCAAATTATAGAGGTTAAAGTGCGCCATAAAATTAGCGAAAAGGCATCCAACATAAAAATTTTCGACCACAAAGTATTAATAAATTCTCAGCATCTTCTCTCGTTTGAGGATATATGAGATGCTCTTTAAGAGAAAATTGTGGTGTAATAGGTATCTTCTCAATTGAGGGTGTTAATGTAACACCTCTACTCATTGCTGGGTTAGAAGCGCTCCAACATCGCGGTCAGGAAGCTTGGGGCATAGCTATTTGGGGCCATCCAACATTTAAGAGGCCCGGCATAGTCTCACAGTATACTGAGGTTGAACATGCTGAGATCTCTAGGATGAATGGGAGCGTTGGGATTGGTCATGTCCGCTACTCAACAACCGCTAAGTCAACGGTTAAGCATGCCCATCCACTGGATATAGGGAGTATGGCTGATAACTGCAGTTTTAGAATAGCTCATAACGGAACCCTTGAGAGGGATCTTCTCATAGAGAACCTTAAAGATCTGGGCTTTTCCTCCCCTTATGGTATTAGCGATACGGAACTTATGGGTGTGAGTCTCCATAGGCTTCTGAAGAGAGGGAAGAGCTGGATTGAAGCATTTGAGGAATTAAATCCCTACTTGAACGGCTCATTCTCACTGGTCATATTGACATCTGGAGGTGAGCTTATAGGCGTTAGGGACGAGAGGGGCTTTAGACCACTATGTTTAGGATGGCATGAGGAGACATCATCTTACGTGTTAGCTTCAGAGAGCTGCGCCCTAGAAGCCATTGGTGCGAATCTGATAAGAGATGTCGAGCCGGGCGAGGTAATAATCATAAGTAAAAATGGGATTAAATCCGAGTATTTCGCGCGGCAGGAGAGACATGCCCACTGCCCATTCGAATACACTTACTTCGCCCATCCAAGCTCGAAGATAGAGGGGATCACCGTTTACAATGCCCGAAAGAATATTGGCCGGATTCTTGCGGAAAAATATCCTATTGAGGGTGATATTGTTGTGCCGGTTCCGGACTCAGCTAGGCCGGCTGCGCTAGGCTACTCTGAGAGGACAGGTATACCATTCGAGGAGGGACTGCTAAAGGATCGGTATAAGCGTAAGGGCAGTTGGAGAAGCTTTATTGAGCCTGAGAAAAGGGAGACGGTGGTCTCAAATATAATTGCTATAAAGGAGGCTGTTGATGGGAAAAGGGTTATACTTATAGATGATAGCATAGTTAGGGGGACGAGCTCGAAGATAATAGTTGGGGACAAGCTTAAGAATGCTAAGAGCGTCTCTCTACTACTAACCTTTCCACCAATAATATATCCGTGCTATATGGGAATAGACTTCCCAAGCCAAGAGGAGCTTCTGGCATATAGGATATGTGGCGTGTCGGCGAGCATAGAGGAGATCAATAGGAGGGTTGCTGAATACATAGGCGCATCATTCGTAGGCTATAATGATGTGGATGGATTAAGTAGGGGTGTAGGCTTACCAAAGGATCAGATGTGCCTAGCATGCACACTCGGCGACTACAGCTGCCTAAAATATAAGCCTAGATTCAGAAAGAGGGAGGAAATGAAGAGCTAAATCTATTTTATCTCAGATTTTGGTATATGATTTTGGGTTTATGGTGGCTAAGTTATGAGAGTCTATAATTCGGTTCTTGAGACGATCGGCGGCACACCCCTAATCCGCCTAAACAAGATAACTGAAGGTCTGAAGTGCACTGTTCTAGCTAAGGTTGAATCCCGAAATCCAGGTGGAAGCGTTAAGGATAGGATATGCCTAAGCATGATTGAGGAGGCTGAGCGTCTAGGCCTAATCAACAGGGACACGGTGATCATAGAGCCCACAAGCGGGAATACTGGAATAGGCTTAGCGATGGTTGCTGCTGTTAAGGGCTATAGGCTAATCATAGTTATGCCAGAGACAATGAGTGTTGAGAGGCGCAAGATATTGAGGGCCTACGGAGCCGAGGTTATTCTAACGCCGGCTGAGGAGGGCATGAGGGGCGCCGTTGAGAAGGCTAAAGAAATAGCATCAAAAATTCCAAACTCATTCATTCCAAACCAATTCAGTAATCCGGCTAATCCAAAGATACATAGGGAGACAACGGGGCCAGAAATATGGCGTGACACTGATGGTAAGGTTGATATATTTGTTGCTGGCGTTGGAACTGGCGGAACAATAACTGGCGTAGCCGAATACATAAAGCCCTTAAAGCCGGGGTTTAAGGCTATAGCCGTAGAACCATATAACTCTCCAGTCTTAAGCGGCGGCAAACCCGGAGCGCACAATATTCAGGGGATAGGCGCGGGGTTTATACCGGATGTTCTTAGGCTCGACTTGATTGATGAGATTATTAGGGTTAGGGATGAGGATGCCATTGAAACTGCCCGCCTACTCGCTAGGAAAGAGGGGCTACTCGTTGGAATATCCTCTGGCGCAGCGGTTTACGCAGCCCTAGAGGTTGCTAGGAGACCGGAAAATGAGGGTAAGCTCATAGTTACGCTTCTTCCAGATGGTGGGGAGCGCTACCTGAGCACACCGCTCTTTAGCGATGAACCGATAGGTTTTTCCATATCTTCTCTATAAAAGATTAGAAAAATTGCTTGATGGCGGTGGATTATGGAAGGCGTTGAGGTGAGGAGGGGTAGGGATTTCCTCGAGAAGGTCGATAAGACGACGCGCATATGGGTTTCTAGGCAGATGCTTGAGATGCTGATGGAGGGCGAAAAGTATTGTGAGGATAATTGGCTTGAGGAGGGGCTGCCGAAGCTCGTTGATAGAATAGTTGAGAGCTATGAGGAGTATGGTGGAATAAACCGGTCTGAGGGCGAGGACTTACCATCAAAGCAAGCGGTTATAGAAATATTAGAGGATTTATTATCCATAATCTTTCCGGGATACTTTGGAAACATGAAAGTCAACAGGTCTAATGTGAGGTATTTTGTCGGAAGCCTCCTAAGCTCAATATACTCTAGGCTTGTGTGCGAGGTCGAGAAGAGCCTAAAATATATATCCAGAAACTTTGGGGTTGCATCGGAAGAAGCATGCCGTAGAAGAGCGCGAATGATCGTGAAGGAGGTTCTTGAGAAGATTCCGGATATAAGGGCTATGCTAAGTGGGGATGTGCAAGCAGCCTACGATGGTGACCCAGCGGCAAAGAGCACCGATGAAGTTATATTGAGCTACCCATGCGTTTTAGCCATAGCGACATATAGAATCGCACATGAACTTTACATTAGAGGTGTGCCACTCATACCGAGAATAATGACCGAATATGCCCACTCAAAAACCGGCATAGATATTCATCCCGGAGCGAAGATTGGGAGAAACTTCTTCATAGACCATGGGACAGGCGTCGTTGTCGGCGAGACAACGGAGATAGGCGATAACGTCAAAATATATCAGGGAGTAACGCTTGGGGCACTAAGTTTTCCGAGGGATGAGAGGGGCAAGATAGTTAAGGGCTTGAAGAGACATCCGACCGTCGGAGACAATGTTGTGATATATTCTGGTGCAACAATTCTAGGTGGAGAAACGGTCATAGGAAACGACGCAGTAATAGGTGGAAATGCTTGGATAACATCCTCAATCCCCGCTGGAACAAAGGTTATAGTTGCACCACCAAAACTATATTACAAGAACAGCGCCGGAAACGAGAATATAGACTCAAACCAGCAGTGAGAAGCATCAGCGGACTAGGAGAAGTGAGAGAAGAGAGGGAGAGGCTATTCCGGAAGATAGGGAGGTATCTAGCATCTTAATCGTAGCGCCAACTATCTGAATACCACATGAACATTAATTTTGAGAATATGTCTCAACCCGATTAGAGAAGCTAGACTCAAAAAGACAGAAATTCTTCCTCCAATCGAGATTTCAGCCCAGAAAAATCCTTTTTCACAATAATATGTTTGAGCTAAACTGAACAAAACCTTATTATTTTACTTTGTGCTCTATAGGCTTAGCTTAATATAAGAGGATAAGCGGGATGCTGGAGGCGGTCTTCGAAAACCTAGGATTAATCGGTAACGCCATAATACTCCTAGTTGGAATGCTAATCCTAGATAAATCAAGCGACCTAGCAATAGATAACTCGGTTAAGGTCGCTGAGATAACAGGGCTTGGAAAGACAACAATAGGCTTCCTACTAATTGCCCTATCCACATCACTGCCAGAACTTTCAGTATCAGTATTCTCTACTATGAACCCAGAATCTATCGGTATCGCGCTAGGAAACGTTCTAGGATCAAATATCGCGAATATCTGCCTAATCTTGGGATTATGCTTTTTAATATTGTCCCTGAAAAATCGGAGGGAAACGTATCATTTTAGTAGTGTAACAACCGATGAGGTAAGAGAACTATATTTTGGGCTTTTCATAGCATCACTGATTCCCTTAGTCCTAATTTATATTGGTTATACAAGCAATATTGTAGGAGCAATATTGATAACGATTTTCATATTGTATAACATTCAAATTATTAGGTCTAAAAGAAGCAGGGAGGAAGCAAGCGGCTCAAGCCAAAAAGATAAGATCGCAAAATATGTCTTAATGGCACTTGTAGGAGTTGCTGGAGTTGTTGGCAGCGCATACTTTATAGTTGAATCAGCCTCCTATATTGCAGAGGAAGTAGGCGTTCCAAGGGTTATTATTGGCGCAACAATAGTAGCCTTTGGCACAAGTTTGCCTGAACTTGTAACCAGCATTGACGCGACAAGAAAGGGACATATTGAATTGGCATTAGGCAATATTGTCGGTAGCGGCTTCGTGAATATAACATTGATTTTGGGCGTAGCATTAATAGGCGGACCATTCCGAGTTGATATGGCCGCATACTCAAACCTAGTTATGTTCTCAATAATGGCTAATCTCCTACTATGGTATTTCCTCTCGGGCGAGAAAATAGGTTGGAGAGAAAGTCTAATTTTACTCTTCATGTATGCTCTATTTATAATTGTAAGCTTCGGCTCACGTCAGTCTTAAATTTTTAGGGGGCGTTTGCTAATGAAAAAGGTTATAGGGAAGGTCTCTTACAATTATGTGGTCTCTTACTTGAGGGGAATCATAAATAGTATGCGGAAAAATATATGGGCTTGCCCGATTGATACTTACATGCTTAGTGTGGTGAAGGTTTAGCTATGGGACGGTATAAACAGATTGAAGATATAGTTAAGTTGATGAATGACCCCAAGCACATAAGAAATACTAGCATAATCGCCCACGTGGACCACGGCAAAACAACACTCTCAGATAGCCTATTGGCTGCGGCTGGCATAATAAGCATGGAGGTTGCTGGTCAAAGGCTCTTCTTAGACTCATGGGAGCTTGAGCAGAAGAGGCAGATGACTGTCTTCCCATCAAACATAAGCCTAGTTCACACATACAAAGGAGAGGAATATCTGATAAATCTAATCGACACACCAGGGCACATAGACTTCAGCGGAGCCGTAACAAGAAGCCTAAGAGCCGTTGATGGAGCACTCGTGGTTGTCGATGCCGTTGAGGGACCCATGACCCAGACCGAGACAGTTTTAATGCAGGCGCTTCACGAGAGGGTTAAACCAATCCTATTTATAAATAAGGTTGATAGGCTGATTAAGGAGCTGAGATTAACCCCGCAAGAGATGCAGCAAAGGTTCGCGAAAATAATACTCAGAATAAACAGTTTAATTGAGAAGTATGCTCCACCAGAGCATAAGAAGGACTGGCAAGTTAAGGTTGAGAATGGCACGGTCGCATTCGGTTCAGCACTACATAAGTGGGGATTCACACTACAATACATGAGAGCTAAGGGAATAACCTTTAAGGACGTTATAGATGCTTACACTGGCACACCTGAAGAGGTTGCTAAGAAGGTTGATGCCCTAGCCAAGAT
>Ga0209394_1001200_pt1 | contig 16015 bp, 17 predicted proteins | sample JNZ201metaG_FD_184122 | JGI IMG/M metagenome (GOLD analysis project Ga0209394, IMG submission 184122) | Hot spring microbial communities from Jinze hot spring, China to study Microbial Dark Matter (Phase II) - JNZ 20120812A (SPAdes) (version 3) ... | reverse complement strand
TCCTCCCATTGCTCTACACACCTCATGCAGTATGGGCTATCCGCCCCTACCTCTCCATAATCCCTTATATCCATAAAACACATATCACAGTCAGATGACAAACTAACTCCACTTGAAACCACTTTCTTCAAACATATCTTACAATTTTCACTATGTTCATGTCAGCTTCTTTCTCATCTTATAATGTAATAATTTTTCCAGAACATGGGATAATCTTCTCATACATCGGTAGAAACAAACCAATAACAGAACCATCAGGATTTCTGAAATTGCCAAAAAAGATGAACATCCTCCTCTACCCCCACCACCTCCTCCTACTTCTGCAGTTCCCGGAGCATAAAAGTAGTAATTTATCTCTCTACCACCCAACCTCAGTGTGGAGTTCTTCACTTGCCCACCATTTGATACCTCTATCAAAACGTATATTTTTGCGTTCTGGTTTCGGGGTGTCCCAGACCTCAAATTATCAAAAACCTCTCGGGGAATCTCATATTCAAAAAAGTAATAGGTTACTACCTCGGGTGATGAACCATAGAAAAATCTTACCTCACTCCTGAACGTTGGTGTAGTCCAATCTGTCTCATAGTAATTTGTGCTGGTCCGACCCGATGGGGTTGAGAATAAATCAGGAGATGTCGCAAGACGAACTCGCCACATTATATCTCCATCCGTCAAACCTCCTAAAAATCCCACCAACGTCAGTGGCGAACTGAAAACAATACCATCATCTGCTTCCAGCAAAGGTAGTTGCCCTCTTGATAGCCACCTCCCCACAGTAACATACGGCTTTCCCACAATTATCGTTGATATTACACCTTCCGAGAGCGAATCAATATCAACTGCTATAAAATTGCTTGCTGATATAGTCGCCAAAACGTCATGGAATATCACTTTGAGTTCCTCAAAACCACCCCAGTCCTGCGAAAACATTACCGCTATCATATTTGCAATAAATTCTCCATAATTCATAAGCTCAAATGTTCCATTTTGACCTACCATGTTATACAGGGCAGAAAACAAAACCGAATTGAAAAGGGAGTATGACCAAAATCTCCCAACTCCCATCGCTTCCCCCTTCCTCATAAAATGATTTATTGACCTGAAAAGCGCATTCCCTATCGCTAATCCGTATCGGTGTGGGTTTATCTGAACTCCCTCCGAAATTTCTCTAATATAGCATACATAATATTTTCCGGGGGTGCATTCCACTCTTACAAAATGCCCGACCTGCTTCATATTTTCTTCAAGATTTCTTATATAATTTGGCGTTTCACAAGTTGTATTGTTGCAGTAGAATCCTTCGGCTATTATGGAGTCAAGCCCATCTGCTGGGGAAAAGGGACTATCAACAAGTGAAGATATATAATCTGCTACACCCTCATGAAAACCATCTACAGGTTCTCTACCTGTATCAGAACCAAATATCTTGTAGTTAAATAGCACAACATGGCCGAATTCATGGTATATTACATCATCCGACCATGAAGCGGGAATACAAGGAATAGTAAAAGGTAAAAGGAATTCTACTACCATCTCCCCTCCATTCAATAATCCTATATCATATTTATTATCCCCGTGTGTAGAAAATCCATTGCATGTGGTAATGTCATAAGGATAATAAGTAGCATAAACAGTAAGTGGGGCGGTCAGACTTACTCCAAAAAGAGATAATCTATCTCTCGCTCTCATTACATGGTAGTATGCATTCACCTCACGAAATCCCGCTTCTTCCCTCTCCAAATCACTATCCAAACCTGAAATAAAAAATGTCTCATCAGAGGATGTCCCCTGATAACTGTAAAACCAGTTAATATTTCCTTTTGCTACATGTGTCGCAGACCCAAGATACGTAAGAACTTCAAGTGTTTGATTCCCACCCATATCTCCCAAAAGAGACCTCTCCAAATTCAAAGGAATAAAATATGTGCATGTTGAACAAGCCCTTTTCCAGCAAAGTGGGCACAGAGGGAATAGAAAGGCACAGCAAGAAAGGTCAAGAGTCCTCCCGCATCCACATGTATACTTCCCTCCTATACCTGCTATTAACCTCGGAAGTCCCACAATTGATGTTTCTTTACTATCACTGAACCAGTCATCTTCATAAACATATCCTGTTGCGGAAGAAGCGTAAATTATCTGTTCACCAAAATTTGCGATAAATCTAACTTTCTTCACAACACTACCATCTACTGCGTCTATAAAATACCCAATGTATCCAACCCTTACAAACCAGCATAAATGATATTCCCATTCATCTCCCTTCATTACAGGATAAATCCATAAAGTCGGTTTTCCCAAAATCTGCGGGTTTCCAGAAGAATAGAGCATAAGGTGAAATAAAACAATGCCGGGTGGAAGTGGCGCAATATCACATGTCGGACATGGTCCCTTCCCTCTTCTTCCTTTCATATATTCTCTGAGTGCAATTTCTGTTACTTCCTCAGGACTTATCACCGGTTCCCGTGGTGCTGATATATCAGGAAAATATCTTCCATATATCCCCCTCGCGTCTCCATATCTATCTACTATCACAGATAGGTTCGCTCCAGCAACTGGTATCCCCTCATAACTCTGCAAAAACTTCGCAAATGTTATGTCAAGTGTTATACTTGTTTCCCCCTCAGAAAAACTCAGAACTTGGTGCTTTGACCCCCACCAATCAAATGAAAGGTCTCCCAAATCCTCTCTGAAACCATAAACATCTTTCAGGGAAATTAGGAAATCTCTTGCAACTCCAAACTTCCTCAGCGTATCCGATGAAAAAACCTTAAATCTACCTTCACCAACCGTAAAGTTTCCCGCCCTATCAAAAACAGAAAATCTCAAAGATATTTCTCCCTCAGGCAGTGGTTCTGATGGCTCAAAAATCGCGAGTGTCTCACCTTTCTGGAATTCCTCCGTTATATCCCTGCCATTCATAAAAACACTCAAACTCTCTGTTATCACTCCCGCAAACTCATCTGAATATGCTATAACAACCTTGCTTCTATCATCTGAAAATGGTTCGGGACCCAAAAAAACCATCTCTGGAGGTGTTAGGTCAAGTATAAGCTCCCATTTCACTGATGCTGCTCCTAATTTCTTTTCCTTATTCGTGCATTCCGGATCGCATCTCTCATAGCAACCACATATCCTTTCATTCTCCTCACATACGCTCTTGCACGCCCCATAACATAACTCACTTCTTCTCTTATACTCCACCGAAAAATCCCATTTATACACCCCTTCACCTGACAATTGACCTTCATCGTCTTTCCCATCCCAAACAACTTTTATGGGTATTGATTTTGTAATTTCACCCGGCAGAAATTCAGGTATTTTATATTCACTCTCAAACTCCCTTACCTTACTGCACTCATCTGTTTCACTGTTCCTTATTTCATCTTCCGCCTTTCTGTCCTCCACTCCTTTATCTCTCCCACATTTTTTTATTTCAAGAGACCAAGATATGTAGCAATACGATGGGGTATTCCCTTGACTCCCACATGAATCTGTATGAGATACTCTCACCTGAAAGGAAAATACAGCATAGTCCAAAAAACCATCACCGTTTGGTGAGAACATAATTTCAGAAGGAATTTCTGTGATTATGAGTTTATCATTTTCAGCGGTGATAGAAAAGGGAGAGAATTTATATGAAGATTTTAAGTTTGCGGTCTTGTAATTTTTCGGGGGTTGGAGAGGGATTGCATTCTGAGAGAAGAACTTCCCTCCGAATATAAGTTTTGGATTTTTCTGTGTTTCCCACAAAGATAGCCAATCTTTCCCATAAATTTTTCTGAACTCGGCAAAACTATGAATTCCCAGAGCAAATGCTGATGAAAAAGAAAAAATAAAGGCAAAGCAACTTACCAAAACGAAAAGCAAAAGCGCAAAAATAACTTTCCCTGTCTCCTTACCTCTCTCTCTTACTTTCCCTATATCCATTTCAACCTTCTCCCTTCATTTATCTTTCTTTTTAAAAAATATATAATAATTTTTCTCTGCGAACTGTTGGTTTTGAGCCAGCTCTCTTATTTGTTCTTAATGATATTAAAATAAGAATCAGGAAAATTTTGGGTAAATAATTTCAAATCTCTCCATATAACTTTTTACAGAAATTGTGGAGATTTGAAGAACATACTCTCTCACTAATGCAGCATAATTTAAGTTTTCATTTATCATCCTTTAATGTTTTTATGATCACCTCAATTTTTTCTTTTAAGGGGGGTATTTCCTCCTTTACAGTTGTCCACACAATTTTAATATCTACCCCAAAGTATTCGTGAATAACTTTATCCCTCATACCCGCCATTTCTTTCCATGGAATGTCCGGATATTTTTCTCTTATTTCTTTTGGAATCCTCTTTACAGCTTCTCCAATAATTTCAATTGCTCTTATCACTGCATAAACTTTCTCTTCATTTTTAGCAAAGTCCTTATATTCTACCCCTGAAATAAACTTTTCTATTTTTCTCATGTTATCAAGTATATCTTGTAAATAATCTCTTACATCTCTTTTCCTCATAGATAAATCACTTCCTCCAAAATATACTTTCCAATATTTGGTTTTAGGGCAGACCTGAGGACAAGGTCAACTTTAATTCCAAGATATTCGCTTAAAAAATTTTCTATGCGGATAAATTCCAGAAGCCCTATTTTAGCGTCCTTTTCAAACTCAATAAGTATATCTATATCGCTTCCTTCCCCTTGCTCCCCTCTTACCCAAGAACCAAAAATCCCTATCTCCTTAACTTTATACCTCTCACGAAGAAATGGTTTTAATCTTATTAGAGTTTCCTTTATTTCCTCCAATGTCTTAATTTGGTTCATTTTTGCTCTCCTCCTATTGTTATAAGTTAAAGCAAAATTACAAAATTTAAATTCTCTCGCCCAACTCCAAGAATATCTTTAGATGATAATACTGATACACAAGCTTGTGAATGTGATATGGCACATACTCAGGCATAGGGAGAGATTTGATTTGAGGAAATTTGGTTTAGAGGTAGTGCTTGGGGAAAGTGAAGAGATAAATTAGCTGAAATAAAACCCTAAGTACTACTTCTAAACCAAAAATTAAAACACGGAGGTGTGGAAAAGATGAAAATTGTTGAACTTTCAAAACTAATCACAGATGAACTGAAAGCAGAGGAGTTTCTAAGACAGAAGGGTATTCTAAAAACCTTTATGCATTACCCATATTGCCGGAATAAGCACATCGGTAAAGTAAGAAGGAACTTTTTAAAATGTTTTCGTTGTAAGCGGGAGTGGAGTGTGAGAAAAGGAAGTATTCTTGAAAACCTGAAAATTCCCTTTTCCAAATTCATTTTAGCTTTAAAACTTTTTGAGCTTGAAGTTCCTGTACTGAGAGCGGGAAAGGAATTAAATCTTGCCTATAATACCACTCATAAACTTTTTATGTTGATAAGGGAAAGGATATATACTGCGACATGCGGGGATGACCTGTCTTTGGCATTTTGGAAAGGGGAGGAAAAGTCAAAGTTGAAATAGTCAAGGATGTAAAAGCCCAAACAATCCTAAAAAAAGCGATAAAGAAAGTCAAGAGAGGGAGTTTGATATACACTGATAAATTCAAAAGCTATGATGGGTTGGTGATGTATGGATTTAGGCATGAGAGGATTGACCATGGGGAAAGGTTTTCTAATGGAAGGGTTTATATAAATGGTTTCCCATCAGGTCTGATGGAATTCCTTGAAGTGGATTGTGAAACCCTGGCTCCCAGACCTGATGGGAAAGGAATAGAGGGATTTTGGAGTTATGCGAAAGAAAGGTTATTAAAGTATCATGGCTTGAAGGAGGAAAATTTTCCGTATTATTTGAAAGAGCTTGAATTCAGGTATAATAATAGAAGTGAGAATTTATTTGAAAAAATATTGGAATTATTGAAGGTGGAATAAATTGAGTAATCGCCTAAGTTTTTGCGGAAGGTATCAGGTTTTGGTTTGCGATGGTTGAAGTTCAATCCTTTGAAGAATTTTCCCTCTTCTGTCTTTTATAATGAACTTATCAGAAGGTCTTTTACCTCTTCTGGTTTTATAACCTTTTGTAAGCAATCCCCAAGGGGAGACAGGATGAGGATTACCTTGTGGCGACCTACCTTCGCCTCCGCCATGTGGATGGTCAACAGGGTTCATAGCAACTCCTCTCACATGGGGTCTTCTCCCGAGCCAGCGAGACCTACCTGCTTTGCCAAGAGATATAAGTTCGTGTTCTTCAAGACCAACCTGCCCTACTGTTGCAAGACAATCTCCATGAACCAATCTTTCCTCTTTTGATGGTAATCTTATAAGGACATATTTTCCTATTTTTGCGAGGACTTGCGCCCATGTTCCAGCAGAACGGCAGAGCTGACCTCCTTTGCCTGGAACAAGCTCTATGTTGTGAATAATCGTTCCATCTGGAATGTATTTGAGCGGCATAGTCCAACCGACACGTGGTTCAATTTTATTCTGTGAAGAAAGGACTATATCACCCACACTCAATCCCTTTGGCCAGATTATATATCTTTTTTCTCCATCTTGATAAGAAATGAGAGCTATGCGAGCGGTTCTACATGGGTCATACTCTATCGCTTCAACTCTTCCGGGTACATCAAACTTATCTCTTTTAAAATCAATTATTCTGTATCTTTTTTTATGTCCCCCTCCTCTGTGTCGGGCGGTTATTCTCCCAAGGTTATTTCTTCCCGCTTTTTGTTTCCATCTGTCAAGGAGAGATTTTTCCGGTTCTTCCTTCGTTATCTCAGAAAAATCGTATTTTGACATGTGTCTTTGACCTGGGGTAATGGGCTTCATTTTAACTATTCCCATATCTTTTCACCTCCTTGTTTTCAACGAAACTCGGTTCAGAGTTCTTATTTTATCACTTTGATGGTTGAGAGATGAATTTTTCTGTTAGTTTTGTTATATCTATCTGATAGCCAGGTTTGAGCGTAACTATGGCTTTTTTGAAACTCGGTCTGTGTCCGATGAAGATACCTCTTCTTTTGATTTTTCCTCTGTATATCATAGTATTCACCTTTTCAACTTTCACACCGAAAAGCTTTTCAACAGCTCTTTTTATCTGAGGTTTGGTAGCGCTCAACTTGCATATAAAAACATACTTTTTCTTTTTCCCCTCTGAAAGTTTTGTAGCTTTCTCTGTAATTACAGGTCTTATAATAACATCTGCAAGGAAATTCATTTTTCTAACACCTCCACTCCGTATCTTTGCAAGATTTTCAAAATAGCTTGCTTTTCAAATACAACAAAGTCGCGCAGGAGTATCTGGTATGGATTAACTTCATCTACTGGTATGACATCGGTAAGAGGGATATTCCTGAAAGATAGCCAGACATTCTTTTTTGATGAGCTTGTGATGAGAGTGAGAGGATAGGCATCAATATTTCTTATAATTTCAAGGGCTTTTTTTGTTTTGGGTTGTTCGAGAACGATTTCGCTTACGATTCTGAGTTTTTTTTCGTGAAATTTTTCTGATATAGCGCTTCTCATCGCTTCTCTTTTTTCTTTTTTGTTCATCTTATATGAGTAATCTCTGGGGTGAGGTCCGTGTGCAACCGCTCCACCTACCCAGTGAGGATTTCTTATTGACCCTTGGCGAGCTCTACCGGTGTGTTTTTGTGGCCAAGGTTTTCTTCCTCCACCGCGAACATCAGACCTTGTTTTTGTATCATGAGTTCCAGCTCTTTGAGATGCTAAATACCACTTCACATAATACCACAGAACATGCTTATTGGGTTTATCAAAAAAGTTCTCATTAACATGGATTTCTCCCTCTTTCTCACCCGAAAGAGGGTTAAGAACATCAAGAACCACAAAATTAATATTTTTTTGTTCTTTTCCTGTAATTTCTGAGCTTAGCTGACTCATTGCGTTTTGCCTCCTGATTTTTTCTTTTTAACTATTATTCTTCCTCCGATCCACCCAGGTACAGAGCCCTTCACAGCTATAACTTCGTTCTCTTTATCAACATAAACAACTTGGAGGTTTTTGATTGTTATAGTTTGCATTCCCATATGGCCTGCCATTTTTTTACCTTTCCAGACCCTTCCGGGTTCAGTTTTTTGTCCGATTGAACCGGGGCGTCTATGAGACATAGAACCGTGGCTTGCAGGACCGCCACCAAACCCCCATCTCTTGACAACTCCTTGAAAACCTCTTCCCTTAGATATTCCTGTAACATCTACAAGCTCACCAACAGAGAATATATCTACGCTCATCTTTGTTCCGAGCGGTGGCAATTCGCTTTCATTCAAAAGAGCGAACTCCTTTAAAGTTCTGAACCCTTTATCTAACCCGGCTTTTTTTATGATACCGACTATGGGTTTTGGAATGTTTTTGAGTTTGCACTCATCAAATGCTAGAATAACTCTTTTTTCTCCTTTGACCTCTTTATAACCAACCACTACCCCGCCAGAAAGCTTTAGCAGAGTCACAGGAATGACTTCACCATCTTGACCAAATATTCTTGTCATTCCGACCTTGTGCATTATAAGTCCTGAAACCATGTTCAAAATCACCTCGGTCTTTCAATTTCCAAATTTTTTACTTTCCATAGCTATTCAACCTTCATTTCAATATGTATGCCGGGTGGGACATCTATTTTTCTGAGTTCCTCTATGGTAGCAGGTTGCGGGTCAAGTATATGAATAAGTCGCTTATGAACTCTAAGCTCAAACGTTTCCATGGATTTTTTATCGGTATGCGGAGACCTGAGAACAGTCCATCTTCTTATTTCTGTTGGAAGCGGAATTGGACCTTTTACTCTTGCATTTGTTCTTTCAGCAGCTCCGACAATTTCTCTTACCGTTGATTCAAGCAATCTGTGGTCATAACTTTTCAGTTTTATAATTATTTTTCCAAACTGAAGCATAGCTCAAAAACCATCTCCTTTTTCAACTAATTTTTAGATTTTGAAACTCTCCTTTGTTCAACTATTTGATTTGCTATATTTTGCGGTACCTCTTCGTATCCGTAAAATTCCATAATGTAGTATCCTCTACCTTGTGTAAGGGACCTCAAAGTTGTAGCATATCCGAACATTTCGGCGAGCGGAACATAGCCCTGAATAGCTCTGAAAGAACCTTTCACAGAAATTTCTATAATTTTTGCTCTGCGAGAATTCAGGTCTCCTATGACAGCACCCAAAAACTCTTCGGGTGTATAAACCTCTATTCTCATTATTGGTTCAAGAAGTATCAGACCTGCCTTCCTTGCTGCTTCTTTGAAAGCTATTGATGCAGCTATGCGGAAAGCTATATCAGACGAATCAACCTCGTGAAAAGAACCATCATACAAAATAACTCTTATATCTTGAACGGGATAACCCGCAAGGACTCCCTCTTCCATAGCATCTCTTATTCCCTTTTCGACAGAAGGTATAAATTCTGCTGGGATTATCCCTCCTTTTATCTGGTTCACAAATTCAAATCCTTTTCCTCTTTCCAGAGGTTCAACTCGTATTATAACGTGTCCATACTGACCTCTTCCTCCGGATTGTCTTATATATTTTCCTTCGGCATCTGCAACTCCAACTATTGTTTCCTTATATGCGACCTGAGGTTTGCCCATTCTTGTTTTGACATTATACTCCCTCTCGAGTCTATCCTTTATTATTTCAAGATGTAGCTCACCCATACCCCATATTATTGTCTCCTGAGTTTCGTTATTATATCTCACCTTAAAAGAAGGGTCTTCTATTTCAAGTTTGTGAAGAGAAATAAAGAGTCTCTCTTGGTCCTGCTTGGTAAGCGGTTCAATTGAAGCGTATATAACCGGCTCTGGGATATCAATACCTTCAAGAAGAACAGGAAACTCTTTGAGGCAAATTGTATCACCTGTCAGAGAATCTTTCAAACCTGTTGTAGCTATAACATCTCCTGCACCTGCCTCTTCTATATCATCTCTTCTATTCGCAAAGACCCTCATAACTCTTCCTACTCTTTCTGTTCTTCTGAGGCGTGGATTATACACTGTAAGACCGGGCTTTATTTTTCCTGAATATATTCTCACATAGGAAAGCTGACCTGCATATGGATCATTCATTATTTTGAACACAAGTCCAACGAAAGAGGAGTTCTCATCAGGTGAGACGACAACTTCTTGACCCGTATCTGGATTAATTCCTTTCACACTTCCTCTGTCAAGTGGAGATGGAAGATAAAGGACTATTCCATCTATCATTGGTTGGACCCCTTTATTTTTCAGCGATGAGCCACAAAAAACGGGAACACCCTTGAAAGATACTGTTATTCTTCTCAGGGCTTTGTGAATATCATCTTCGGTTATTTTATCTGGGTCTTCAACATATTTTGCCATAAACTCATCGTCAAGTTCTGCTATGAGTTCAAGCATTCTTTCTCTCCACTCCGCAGATTGTCTTTTGAGTTCATCTGGAATCTCTTCGTAAAAATATGTTCTCCCTTCATCTTCTTCTGAAAAATAAACCGCTTTCATCTTTATAAGGTCTATTGGTCCTTTGAAATTCTCCTCAATTCCGTTTGGTATCTGAACTGGTATAGGAGTTATATCTAATTTTTTCTTTATATCTTCACATGTTGCAAAGAAATCTGCTCCTACTCTATCCATTTTATTAACATAGCATATTCTTGGGACAGAGTATTTGTTAGCCTGCCTCCACACAGTTTCTGATTGGGGTTCTACTCCATTTACAGCATCAAAAATTATCACACATCCGTCAAGGACTCTCAGAGATCTTTCGACTTCAACTGTGAAATCAACGTGCCCTGGCGTATCAATTATGTTTATTTTGTGTTGTTTCCAGTAGCAGGAGACAGCAGCAGAAGTTATTGTTATACCTCTTTCTTTTTCCTGAGGCATCCAATCTGTCACAGTAGTTCCCTCATCAACATCTCCGATTTTATAAGTTGTTCCGGTGTAAAAAAGGACTCTTTCTGTTGTAGTAGTTTTTCCGGCATCTATGTGAGCAACAAAACCTATGTTTCTCACTCTCTCTAACGGAACTTTTTCTTCTTTTACTGGCATAAGGAAAAGTATTCATAAAGTAATGAAAACAATGTCAAAATAGAAAAATTTCAAAAAAGTTTTTTTCTCTTATAAGAGTTGGTTATTGCTGTTGAGTGGAAGTCGCACAGCTTGATTTTGCCAGATTTTGATATAAAAAGCTCTTCTATCGTATGAGAATCTGAAAAAAAGCAAACTGGATTTTCACAAAATCCTATTGCTTCTTTCAACCAGAGGTAAGTTAAAATCACATAAGGTCTTCCAAGGGAGTAAAATTTTTTCTCAACTTCTTCTTTTATAGAATATCCTTTCAAAAGAGCGACATCTTCGCTTACGAATTTTGCAATGTGATACTCTTTTGGTTTAGCGGGAGCTGAGAATAATCCTGTTTTTGATACTATTGATGGGAAGCCGATAACCGCCACTCTGAGATGAAATCTACCATCATCACCAAAAGTTGCAATCTGTCTATCTGTAATTACAACGGGGAAATCTCTTTTTTCATCAATCCTTCCTGATATAGCGGAAAGGAAAATTCCCTGCAGTAAAAATCCCTCATAAACTATTCCAAAAGATTTTATTTTCCCTTCCGCTTTTCTTCTTTCAAACTGTATTTCTACGGGGGAAACAAAATTTTGAATTTCAAATTCATTCCATTTGAAAACTCTTATTTTTGCCAGCTTTTCAAAAATTTCATCTTTGAGGTTTTCGGTCCAGAGTCTTTCAGCATCTTCAATCTGAACAGGGAGATTAAGGTTCTGAGCTGTAATTCTTGTGTGATTGACAAGAAGTTTTACATCTTTTTCTTCAACTCCTTCGTAGAATATTTTTATTCTTTCGGACTTTTTTTCGTTATGTTTTTTTGATTTTGGCAAGTTTCAAAGTGTCTTTTTCTTCTTTATGCTTTGCCTTTTTGAAATCTCGTTAAGTATAAGTTCAGCAGCTCTTTTTCCCGACATAAGAACACCCCCGAAAGTTGGTCCCATTCTTGGCAGCCCATAGGTTTCAGAGACGGACATTCCTGCGACATAAAGTCCCGGAAAAACTTCGCCCGTGTGTTCTACGATGAGGTCTTCTGACATTTCAACCCACATTGCTCCCATACCTTTTGTTTTGACAAGCCCCCGGGCTTCCAAACTTTTCACAGCATAGGCATCGTGTCCTGTTGCATCTATAAGAAAAGAGCATTCAAGAGCGACGGGGTCAACACATGTTATTTCTCTTGGGAGAGCGGAAACAGGGGTCCAGTTCACAACAACTCCTGAGACTCTTCCATCTCTCAAAACCAAGTCATCAAAAGATGTCATCTGCAAAAATTTCACTCCTGCATCACAGGCAGAAGCTATAAGTTTTGAAACCGCTTCTGGTCCGTGAGTTATGAAAAGCCCTGGTTTTATCTCTTGAAGTTTCACTCCTATTTCTTCAAGGATTTTGTTTCCGGGAGCTCTTACTGTTATTGTGTTCATAAGATATCCACCTATCCAGAATCCACCACCTAAGTAGTTATTTCTTTCTATGACAAGGGTTTTCACTCCGTTTTTAGCGAGTTCTTTTGCAGCAACAAGTCCGGCTGGACCTGCTCCTAAAACTATAACATCAGAATAAGCGTATTCTTCAAGCATTTTTGTGAAGCCAGATACTATCGCGTGTGTTATATCTTTTTCCTCTATGTCAGAGAACAACTTTTTTTTCTTGTTGTTTTTCATAGCGTTTTTTACCTCCTTATGAAACAGCTATTTCATTTTATTTTAATGAGGAAAACCCTTTTATTTCTTTCCTCAAAAATATTGAAATTTTTCATATATTGATTTTTGCTTTTAAATTGAAGTTATGCCTGTCACAAAAAGTGCAAAGAGGAAGCTGAAAAAATCGCTCAAAAGGAGAGAAAGGAACCTATATCATCTCACGAAGATGAAAAACGCAATCCGTCTTTTCAAGAAGAAATTAGCCGAACAGAAGGAGATAACGGAGCAGGTAAAGAATCAACTTGAACAAGAGTTGAGAAAAGTTATATCTATTATATCTCATATAGCATCAAAGGGCGTAATACATAGGAATGAAGCAAGCCGAAAGATTTCACGAATTACCAAATTTTTCAACAAAGTTCTATCTGAAAAACTTCAAAAACAAGAGTCGCAAGCATAAACCAAAAGAAACAAATCTTTGCGACGGTAGGAAAAATTTTCCTACGGAACAAACTTTGCTTATGTAATCTGAAAAAATGAGGGCTTGGCTTTCAGCTTTGAGAATATCTTCATCAGCACTGCGAGCGGAAAGAATAAGATTGAACACTATCGCATCAAACCTTGCCAATATACACACAACGAGAACACCTGAGGGAGGTCCCTACATGAGAAAAGAAGTAATATTCAAGGCAAAACCCGTAGATGAAAAATTTTGGACCGAAAAAAATATATATCTCAGACCTCTTGTATTTCATCTTTCGTATCTTCCGGATTTCATAAGGGAAAGGATTGCAGAGAAGATTTCCGAAACCAAAATACCAGTGGATTCAGTGCTGTCGGAGGTTGAGGTTGAGGGAATAGTTGAAGACCCAAGACCGCCGGTTTTGAAATATGAACCATATCACCCCGATGCTGACGAAAACGGTTATGTTGCATATCCGAACATAAATCCAATAGAGGAGATGGTGAATCTTATATCAGCTCAAAGAGCTTTTGAAGCAAATGTTGCAGTGGTTAATGCGACAAAAGAGATAGCAAATACCGCCCTGACAATAGGACAAAGAACATAAAAAGTGAATAAAGTATTAAATTTTTAAAGATGGAGACAAAGAAAATAGATGCGGTAAAAGAGATTTTAAGCTCTGTCTCGCAGAAAATACAGAGTGTCCCTTCCGAAGAAAACAACTTCTCTGTTGAACTTCAAAAAGAGATAGAGAAATTAACCAAAAGTGAAAGAAAAGAAAAATCAGCTCAAAAAACAGGAGAAAAAGAAAAAGTGATAACAGAAGATATAATGCAGTTCATAAACGGTTTATCTTTGAGAAGCAATATCATTTTGGAAAATGAAGAGAACGAGTAAAAGCATAAAATTGTAAAATTTAATTTTATGAAGATAGATATAAATAACATAGACCCTCACATAACAGAAAAGATTTTCAACAGCGAGTTTGAAAGAATAATAAAAAGCGTAAAACCTCAAGAAGAAATAAAACAAGGCGATGAAAAAGAAGATGGGTTCCTTTCATCTCTAAAATCAGCTTTTGAAACAGTCAGAAAAGCGGAAAACGAAGCAAAAGAAAAGTCAGTGAAAATGATTCTCGGAAAAACCGAAGACATACACGATGTTATGATAGCGAGAGAAAAAGCAGATACGCTTTTTCAGCTTTTTTTAGAAATAAGAAACAGAGCAATCCAAGCTTTTGAGAACATAATGCGAATGCAATTTTAAAAATTAAGGAATAAAAAAATGAGAGCACAAGACATTTTAAGACAGATAGGAGAATCAATAAGAAGAATCCCTCTGCCGGTCCTCATTGGAATAGCAGCAATATTCCTCATAAGCGGAATAGGAATTTTCATTTATCAGATGACAGCTTCAAAAAAACAGGAAATAAAATGGGATGTCCTTTATACAGACCTTAAATCTCAAGACGTATCAAGAATAATAGATGAACTTGAAAGAATGAAAATACCTTACAAACTTTCAGACACAGCAGATACAATTTTTGTCCCCAAAGAGCTTGTTCCAGATATAAGAAACACATTAGCGACCAAAGGTCTTCCACAGGAAAGAGCAGGACTTGAAATATTTGAGAAACCAAAGTTTGGGCTCACTGAGTTTATGCAAAGAGTAAATTATCAGAGAGCAATTCAAAATGAACTTGAAAGAACAATAATGAAAATAAACTGTGTTGAAAATGCGAGAGTGCATATAGTAATTCCAGAAAAGAAACTTTTCACAGAAGAACAAAAAGAACCCACCGCATCTGTTATGCTGTGGCTAACACCCGGATGCTCAATTTCCCCCGCATCAGTAAAAGGAATAATTCACCTTGTATCGTTCGCAGTTGAAGGTCTGAAACCAGAAAATGTAACCGTTGTTGATCAGAGAGGTAGAATGCTGAACCCGAAGAAAGAAGATGAGGGATTGACAGCAGTTGAAGCAACTCAGGGACAACTTGAACTTGAAAGGCAGTTTGAAAGAAATTTAGAGGATAAACTCACCGAACTACTTGAAAAAAGCGTAGGAGCTGGAAAAGTAGCAGTAAAGGTTGATGCTGACCTTGATTTCACAAAAGTAAAAAGAGTATCTGAAAGGTATGACCCAGCCGAAACCGCAGTAAGAAGCGAACAGACCATAGAAGAAAGATTTAAGGGAGTCGGAGCGGTTCCGGTTGGTCCCCCCGGAACAAGGCAGAACGTCCCACCAGAAATTGGAATTGAACCACTTCCCGGAAAATCTGAATACGAAAGAAACGAAAGGATAAGAAATTATGAAATATCAAAGATAGTTGAACATGTTGAAGAAGAGGTAGGAGATCTGAAAAGAATTTCTGTAGCAGTGATGGTAGATGGGCAGTATGAAGTTGAGTGGAGAGATGGAAAACCATTCATAAGATTTATTCCGCTTCCAGACGATGAGCTTGAAAAGATAAGAAGTTTTGTAGAGTCAGCAGTAGGAATAGTGCAAGCAAGGGGGGACCAGATATCTGTTGTTTCGGTACCGTTTGAAGGTTCTTTAAGATATGCGGAAAGATTGGCTATGCTGCAGCTTTCAGAGGTATCTAAGGAGAGGGCAAGCATGTACAAATGGATTGCGATAGCGGCAATAGGATTTTTCATCTCACTCTATCTGATATTCAAAAAACTTTTTGAGAGGAGATTACCGCAGGAGGTAGAGGTTGTAATTCCGAAGTTTGAGAAAGCTCCTGCGGAGAAAGTTGAAGTCCCCGTTATTGTTGAGGTTCAGCCACCCCCGCCCCCACCAGAAGTAGCAATCACCCCACCGGAAGTAAAGGTTGAGGAGGTCGTTCCTCCGCCTGCATTTGTTGAAGTAGTCCCTCCGCC
>Ga0209394_1001198_pt1 | contig 16028 bp, 12 predicted proteins | sample JNZ201metaG_FD_184122 | JGI IMG/M metagenome (GOLD analysis project Ga0209394, IMG submission 184122) | Hot spring microbial communities from Jinze hot spring, China to study Microbial Dark Matter (Phase II) - JNZ 20120812A (SPAdes) (version 3) ... | reverse complement strand
CAGGAGCTCCTGAAATCGATCCTCGAGTTCCGCCTGGAGGAGTCGGCTCAAGGCGGGGAGAAAGAGCAGGAGCAGGCCGATGAATAGATCAAAAGCGGATGAAGACTCTCCTAGAATTACTAGAATTAAATTACTATTTCTTCAAGGATTACACTTTCTTGACCGCCAGATCGTTTTCGATCTTCCCTAGAATCCTTAAGCCCGTATAGACCTTATCCAGCTCCATAGCCCATCCATAGCCCTCCGCCATGCCGGCGATCTTCTCTGGCTCTCCGATCAACCGGGGATCTTCCTCGATCAAGTAATGCATCTTGGCGGCCAGCCCCCCTCCAGCCACCTCCACGGGCCCCTCGATGAGGCAGTATTTCTCCCGGCTCTCCTCCATTATCCCCTCAACCACCTTTTAAGGAGGCCGTTCTCCTGACGCGATTTTACTGATCTTCTTCCTGTCAATCACTGTTATTGCTCCGTCCTTCATCCTCATCTCGCATGGATACTTTATCTCCAAGTCTTTCCTAGGCTTGACCAGCATCGCGAGTGCTCCCAATACCGGCGGGGGATGGAATTTCCACCAAAAATTTACCGGTAAAAATTATTAACGATTATTGGGCAACTTCTTCATCCTTTGACTTCGCCATTCTTTTCATGCTTAATAGCTTAAAAGGAGGAGCATAGATCACTTTTAAGAAGCTCATAACTTTACCTATTAATGTGAAAATGACATGCTGGGCAAGGAGGAAAGTTGCTATAACATATATTTTATGTTATCAGGCGGCTTGGATTCAGTTATTTCTGCCTTTTACGTAAAAAGAAGCGTCAACACAATCTTATGAAGGCGTTATTTATTTCGCGTTCGGTCGGAAATGCAAAGGTTCATAAAGCTTACTTTAAAGAGCGCCTATACGCAAAAGAACATGCAAAGAAGTTAGGCGTTGCCAACGAACATTTACGTGAAATTCATGTGACATTTTCCTGGTAGTATCCGGGTAAGTAGGATATTTAAGGTGTGTTTTTCTTCTATATTGTTATGGATATTGTAGCCTTAATCTCCAGCTGTTTTAAGAGGAATGAATAAAAAGTAGGGAGTTCATATGTTAGAAGTTGCATGAATGCTCTACTATTCCTTAAGAAGGTCTTAAGGCTCTGATGAACAAGCCTAAAGTAATAATCGATAGGGGTCCATGGTATCGATGGTTCTAGAGAGGCTTAGATTAAAGATTGGAAGAAGACTTAATCTATATGTCATTTTGTTTGCGTCTTCTTTTCACCATGTAAATTCTGATGCTTCTGAATAAGGAACTCTAGAGAAAGACGTAGTGTAAATTACTACTAATAATCAATTACTAGTAGTTGATATTAGTAATATTTATATGTAATCAACACTAATCTGTAATATGATGAAGGAGCAACACTCAAGGGCTAAAATTCTTGAAGTTTTAAATGAAGCATATCCTCGGGACCTTTCTATCGGTGAGGTTGCTAAGCGAGCCAAAGTATCTAGATCTACCGCTTCTATGTGGCTGAGAGTTCTTGTTGCTGAAAGGAGAATAGAAGTTTCTAGAAAAGTAGGGAATGCTATTTTCTATAGGTTGAGGAAAAGTTGAGACAAATGATTGACTTACATGCTCTTATAAAATTCTGGTCTCGAAAGGAGCCGAGCCTGATTTTTAGAGAAATAGATAAAGCTGAGTTAATTTGTGATCCATTTTGTGGATCTGGGGTCTCAGGCTTAAGCGCCGTTTTTAAAGGTGCCTCAGCTTTTCTCTCGGATATAAATCCTGTTTCAATATTCATAGCTTACAATTCACTAAATGATGAAATTTTAGAAGACGAAACAATTAAAGCCGTGAAAGAATTATGTTGGGAAATTGAGAAAGAAGTTTATACTTTAGACAGCTCGAAGGTGGTTAATTTTGCCGTGTGGAAGACTAATTACAAATGCCCGTGTTGCGGTCAAAAGGTTAATTCGATTACAAGTAGTAAGGTTTATTGTAGGAAATGTGGCAAAATGCTTCCCATTAATGATTTGATCGTTGATGAAAAAATTGTTACATTAAAATTTCTTACAGGAGGAAATTCCAACGATGCGAAGTTAATCAAAAATTATTCAGAAATAGAAGATGGTTTAAAGATAGATTGGTATCCAAAGGGAGAATTCGTATATCCAGCTACAACAATTAAGTTTAAAAATGGTCCTCATAGACCCATTGAAATTAAGGATCTGTTCACCAAACGTAATCTTTATGTTGCATCCAAGCTCTATCTATTCATCGAGAAAATTTGGAAGGAGGATCAAGCTCAAGGAGATCTTTTAAAGTTTGCTTTTATCGCGTCCTTAGCTAATGCTACTAAAATGATGCCTCATGCTAGGAGTAGCGGCCCATCTTGGAAAATACCGAGATATTGGATTCCATCTTTAAGAGAAGAAAGAAATTTCTGTAGATCTTTCATTAAAAGAATCGAACGCTTAGTGGTCTTTAAGAAGTGGTGGTCGCCTCTAATTTCGAATTATAAGGTTACTGTAGCATTTCGTATAAAGCTACCAGCAACTTCTGGAAAATTCATCCATATATGTAAAGCCGATGCACTTGAGATATGTCAACATCTTCCAAAAGTGGATGTAGTGGTATTAGACCCACCACATTATGATGAAATTAATTATTTTGAGTTGACATATCTTTGGCAAAAATGGCTAGAGGGAAAGAGTAGAGATAAGCGATTTACGGATTATGATTATTGGAAAGATGAAATATGCGTGGATAAAAGAATTGGTAAAGACTTGAAGTGGTATAACACTCAACTCCATAAAGTGATTAATTGCTACATTAATCGTTTACATAGAGGCGGAAAGATATTGCTGATATTACATAACAAGGATAGAAACTTGCTGAACAGTACCGTCAAAGAAATTAAAGAGGGTGTGGAAGGAAAGATCGAAATTGAATACAGTTTTCCCAGAATTCCTTCATCAACTCAAGGGCTACATGGGCGTAGAAAATATTTATGCCTCATTAAAATAAGGAATTAGCTAATCTCACATTTTGAGAGATCAGCGGATTTCTCCCACAACACCTCATATTGTTTCTTTTCAGAATCAATGGTTTCTGGATGAAGTTTTATTTCAACCCTTTCAAAGTTTCCGTAAAAAGCACTTTCTGTTAAGTTAAATGAACCTGTTAAAACTATATTGTCTGCGATGTAAGTTTTATCATGCATTAACCTTATTTCCGGTTTATCCTCGACCTTAACCAAGAGATTTGTGCTTAGATTTTTCTTCAATAGCCTAAGAGATTCTTTTTGGAATTCGTATTCTTTATCCTCTTTTTTAGGCATCCATGTTATCACTCTAACCTTTACTCCCTTAGATGCTAATTGAATAAGTTTATCAGCATAAGGAGGCGAGATATAAGGGCAAAGAACATCTAAATTCTTCTTAGCGCCGAATATTATTGGCTCTACGTATTTTCCAAGCTCATTTGATCTTTTAGTTATTCCAGTCAGCATCATATTCCTTAAATTTTCTGCAAACTCGTAAAGCAGCGTTTTGCTAGTTGTCAATATTTGTTGAATTCCTTCTCCGCAGTACCTTTCTACTCTAACACATCCGTTGCATCCATCTAAGCAAAGCTTAAATCCACACTTTTCAAGAACATCATCAAAATAATCACCTATCTCCTCTACATCACTTTCACTTATAATCTCTCCTGCCAGAAGTATCGTTCTGGCAAGAGTTATATCCAAATCTACTTCTGATGCTTCTAGAGCTTTTCTAAACTCTTCAATCTTCTCGCATACTCCTCTAATTTTATCTGCTATGCTCTGCTCCTTTGAATTCCCTCTTTCCAGTCTACTAATTGTTTGAGTTAATGTTTTTTCAGCCTCCTTTTCCCTTAGCGAAGCTAACTTATCAAAGTCGTGATTGTGAAAGTTAAGATATGTTGTTAACCAATCAGAAAAGCTATAGAAGAAGTTAGGTAATCCTTTGTCTTTGATTACTCTAATTATTGTATCAACAATGCCTATCCTCCCATTTTTGGCATTTTCTGCAAGTATTATTCTATCACTTTTATTCTTGTAACAGTATTTAGTTAAAATGAAATTCATATCAACGCCTGCAAACTTTTCTAAAATATATTGAGTCAGAATATGTTCTAAGGAGTGTAAAAGAGTTCTTCTAGCAAAATCTACTAGCTCGTCTTTAAGCTCTGCACCTTCAACATAATTTCTATATTCTTCAGCCAGCTTGCTCTCTTTATTCATCAACTCTTTGACTATTTTACTAAGCCTCTTATACTCGAGGGTCTTACCTAATGCTTTACTTAAAATGAATTTAATGGCAATGTTCCTTCTTACTTCTCCTCTCTTATATAAGACCTCTTTTATTATGCCATTTAACCACTCTCTTTCGAATGAAAACTCCATAAGTGATGTTGGTATGGTATAACCAATTTCTGTATCGAAAAATATTCTTACAGTAGGTCTAGCGTTAATGAACCAAGTGCCAATTTCAACGGCGTACCATCTTGATTCGACTCTTTTCATGTCATAGGCAACGAACTTTATTAAAGAAAGTGGGAATTTATCTCTGTACGTAATTGAACCTCCTCTTCCAATCTCCAATCTCCTTAAAGGATAGGATTTGGGATAGAACCTCCTCTTATGGTATTTCCCACTCCAGAAGAGTCTTCCATCACAAGGTCCTCCTCGTTCTGAGCCAAGCCAGCATCTATTTACAAACGGACACCTAGCATCAAAAGGATCTGTGGACAAACCCAAACCTTTGTAACAGAAGTAGGGATAATCTAATCTAAGTTTCCATGAGGCTAATCTAGGCCCTATCACCCTTGGTAACGTAGCCAATCTATCCCTTAAAAATTGGAGGAGCTTTTCTTTAGTTCTCAACGTGCTCATCTCATTATCTATTATCGAGCTACCAAATTTGATGAAAAATGGATACCTTCCTCCCACTTCTACAGTTATGCTTCTAGATGATAAGTCTATCAATTCTATAACCTTAGGAACTATTAATGTCCCTTCATAACTATATTCTCCTTTGACTAATGGAGTTATTTTCCCATCAGTAGTCTTTTTTAAGACTTCATTCCAAGAATCCCACAATACTTCTTTGGGCTTTAAGATCCATAGGAATCTGGAGCCAAGCACGTCCGTTATTTCCTTATCTATTCCCTTTTCATATGTACATTTTGTTAATTCAAAGGGCGGGACCCTATACATAAAACTCGTTAGAGAAACTTCGAATAAAGGGTGTTCCTCTTCTTTTAAAGATACTTTTTCGTATTTTATCTCGTCGATTTTATGGTCTATGGTTTCTATTCCTAACCCTCTAAAGCCTGCTATAGATTCAGCTACTCGTTTTCCTGAACCTACTACTGCTGGTATATCCGGTAATGATAGTAAATAAACGAGCTCTTCCGGTGAATCCTTAAATTTCTTCGAAAATTCCACAAACTTAAGCAATTTGATTTTATTATAGCTAATTTTGCCTAATGCATCCAAGAGAGTAGTAGATATAGAACTAGCAATCTTAGCATCATTTATTGATCCCTTTTCATAAAGCTCCCTTACTTTTGAATAAACTTTTTCTTGAAGCTTGCTTAGTGTTGCTCTTAATTTTTCTACTAAATCCTTTGCTTCTTGACTCATGCGTACACCTTCCTTAGCAACTTAAACAACTCCCTGGCTAAATCCATAACCTCCTTGTCACCGATTCTTTTTCCAAACTTCAGAGTCCTTCTAGCAATGGCTTCGATCACGTTTATAATTTCGCCAGCCTTAAGATTGTACTCGCTTAATTTTTTCCACTCTTCTATTCTTTTCGGTAATTTATTGAATTCTTCCATAAGTTCTTCAACTAAAAGATAAGCATCAACATCTTCTTCTTTTTTAATTCTTGCGTTAAGATTATCAAATAGTGCTTTTGCCTCGGTCAATATCTTAGATGCTTCATCTAAGAAAGCCTTTAAATCTGAAAGTTTGCCGTCGCTACCCAAAATATAAGTACTTTTACCTATCCTAGCCATTTCATCTAAAAGAAGTGAAAATACCTGATATCTCTTCACTGCGGTATTTTTCCATGCAATAGGTATATCTTTTTTTCTAAAACCTTCTATAAGGTCTTCTGAATTATACAAGTAGTAAAGCTCCATAGGAGTATTTCTTAACACTATTATGGACAAAGTTGTGTAGAGCGTTTTTTCCAGATTCCTCCCTGCACGGCCTATCCTTTGAGGTATGCTTTCAAGCATAAACGGAACTCCAACCATTCCTATGAAGGTTACATTTGGGTAATCAACTCCAAGCTCTAAAGTTGAGGTCGAAATAAGGACGCCTAATTTTCCATCTACAAATTCTTTTTCTATTTTTTCTCTATCCTTAATCCCAGCATGGTGTATCATAATTCTTTGAAATATTTCATACGGAGTTTTTTCCGGGTCGAAACTATCTGATTTCAGAATATAAGGCCAATAAGCGTAGGGGTCTGCAGCATCAGGTACTAATTTTTGGTTGAAGTGATCTTCAGGTTCACGATAATATGTAGCCGCAACTTTCGCTTGATGGAAAATTCGATACAGCTCTCTTACACTATCTATGAACATAATCCCTTGCATTCCTCTGTAGTAATGTATTGTACCTAGCAGTAAAGCTAACTCATAGACAACTGTTTCCCAAGATCTAAGTGGATTTACCGCCAGGATTAAGTAGATTACCTTTTTGTTCTCTCCTTTCTCTCTAGATTCAATAATAGCAAATTCTCTTTCAGGGTCTAAATCGAGCAAATCTCTAGCAAAATCTTTCGGCTTAGATATGGTTGCCGATGAGATCACAATTATTGGTTGCGATTTTGAACTTATTTCTAACCTTTTGATCAAATATCTTACATTTCCTCCTAGTAAAGACTGATAAACATGGGCTTCGTCTAAAATAATTATCTTTAAATCTTTGAATAGTTTATAATCGTGTTGAATTGTTTTGCTAGGTAATCTCCAGTCAAGGGTCCAAACATTTGTAAATAAGATGTCTGGCTTCTTTTCCCAGATTTCTTCTCTATATCCATAGATCCAATCAAAGGTGGCTCCACAATGCGAGCAGCGAATCCAGATTCCTTGAGCAGTCTTCAAATATTTTAGCTCTCCACCTTTCTCCCCCTTATTTCCACATGCTGGACAAATAGCCTCTCTGAAGGATGAATCAGATTCAACTTCTTTCTTCCAAGGTGTTTCGCCGTCATCTATAGCTACTGTTAATCTTAACTCATTGAAACCAAAGTTTTGAAGGTACTGATTAACTCTATATAATATCGCCAATATTTTGTTGAATTGATCTCTTTCTAACGATTTCCTGGGGTAAATGAGTAGAGCCTTGATGTTACCTTCCTTTCTCCCTTTGAGCTTATCCAATAAAACTTGAATTAATGCCGGTATGAAGAAGGCGTAAGTTTTACCACCTGAAGTAGGCGCGATTAAGACATAAGCTCTTTTACCTCCCTGTAAAATACTTTTTATCGCTTTAAACTGAAAATCGGAAAAGCCCTCAATATCGCCTAAGCCCCCTATTCCTTTGGGATCCTTATACAGGGCATGCTTGATAATGGGATAGATTTCTGAAGGGATAAATTTTGAGATTTCTTCGAATGAATGATCCATGAAACTCGGTATTTTCTCATCTCTTACATAAATCTTCGTCTCTAAAGGATAGCGCAAACTTCCATACTCTATAGTTATATTTGATATTCTGTAAGCTACATCAAAATGTAGGCTCCTCAATTTATCTTGCCCGTTTAAAACTATGAAGCCCATTTTAATTAGGCTGTTTAAAACGTTTCTTGCTTCGTTTTGATCACATCTTAGAGATGAGACTAAGGTATTAATAGCTTCAGACTGTGTTAAGTAAGACTCCTCTATCCTTTCTCTGCTCCTTTTATACTTCTCGTATTCTTGATCTATCAAAGAATGATATGCTACTACGAGCCTTTTTACATCCATTCTACCTACCTTAACTTTACTAATATATTAAACTATATTAAGCTATTATTGCAACTATTTCAAGTAGAGTGTAGTAAAATGGCTTTACCTTATCCATTTGACCTTTTGGACGAGAAGATTCAATACTGGATTAAGCAATTAGGTTTCTCTAAGCCAACTGAAATTCAGAAACTTAGCATAGAGCCTATACTAAAGGGAGAGAGTGTTCTATTGATAAGTCCGACGGGAAGCGGTAAAACAGAGGCAGCCATATTTCCACTTCTACACAAGCTTTTAGGAGAGGGTAGTTGTGAAGGAGTTAAGCTACTTTATATAAACCCACTTAAGGCGCTTACAAGAGATTTAACCGAAAGATTGAGAAGGTATGCCTATTTTTTAAATTTAAAAGTCAGACCTCTTTATGGTGACGTAAGTAAAGCATTTAGAAGGCCTATTCCTGAGATAGTTATCACAACTCCTGAAAGTTTAGAAATAATCCTTGATTGGGCTTCCCGCTGGTGGCTTTATTTTAAAACTATAAAGTATGTTGTGATTGACGAAGTTCACGAGCTTATCTTTTCTAAGAGAGGTTATCAACTTTTAGTTCTCTTAGAGAGGCTGAAGCAACTTGCTAGTAGGAAGTTCCAAAGAATTGGTCTCTCGGCAACCATAGCCGATGCTGATCACATTGCGAAGATATTTGGCGGCTCAGATGGTAAGTTAAGGGTTATTCGTGCCTATCAAAAAAGGGTACATGAGTTTGAAGTAAAATTGGCGATACCATTAACCCAAGAAGAAATGGAAAACCCTTTTATAGCCGGCGCTAGGATTATTACAGAGTATATCAATGATAAAAAATCCTTGATATTTGTGGCTTCAAGATATTCTGCTGAAAGACTAAAAGCAGAAGTGGAAAAAACTGGTGTGAAAATAGGGGTGCATCACGGCTCTATCGGCTTAGGTGAAAGAGAATTTTCTGAAGATGCTTTTAAAAGAGGGCTTTTAAGAGCTATAGTTGCCACTAAAACGCTTGAACTAGGCATAGATATTGGCGACGTAGAACAAGTTATTCAATATAGGTCTCCTGGTCAAGTGAATGCTCTAATTCAAAGGGCAGGTAGGAGTCTTCATAAACCTGGAGAAAAATCTGTTTGTAAAATGGTTTCTACGGATCCTGAAGATTTTATAGAGTGCTTAGCGTTAATAAATTTGTTTAACAAAGGGCTTCTTGAAAAGCCAACTATTTTAGAAAAACCTCTTGACGTTTTAGCTAAGGAAATTTTAGGTTATGCCTTACATAACTATAAAGGATGCAAAAGTTATAAAGGAGAGTTTTCACCAATTGATTTGGAAACAATATATGCAACGGTTAGGAAATGCTTCCTTTTCAACTTTCTCAGTAAAGAAGAATTTGAAGAAGTGGTGGAAAACCTAATAAACAATAAGCTTCTAATAACGGAAGATAAAGTACCTTATCCTGGGCCTAGATTCTGGAATGTATGGAGGTTTGAGGAAAAAGAAACTATGAAATGGCCATCGCTAGAATTTAGAGAATTCTTTAGCATGATTCCCAAAAGGGAGACCTTTAGCGTTTGGGCTGAATATGGTTTTGGTAAACGAAGAAAACTAGGCGAGTTAGATTCTTCCTTTGTTTATAGGTCTCTCACCACAGGAATGGTACTCAGATTCGCTGGCTCCAATTGGAAAGTTAGTGAAATAGATGAAAAGAAGCAGAGTGTTTACGTGGTTGAGGCAAAGGAGAGTGGAGAGGCTCCCATATGGAGAGGTGAAGGCCCTCAAAGAAATGAAATAGTTGCAAAGGAAATGCTCTCAATTCTTCATTCATTAATTAAAAATCCTAAAGCTTTTTCCGAGTTGATAATAGATAGAGAATCTGCTGAAGGTTTACTGAACTATATCAATAGTTTAGATAAGTCGTATATAGATTTGTTATTAGATGGAAAAATTATCGTCGAATACTCTCTTCCAATGAAGACATGGGTTTTCATTACTTTCTTAGGTGAGAAAATTAACAGAACTTTGGCTTCTGCAATTTATGAGAAGATTATTGAAAGTAGCTTGTTAGTAAAGTACGTGGTTTCTCCTATCGGCTTTGCCTTCAGATCTGAAATCATAAACCCTATTATTGCATTAAAAAGTATACAAACCATGAAGGAATTTGAAAATTTAGTACGGAAACATATTAATTCTAATTCACCATTCACAAGGTTTGTTAAAGATCAAATTAGAGAGCACTTTGGTTTTCCTTCTAATGAAGTCTTGTTAGATAAGGAAGCTGCTAAGCAGGCTGAAGAAATCTACTACGATTTAAAAGGCGCATTGGAAGTTTTCGAAAAGATTAAGATGAATTATCTTGTGGAAATTAGTAAAAAGGAAATCTCTCAGCTTGGGCAAAGCGTACTTAAATATCCATTTGAAAGAACTTGGCTTAGCTCGTTAACTCCTATACTTAAGGAGGCTTTAAAGAAGGCTCCTTCAGGATCTCTAGATGAAGTCATTGAATATACGTGGAGCAATCCTTTAGAAGCAAAAGAGGAGTTAAAGAAATTAACAAGAGAAGTTGATATGGTTGCTTTTATCGATTTAAATTCAAAAGGATGGAGTATTGCAAAAATTCCATTAGAAAAAGAGTGGGCAACATTAAAAGTTCCAGTAGCAACCAGGTACTTTGTAATCAGGCATAAAGAAGATCTTAAGAAAGTTCAAACAGAACTAGAGAAAGAGAAATTAAACTTGGAAAAAGTAATGGGTCAAAGAATAGAACTAACTTTCACTGGAATTAAGGAGAGGATGGAGGAGCCGTATAGTTTAAAGATAATCAAAGCATTTGAAGTTGTACTCGACAATTTGATATCAAATAGAATTATAAAGAAGTATGATAAAGTAGACCTTAAAGTGCACGTGAAAAGAAGCAAAGTGACTATGATGCACTATGGAGTTCCTACTCTCATCTTAAAACAATTGATTCAAAGGGATATAATAACCAGCATCGAACTTCTAGAGCGAAAGATAATTGGTGGAGAAAGACAAGTCGTATTCGAATTTCCCTAACTCAACCACTATAGCTCTATGCCCAATCTAAATCTAACATAGTTATATTCATCAAGCATTTTTAGAATGGTTTCTTTAAATGAAAATTCCTCCATAAAGTCTTTATCAATGAAGTTCAGATGGGCCTTCCATAAATCCTCTTCGCTCTTTTTGTCAGGATTGCTTTTACTATTTCTTGGCATTGCTTAAGAAATTCTAGATAACATTCTTCATTACCAAGTTCGTGGTCTTTTTATGCAGTTTATAGTATGAGTTTCGAATGTTCATATCCCACATCATAAACATGAGGATTTATTATATGGAGAATTTTAGAGGCTCCTGTAAACTCAATGGACCTCTTTGATGAAAAATTGTGAAAAAATAGTTTTAATATTATCCGCGATATGGTCGTCTTCTAAAGCAAGCAGCTCTAACCTTTCATTTTCAAACGATTTTAATGTCTCCTTACTTTCTCCCTATGCTTTAACGATGTCATTCTCTGAGCCCATTTTTATCTCATAAGGCGATCTCTGACACCTTGCCGCATTCCACGTTATGATAATGATCTTAGACGCGGACAAAACGTAACTAATATTCTCATACTTTTAGATATAGTACTCCTTGAAATAAACATAAGCAATATTTCTTGGCTCTTCTTCGTGAAATTTCTTACAATACTTAAGAAGCTTCTCTGGATCCTTTATTGCTTCTAGAAAACGAGTTATAATCTCTTTTGACATTTCATTTCACTTGCGAAAATAAAAGTTTCCAAACTTTATCCTCAACAACCCTTCTTACTTTCGCATCCGGTATTAAGCTCGACAAAAGTTCATTAACCTCTTTTTTGAGATTTCCATAATCAGCCTCAAAACTCTCTAAAGCTTTTTCCATCGAACGTCTATCCAAAGGTAATTTGACAGCAGGTGAACCAGTTAACGCAGCATAATATACAAATCTAACCTCTTTTTCATTCCAACTTCTATAAATTTCCTCACCACCCACTTGCACATAGAAACCACTTAAATCACTTCCAAAGACAACTTTACCTTTGGGAATACTTATTTCATTAGACCATAAACCACGATAGTCTTTTAAATAATCTTTTGGAAATTTTTTAACTTGATTGGTTAACCTACTTACAATATTATTGGCTAAGCTTTCAATGTTGACTTCTTTCTTTTTCTTTCTTTTTTCTACTGTTTTAGCCCTTTCAAGTCTAGTTTTGACAAGATCTATAATTGCTTTATAAATCTCAAGTTGTTCTTCAAGTGAAAGAATAATAAGATCCTTTATAAAATGTTCATCAAGCTCTTTTCTATCAGGTTTTACATGCTCTAATTTTACTTCGATAGGCGATTCAGCATTAATTTCACTAAACACGGATTTTATTTCACGTTGAGAGAGGAGGTTTAAAGATTTTATGATTGCTGAGCGCTTTGATTCTGGAATTGCTGAGATTTCTATTACCGGGATTTGTCCGTACTCGTATACTTTGACGTCTAATGCACCCTGGCCTAAATTCACTCTTCCCCATAATTCCACAAAGATAGGAGTGATAGAACTATTCAAGAAGGCACCTAAAAGCTCCGCTGAGATTTCCGATTTTTTAATGGTGATCCCATATAATCTTGCGTCAAAATAACAGCCCTTATTAATCCAAAACACATGTCTATCATTAAGACTCATCATACATAACAAGTCACCTCTAATTGGTGTAAGCTCGTACCATCGTTGTCTTGATGCACATGTTGGACGTTTATGAAATCCTTGTTCTTCTCCCCACTCAATATACTTTAAGACGTTTGTTCCTCTCAACTCCTTCTTATCCTTATGTATCATTAGAACTCTGTATTTGAGATCTTTAGGCTTAACAATTATGGATTTACATTCTCTCGGAGATTTTATTACGTAATTCGGAATCCATATAACATTGCCATCTATTAATACATCATCGAGCTTATAATCCTTTGAATATTGCGAATTCTTGAAATATTCGCCATCTTTATCTAGCCATATATCCTCTTTCGGAATGTAATCCTTTATCTCAAGCCATTCATCATATCTTACTGGATGCATCCAGAATTCTCTTTCAATTCCAAGCTCCTTTATCCTCTCTTCAGTTAAGTAGAAAAATTCATTTGCGCCTGTTGTAAAACCTCTTCTTACTTCGGCAACTTTCTTTAAAGGAACAAACAGGCCTCTACCCTTCTCCAGGATTTTGAAGAATATCTCTGGCGCTCTAATATATTTGCCCCACTTTGATCCATCATATTTTCCTTCTTCCTCATTCCAACCCTCAGCCCAAAGGTCTGCTTGGCTTATCATCGTGATCCTAAAGTCATCATTTTCATAAATCCAAAGAGTCTTACCCAGGAACTCTATTTTCTTCATTTGCTCAACTAGAGTTTTATCTTTATCACAATTTTCTATGAAATCCACAAACTTTTCAATAATATTCCATCTTTCTTCCTCGTTTTCCGTGACTGGTAAAAGCTCCCTTAGCTTCTTTTTGAGATAGACGAACTTTACAAGGTTTGAGTCCCTAGTCTTTTCATTGCTACATCTTTCAAGTATAGTTATAGCAGTGTTGATATCTGCATCTTCAAACCAACGTTCAACTTTTGATTCAAGAATAGCAATAATTTTGAAGTTCTTCAGGAAGAACTCCTGTAAGTGTTTGCCGAAGTCAACGTCAAGCCAAGAATTAGAAGTGATGAGCCCTATTCTTCCATCTTTAGCAAGAAAGCTTGAACCATGGAGGAAGAAGTAAACGTAAATGCTTGACCTCTTGCTAACTTCAATTCCATGAAATCTTTTAACCAACTCTCTAAGCCTATCCTTGTAGCCTCCGAGGAAAATATCCTCCATCTCCTCCTGTCTTGTATATGGAGGATTGGTAACAACCGCTTTGAAATCTTTATGAAACTCTATTTGAAGCTCTTCCTTCTTAACCTCAGGTAAAGGAAAGGCAAGCTCATAGAGCATAGACTTTTTATCAGGTAATATGTCAAAAAAGTCTCTGCATGCAATGTTTGGAATGTTTTCAATTGATTCTATTTCTTCTCTTACTAAGTTAATTAGGGCTAAATGTGCTGGAAACTTTGCTACGTCTATTCCCCATAGCTCCTTAATGAGCTCTTGATGGGATTTTACGGGTTTTGGATATCTGCCTTCCTTAAACAGTTTTTGTGCTAAATACCTCTTCCTATGGTATGCTCTAACAAGGAATGTCCCTGAACCACAAGCAGGGTCTAAAACTTTGTCATCAGGATGCTTTACTGTAAACCCGAGAATTAAATCGACTATATCCGTTGAAGTGAAATATTGTCCAAGTTTATGTCTCTCGGTTTTAGGAATCAATTTTTCAAAAATTTTCCCCACAATGTCATAACCTATTTCTGAAAAATCATATTTGTTGAGCTCGTCGATTAGACGCTTGATCCCATTGACAACTTCATCAGGAATAGGGAGCATTTCTAAGAAATCAGTAGCAAAAATAATACCATAGCGGGGATTGAGTCTAATTCCCTCATTGAAGTATCCTTGAAGCCTTTTCTTTAACTCCTCACCTGAAATTACATCTTTAATATTTATTTCGCTTAATCTAAACCTTTCTCTCAAAATGTTATAGAACAAGATTTTGTTGATTAAAAGATAAACGGATTGCCTTGAAATCCTATCATAGTCGTCTTCACTATCTTCAAATATCCAGCCCTGTTCAACAAACCACTTAGCTAATTTATTGAGGAATTCTGGCTCTCTTTCCTTCTTTTTAATCAGGTGATTGAATATGGGAATGAATAGAGAGTCAACTGCTGTTTTAAGATAATATACTAGAATTTCATCGGGTGGAAGTTTAGGAAGCACAAACACCTTCAAGGGCTCAGGCTGAGCAACTTTAGTTTCATAATATGCCCAGAGCTCTTTAAGGAACTTAACTAAAAACGACCTTACCGCTTTCTCTACATCACCTCTAGTTAACTCTTTTAAATCCTTGATATCTACGACCTCCTCGTGTAGAAGTCTCCTTTCAAGCAAAGTAGTTCCAGGACGAAAAGTTTCCCAAAGAACGAGCTTATTAATGTTCCATGTAACAAAGAATGGAATGCCAGCTTCAGTAGCTTTTCTTAAAGCATCACCAACGAGTTCTTCGTCGTAAGCGCTAACGAGGGGGCTTTTAAGCTCTATTAGACATGCAACTTTATCTGAGCTATCCCAGATAATAATATCTGGATACTTAACAAAACCTGAGACAGTTCTTATTTGGACTTCTTGGTCGGCTCTTTTAAAGGCTAATTTTTGTTCCTTAATAGTTTGGTTAAGCCATTGTAAAATAATTCCCTGAGCCCATCGCTCTCCATATTGGATACTCATAATTTCATCTTCTACATAATTCCCTAAACATTAATTTAAATCTAGCTCTATGTACTCTTAATTTATCTTAGCTCAGTTAAAGTACTATCAACCAAGTAATATGCCTATTCTATCACAGTTTTTATGAGTGTGTTGTGCATTAGGGTTATTACTACCGCTATCTCTTCAAAATCTCTTAACATTCTTAGAGTTTATATTGTTGTAGAATCTCTTTGTTCTATCTTTAAGCTTCATAAACCATCTCTCAATCTTATTTCTATTCCTAAATGTTTCATGGATGTATTCTATTCCAAGTCTCTTTATGCCCATGGATACCATGGACCCCTATCAACGACTACTACAGGCTTACCATCACATGTCTTCGGAACCCTCCTCATTAAGGTCAATGCATTCATTATGGAGCTCTCCCTAGAAGCATATACAGCTATAATCTTTCCTGTGTCCACGTCTATCGCAGACCATAGATAGACTGTTTGGCCTGAAACTTTCTCAATGGTCTCATCTACGGTCACCATCCTTCTATGTCTATGCTCAGGATTGAAGACGCTCATAAGCCTATGAGACCAACCCTAACACTCTCCTTAGAAGCATATGTTAAACAATATCTTTCACATATCTCTA
>Ga0209394_1001196_pt1 | contig 16053 bp, 15 predicted proteins | sample JNZ201metaG_FD_184122 | JGI IMG/M metagenome (GOLD analysis project Ga0209394, IMG submission 184122) | Hot spring microbial communities from Jinze hot spring, China to study Microbial Dark Matter (Phase II) - JNZ 20120812A (SPAdes) (version 3) ... | reverse complement strand
TTGAGTGGGTTAATCCAGGTCCTGACGACATTCTGTGGGTCTACCCACACGAGGACATCCGCTGGGGTACTGTGTTAGTAGTTCATGAGTACGAAACAGCTATATTCATGAGGGACGGCAAGATATATGATGTTCTCCCCCCAGGTCGTCACGTTCTGACTACTCAGAACTTGCCGCTTCTCACGAGAGCTTACAGGTTAGTCATGGGGTATGGGGAGACCCCCTTCAAAGCCCGCGTAGTGTTCGTATCACTTAAGCAGTTCAGAGGTAGGTTCGGTCTCTCAACAAGGGTTAAGCTAGGTCCTAGAACACTCTACATGACTGAACTCCAGAGCTTCGGCGAGTTCTGGTATCGTGTTAGCGATCCTGTCCTTTTCTTAACCCAGATTGCCGGAGCTGTTAGGGAGATCTCCTCACCTATGGTTGCGGACTTCATCAGGAACTACTTTGTCGAGAGCTTCATTCAAGAGATAAGCAAATACACCGCCATAGACATATACTCAAACTTAAGTGAGGTCACTGCAAAGATAAAAGCAAGTAACATATACGATGCTTTCAAGCAGAGGGGTTTAGAGTTAATAGATGTTAAGATAGGTGGTGTGAGTCTCCCGCAACTTGAGAAGATGGAGAAAGAAGACCCGACTTACGGCCTCCCACTACTGCTCGCTATCCAGAAAGGAGATGAAGACAAGGTTTTAGAAATCGTTAAGACTGTTGAGATCATGAGAGCTTTGGGGAGGTCTCCGGCGGCTGGGTGGATGGGCGCTCTAGTCGCCATGCCCGGACTATTACAGCCAGTCATCCAGCAGCAAGCTCAGCCACCACAAGCTCCTCAACCACAGCAACAACCTACTCAGCCACCGCAAAAGAAGTCTCCAGTAATTGAGAAGCTGAGAGAGCTTAAAGAGATGCTTGATGAAGGGCTAATAACTCAGGAAGAGTATGATAAGCTGAAGAAAGAACTCCTAGAAAAGTATAAGCAGGAGATGTAGCGATGATATTCTTCAAGAGTGACGTAGAGAAATTTAATGACTTAATGAGCAAAGGTTTTAGTGACCGCAATAAAGGTAATTTAGAGGGTGCTGTGAAGAACTTTCTTCAAGCTTATGAAGTAGCCAGTAAGTCACGCGACACTAGCTTAGTTAGTAAGGCAGACCTACCACTATTCTACGCTTTATTCTACGACGCTCTAATCAAGAAGACTCCAGAGTCTTTCAGGAAGGCCTCTGAGCAGTGCAGGAAACTAGACCCTAGTACTGAGCTAGACTTAGGACTAGCCAGTAAGGTGTATCCTCCAGACTTAACTCGTGAATTAGAATTACTAGCTGAGTTAGCTAGCTTGCCAAGCTTCGAGATAGGTAAGGCTAAGTCTATGGACTTGAGCGTGGCCGAGAAGTATGAGAAAGTTGCCAACGTCTTGTTAGCTGAGGGAACACGAAGGTTAATCTTAGAAGATTTGGTAGGTATTCACGAACCACTCAACGTCATAGGTTTCAGGTTACTGGGATACGCTAAAATAATCAGAGCAACCAAGGTAGAAGAAAACGAGCCAGGTAATGCTGTAGAGATTTACTCGGAGGCGCTTGCTTTCCTACAGCAAGCTACTCCAGAAGTAAGAGAGTTCGTTAATGAGAGAATAACTAAGCTGGGCAAATCTACTAAGTGCTGGGTATGTCATAGAGAGATTCAGGGCGAGGAAGTAAACTATATATATTTGCCGGCATCAGTAAACGACTACATTAAGTCTAAGTACTACAGAGATGCACCCTACTTAATCAGTGATGACGGAAAGATAGCCGTATGCAGGGTCTGCTATACTATGGTGCGTGACTTGAGCGACAAGATAGCTAAGTATTACTACGACCTAGCCATTAAAGAGATGAGGCTCATGGAGGAACGCATAAACGCGAGGATAAGAGAATTGCAGGCTAGGGTAGACCTCATGAGAACTACCGTCAGGTTTGAGAGGAAATAAATTAACGAATTAAATGAGTATTAAGGTGATTTGGTGGAAGTATACAAGCTTAGGTGCACTAATTGCGGAGCGCCACTCCCGGAACCTAAGCAGGGCGACAGCTGGATTAAGTGCGAGTATTGTGGTTACACGAATAAAATCGTGGACGCGTCAAAATATGTTGAGAATCTGAAGCGGGAGCTAGAGAAATGGATTAGGGAGATATTACCTCCATCAGTTATCACATCAACTACTGTTGATGTCGCGGCCAGGTACCAGATCTTCCAGAACTTAATAAAACCTAAGGTTAGCTTAACTCGTGCAAACGTGCGTGCTAAGTATCTACAGCAACTCTCTCAGCCAATAACGCCGTTTATTACGGCAAAACTAGTCTTAAGCGACGATTCTAAACGATTCTTTGAAGAAGCTTTAAAGATAGAGAGTCTCAAAGACTTTGCAGTCGCTGAGGAAGACCAGAAGCTACTTAGTGAAACACTATTGTATGAGAATCTCACGGCGTACTTAGCTAACATGTTTAGGGCTTTAAGCAATAATGATTCTAGAACTGCTCTTAAGAATTGTGAGGAGGCACTTCAAGTAATACCTGAGTTGCCTGAGTATTCGTTGGTTAAGGAGAGGCTGAAAGCAGTACATTCTATGCTTAGCGCCATAAACGAGTTATGGAATAGGAACACGTCAGCTTCTCTCACACTAATAAATAATTCGGTAAGCTTATACAACTCACTACTGCAGAAAATTTCTGGTAAAGCAGTCCCTGAAGCCAATCCAGGGATACTTGAGGCAGAGAAGCTGTGTGCTGAGTCTCTAGCAAACGTGATAGAAACAGCACACAGGCTCTTTACCGTCGGTGAAGACCCTCTGAAAATGATGGAGTGGTTTGAGAAGTACGTGCCCCTCTTTAATAGGGTGAGAGAAACACACAAGAGACCTATCCAAGACTTGCTTGAAATCACTACACGCGTTAAAGAAGTTGTCTACAGCAAGACCGGATTTAGCGAGTTGAACGTGGTGCGGGGTCAGGGAACCTACTACATTCCTTACTATATTGTTGAGGCGAGATTCTCTTACGTGAAGGGCTTCTTACTTAAGAAGGGCGCTGAGTCGTCAATAAAGCTGATGATTGCTGGCGCCGCACCAGTTATTGAGGGGCCAGTGCTTGACGTGCTCGGGGTGAGTGCTGGCAGACCAATACCGCCCGACAGGGTTGAGGAAGCCCCAGCTCTAAAATTCATTAATGAACTCCTTTCTAGGAAGGTTAAAGCGAGCATCCCCTCACGTGCTAAAACAGTGCCGCCGCTGATAGCTTCAGTACTTGTAGAGAAGTTAGCTGATTCGTACATAATGAATGCTAACAACTACTATAGAGGCAAGATAACATTCGCGTCAACAAGTGTGAGTGAACTCATATACCTTCCATTCACAGAAGTTGATAAAAAGACACTAGATTTTGAGGGTAGGTTGAGGGTTAAGTTAAACACAGACTTAAACGCTCTCGAGTCTTTAATAATATAGGTGGTGTACAAAAAATGAACTCACTAGAATTAATTAATCTGCTCATAGCTTCAGTAGCCACGTTATTAATTGCCTTCCTCACCTTCAAACACATTAAGATATCAACGAGTTTCAGAGACTTCACAATACTTGTAGTATCTCTCATATGTGCTATAGCCGTAACTATGACGCCCCCTCTAAATGAGGTCCCCCTACTTCCATGGATAATCATACTGTACGTCAATGGAGTGTGGTTTTACGGAGCTGAGCCTAAGACACCTCCTAAGAAGATATTCACTACGAGTCCTGCAGTAACGAGAGTCTTCTTAGGGTTATTACTGCTCGTGATTGCTTCATGGCTTTCTATGTCAGGCTATAATTTGGGTATAGCTTTAATAATTATCTTGATTTACGCGTTGCTCGGCGCTTACAAGGAGAGGGAGTTAATGAGGGCATAATACCTTAAAATAACTAGCAGGACGAAATGAGGTTAAATCAGGAAGACAAGGCTTTCCTGTGTAATTCTTTATTTTTATGCTTACGAACTTATCACTACTATGTAGATTAATAGCGCAGTTAGCACAAACATACTGACTAAGAGTAATAGTAGAGTAAAGTTGTGCTCCATGGCATACTGTAGTTTTTCTATTGCTAAGGATATTCTACGGAGTTTCTCAGTCATCCTGTGCTCTAACTCAGTAAAGAACTTCGTTGTTGAGTTCATTACGGATATAAACTTGTATAACTGAGTGTCAAGGCATCCCCCTACCTCAGACAAGGCGCCTACTTTCCTGTCGAGGTCTATTCTCTCAAAACCTATGTAGTGTTTCAGAGACCTCACTTTGTTGCTAAGTATCTCAATAGTCATAAAAACTCTAGTCCTGCCGCTAGTCGCAACGCACTTTGATTTTATATATAGCTCCACTAATGCGTTAATTTTTGATTGAATAGATGATGTCACACTCATTAAGTAGCTTACAATCCCTTTATTCCTTAGTGTTTTACTATATGATAAGAACATCGCGAAGGCGGCGAAAGGTATGGCAATCACTGCAGGCATCCAGTGCATGCCCTCCTCTGTGGTAGTCCAGGCAAATGACGCTATGACGTAATACAGAGCTCCTACCTCTACATATTTAATCTTGCGCTCATTAACGTTGGGGTTAGTACTATACATTATTAGAATTGACGTGTACGTTACTATATACATAATTAAGTTTGTAGCTACGCTGTAGCTTAGGTGCGTAGAGTAAAATAGTATGAGTAGCGTGAACACTGTTGCGGCAAACACTACAGCTGTTTGTATACCTTGAATTACGGCATTGAGCGCTACTAGTACTATAGCTATCTTAAATCCTCCCTCAAGAGAAACTATATCCTTGGTAATAATTCCGTAAGTCGTTGTAGCTATAATCGATAATAGTATGAATACATAGAAGAAGTTCCTCACGCTATTAACGTATTGCTCGCTCAATTTCTGCTCTTTCATAGCTATGCTGACCTCTCCTTACTAAGACCTTTAGTCATTGTATACATAGTTGCTCCAAGCACTATAAATAGTATTGTAGAGATTAACAGCGTCGTAAACATTTTCCTTAAGAGTTCTAGTTCTATATATCCTGTATATTTAATTACTAGGAGTGCCGCAACGAACAAGTAAATCGATAGTGAGGAAGCTAAGACATAGTGCTGTAAGCTTAATACACTCTTACTTCTTTCAATGTCTTCAATGCTCGGCACTTTTGCATCCCCCCTATAATGAGATTTTAGGTAGACCACGTTGTAGATTATTGAAAGAGCCACCTTTATAGACGCTATAACTAGCATTGCTAAGTACACCCAAGATTTAGCTAAGTACTTCGATATTGCTGTGAATAAGAATACTTTAGCTATGAATCCTGTTGAGGGGGGCATTCCTAATATGGCTAAAATAGTTGACAGGATGGCTATAGATTCTAGTGGGACTACCTTACTCATGTATCCCAGTCTCTCAATATATCTCTCGTGCGTAACAAGCTCTATGAGTCCTGAGTCCAAGAACATCGTTACTTTGTAGAAGGAATGAGCGACTGTATAGAGTATTGTAGCTTCCACGAATACTCTATCCATGGTTAAGAAGTACAGAGCCAGTGCGGCCGTGATTAAGGCTGTGTTAGATGTCGTGCTGTAAGCGAGTAACCTCTTTATATCGCGCTGAAGAGAGGCTTGGAGGGCCCCGTAAACTACTGTTAAGAAGCCTGAAAACAGCATCGTGTAGGCGGCTAGCGACGTGTCGATTCGGTAGAAGCTGATGAGGTATAGGCCGTAGATGCCCATCTTAACCATAAGTCCTGAGAGGAGTGCTGAAGCTGGTGCTGGAGCTATGCTATGCGCATCAGGTAGCCAGAAATGTAAAGGGAATATAGCTGCTTTAGAAAAGAACCCAACTATAACCATTATTAAGATAGCTGGATTCGTAAGATTAACAAACGTTTCTCTTATCGGCACAGTGAACGCTTCTTCGAAACCCACTAACGCTAAAATTATGAATAAGGCAATATCGGTTGGAATCATCGAGAATAAAAGGTATTTTACTGCAGCATATAGAGCGACTACATCACCTCTTGCCATATAATCGTACGCTATAAGGAAGAAGCCTAGAAGTTCGGTAAGAAGCCAAAAAGTTATGAACTCTATTAGATACTGTGAAGCAAACACTAAGATCATAGACACTACGAATAAATCTAGTAGAGGCACTAGATTAGTATTCCCGTATTTAAGGATAGAGTACTTCACAGAATAACCTGAGATCACGACTCCTACGATTATGCAAGTTAGCAGTATTAAGCTACTGAATAAGTCAGAGAAGGATATGTTTAAGCTAAATAATGCAAAACCTATAACGCGTATTACAATACCGTAGACTCTAAACCTGGGAGTTAAGACACTCCCAGCAAAGATAAACGCTAACGGTACTGCGATGGTGGCTAAGCTACTGTACATTCTGATCCACTCTTAATACTTCAACACACCCTTTATAACTATGTTCGTCAGCTTAATTTGCATACATTAAGGTATTACAGTCTTGATGTACGTCCAGCTATCTAACACACCGTAACCGAATTCAACAACCTTATCCCTAAGAGTATCATATACTGTGAGCCCTATGCCGAGCCCAAGACACGCCATAAGTATAGACGCTAGTATGAAGATAGAGGCTACTACAGCTATATCGTGTTTACTACCTGAATCATTCAAGTTATTAGTGCTCCTATACTTCTGCAAGATCTTCATTAACGTGCTGAAGTATCCTATAGCACAAAGACCCGTTGATGCCAGCACTGCTATAGCAGCTACAGTCATGCCAGCTTTCACAAGACCTAAAACTAAAAGAGCTTTACTCCAGAAACCTGGAACGATAGGTATTACCCCGAAGAGGTTAATGAGCCCCACAATTAGTGTGACTCGTGCTAAAGAAAGTATAATTTTACGCTTACCCCCCTTAACAGGATTACTCGAATAATACTTTAGTATACCTACGCTGTAAAGCACAGAAGCATCGCCGAGTCCGTTAACTACGAGGTGCAGGATTGATCCAGACAAGCCCTCTGCTGTGCCAGACGCTACCCCAAGTAGAGATAAACTAAATTGAGAAATAGAGCTGTAGGCGATTAGTTTCCTGATAGTCCTTTGGTTTGCTACAAGCATAGACGCAATAACTGCTGACACAGTTCCTAAGAAAAAGAGCACACCTAACATCGTAGCTCTAAAGTCGCTAATGAGACTGCCTTCCGAGAAAACTAGGTAGTAGAGTCGTACTATCCCGTAAATGCCTAAGATGTCAGCTGAAGTCGTGAATAAGACTATTGCTGGGAGAGGTGCAGCTAAGTATGCTTCTGGAAGCCAGAAATGATTTGGTATTATACCTGATTTGAATAAGAAAATCCACGTTATGAGCGCTAAGGAAATCTTAGAGGGTAACAAAATATCTCCGAAAACGCCTCCTGAAAACTCAACTTCTAAATTTACGTTACGGCTCTTTAAAGCAATATCAGCAATATTCAGGGTCCCGTAAGAACCGTACAATATGAAACACGCTAGAAGTAGGAAAGAAGTTATGGCTGTCCCTGCGATGCCGTAAATTATAGCAGCTCTTACAGCTTTCCTCCCCCTGTAAAACCCTGTTAAAGCATATGAAGACATCGCGGCAAGTTCAATAGATACATAGAAATTGAATACGTCACCCGTGAAAAGACAGCCGTAGACGCCGGCCATGAGGAGGTAAATTAGAGAATATAGTAGATACTTATGCTCACTGCTCTCGAACACTACCACGTAAACTACTGTTAAAACGAGAGCGAAAGATACGGACACTGCTAGAAAAGAATTGAACTGATCGAAAACATACACGACACCTAGAGGCGCGGGGAATCCACCAAACCTATATACAGCAACGCCAACACTCTCAATGACCATAAATAACCTTAACGCGATAGTGAATATTATTATGCTTCCCAGAAGAGCTATTAAGTTACTGAGTTTCTTATTAGCGACCATTGAAGTAAGAGGCACTAAAGCTGCTAGCATAAGGCATATGAACGGTATTAAACTGGGTTCAGGACTGTGCATTTCTCATCCCTTAGAGTCACTCAAATATTTTCTTAGCTAGCATCTCGAACTCTCCTATGATTTCCTTCTTAATTTCTTCAACACTCCCGTGCTTGGCCGTAAGCCAGTGAACATATAGGGTACTTCTGTCTTTATCAAAGTCTACAGCTATTGTACCCGGCGCATTCGTTATGGTCAATGCTACTATCGAAACTCCGTAGTCTGAGTTTAACTCTAGAGGCACCTCAACTATATCTGGATTTACAGAGATACTTCTACTCAAAATAACTTTAGCAATCTTGAGGTGGTCAGTTATTTCTACGGCAATAAAGTGATACAGGTACTCAAATACGTAGATTAGCCTACCCACATCTCGTGGAAAAAGTTTTCTCTTGATGATTATGCCGTCGAACACTACTGCAATTATCAAGGATATTGCCAGACCTGCAACTATCGTTAACTCTGTTAATATGCCAGTAAACATAGTGTATAAAATAAAAGAAGTTATCATTATGATGATTTTATTAAACATCCTCTTCATGCTCTCCTACCTCTACGGCTACTCTTATATCTAAGGTCTGATAATACTTGTAGTAGAGAAGAGCTAGACTCAAGAGGAACGTAATAACGGAAAACCCTATAACTATAGCTGTAATTACAAATGCTTGAGGCAAGGGATCTACGCTAACCTCTGCAAACTTCAGTAAATCTTGTGGGTTTCTAGGCTCTGTCTCTAGTATTGGTGGTGAAGGATACCCGTCCACAACTCTGAATCCTATAGCTATAGAGAACATGTTAATAGAATCAGAGAATATTGTTAAAGCTAAGATTTTCTTAACTAAGTTGTGTTTTGCAAATATGCCGTACGTGGCTATGGCAATGTTTATAACAAATGTCGTCACAGCTACGGAGAAAGCCAGAGTTAGTAGGTCTAGATTATTCATTAAGTCCACCCACGTGGCTACTCTTATCGCCTTCGTAGACTAATATAGTAAGTATAGCGTACGTAATGGCTGAAGCGACGGTAATGGTTTCAAGAACGTTGAAGATGAATACGGTGCCGGCTAAAGGAGTCGTGAAAAATTTAGAGGGCATCGAGAAGACTGAGTCCTCTTTAACTTGATTCTGCAATATGTATGCGTATCCGAAGCCCAAAACTATCAACACGAGAGGAACTAACGCAATAATAAGTATCGTCACTAGCGCCGCGTACCTAATCTTAAGCATAAGTTCCCTGCTAATACCTAGTCTATACAGAAACTGAAGAGAAAATGCTATAATAATTAATGATACTGTGACGGCAATAGCTGATCCTGCCTGAAATCCTCCGCCAGGCGTTAGATGACCGTGTATAGATAGAGATGCTGAACCAATAAGCGTGAGTATCACAACTATCTTGGTCGAAGACTTCACGATAATCGACATGCCTCGACCTCTAGACTCTTTCGCATCTGTTATACCCCGAAGAATAGTTGCCACACCTGTTATGGCCGCCATGAGTACAGCAGTTTCAAATATGGTGTCTATCCCTCTATAGTCCCATATTACCGCGGACACTGCGTTAAGTGAATATGAGGTTAGGGTGGTGTTCCATGGGTTGTAGGCGTTCACTACTATTGAACGCGCTAGCCCTCTCAGGGTTCTAGGAGGTAATATGCCTAGACCACCAATATTCAGAACCATAGCTAACGCGAGTGTTAGTATAGCCAATGACATTGCTACGAGTATGTCTCTCTTCCTGTACCTCATTCTAATTCTTCTTGAATTCATTCTTCAAGCCTCTTAGATTTCTTGAGGACTACAATAACTATGATTGGGAGAAGTATAGACGACACAGGTATGTATGCTAGCACAACGTCCGCGGCTAGCAAGATATAGTATATTAACGTATAGAGTATTCCAATGAAAGCAATGTAAATTGTAGCTAAGAGCAGGTCTTTTTCAATGACTGTTAAGTAAGCCATGATTACAGAGAGCATAGACGCTATTAAAACGATCAAGATAGGTATTAACATTTAAGCACCCTCAACTCTGTCTCGATTACCCTTCTTCCTACTTATATAAGCTGCTCTTACGATCGCGTGAGTCCCAGAAGGGACAATTATGAGTAACAACAAAGCTGTAATAACACATAAACCTGCTAGATACAATCTACTTAAGCCAAGTTCTGTAAAGCTTAGAGATATTAAAGCTATGCCTAATAAAGGTAAGACCGCGCCTCCCACAGCAGCCACAGTTGCAGCATGCGCCCTAGTAAAGAAATCAGGCATCCTCGTAATGCCTATGGCTCCTACAATCTCAAAAAAACCTCCGAGTAGTAAAAAGAATGCACCACAATACTTAATTATCTCTATAATAACCTCCACAACTACTCACCTATATCCTCAAACTCTACATACTTAGATACGTAGAGGTCTAGTGCATAAGCCCATAAAGCTATTAAAGCCATAGGAAAAGCTATGAGGTATCTCCCGGTATAGAGAGCTATTAAAGCCATAAATACTGTGAGGTCGCAACTTAAAGCGTCAACAGCTATAACTCTATCAAATATTGTGGGTCCTTTCAATACTCTCAACAAGAATAAAACCATGGATGTCATGTATATAACTATGGTAACTTCAAGTATTTGATGTATACTAAGCACTGTCCCAACCTCCATCAGTAAATGATAGCCCAATACTTATAAAGTTGCAAAGTTGCGATGTCTCGTACATCATTATAGTTCAACCGAAAACAGGCCTCTTTCATAATTCTAGCAGTATAGATGATCACTTAGGTTTAGCACGAACATCTTTGCCTTTCTGCTGTGAGAGGATCTTATCTAATGTGAGGGAGATTTGTAGTGGGTAGAAAGGGGTTCAGCTCTTGTGTTGGTTTCATTGCCTTATTTCTTTTTCCGTTTCCCGTCCTAGGTTTTTCTAGGGCGAGTTGTGCCTCTACCCCGCGGTTCACCGTGGCTACTAGCCACTCCACGCGGGAGTCATGAGCACCCTTCAAGCCCAACGGCACGAGACTCACATCTAGTTCCATCCTTAAGTGGCTTGAAGTATCTCTCATCATGAGAAAATCCTGCAAAACCCTTATAAACCTAACACACTAAAACAGTTGCGTACCTTCACGTCTTGAGTAGCTTGGGGAGAGCCATTCTACAGGGCTTTCAAATCCTCATCAAACTACTCCCACACATGAAGCACCAAAGACAATTACAAGCGTTTCCATCTACATCAACTGATATGAGACTCGAGACAATTACATCGAGGCTTTAGTTGTGAGTTTTTAGGAACTGCCTATGGAAGTCAGCAGTTCTGTTAAAGCTTCTCTCATGAGTCTAAGCTTTGTTGCTTTTGAGTAGAATTCTTCAGCCGACAACATATTTTTTCTAAACATCTCTTCAGTCTCTCTTATTTCTTTTTCTATGTTTGCTATCTTAACTTTTATTATTTCTGAGAGAGTTGCTGAGGCTTCTCGTGGCGCACTGCTTACGACGCTTTTTTCTAGGTCTATAGGCTTCGCCTCACCTACTAGTCTGCCGTCTTCTAGTCTTAGTATTCTGTCTGTGTTGACGGCTACTCTAGGGTCGTGTGTAGCCAAGATTACTGTCTTGCCGTAGTCTCTAGCCAGTCCGACGAGCACGTCAACGACTTTCTTAGCGTTTTGTGAGTCGAGCTCGGCTGTAGGCTCGTCAGCTACGATTAGTGAGGGGTCGTTAGCTAGCGCCACAGCTATAGCTACCCTTTGTTGCTCACCACCACTCAGCTCTTCAGGATACCTGCTAGCCTTATCTCCTAGTCCGACTAACTTTAGTAGCTCGTGAGCTCTCTTAACTGATTCCTGTCTGCTGAGGCCCGCCATCTGTGCAGGGAGCATTACGTTCTCTAAAGCGGTCAGAGTAGGTATCAAGTTGAGTGCTTGAAAGACGAAGCCAACATTCATTAACCTATACTTATCTAGCTCAACACCCTTAAGTTCGTGAACTTTAATCTTACCTACATTTACTTGACCGCCTGTCGGCGTATCAATACCTCCTATCAAGTTCAAGAGTGTTGTCTTACCAGAGCCTGAAGGACCCATTACGCACGTCAGCGTTCCCGGCGTGAACGATGCAGTGACTCCCTTAAGTGCCTGTACTTCACCACCCTTATACTTGTATATCTTTACTAAGTCTCTCACCTCAACCACAACACCAGACTTCACGAACACATTACCTCACCTCAATAAACCTCTCCCTTACCTGACCCCTATACACTAGCTGAATAGTCAAGATAGGTATTAAAGGAATTAAAACAGACGTAAGAAGAATCGCTGATGTCAAGACTGGCGACACTACAACCCTCAAAACACCTAAGCCAAGCTGAAGCCCCTTGAGACCTAAAAGCTGAGAAAACAAGTAAGTCAGTGAGGCTCCAAGCCCTCCAGGCGAAATATAAGTGTTTAAATCACTTAATCCTAACGTCAGACCTATCACAACACCTATAATTACTGAAGTAACTATAACAGTAAACCAGTACAAACTATTGAGTTTAAGCATTCCGGAAGGAGTTAAGCCCCTGACTCTCATTAAGAGAGCTGTTTTGCCGGTCTCCAGAGCTACCACATAAGCAACTACTACTGCAATCCCTGCTGACAACAGCATGAAGACTAAGTAAGTTTCTGAGGAGCCTCCTGTAGAAGTAATTAAAGACCTGACTATCTTGACTAGGGGGTCATTCTCTAAGTCCTCTAAAGACTTAACCAGCGTAAAACCCTCGCTAATTAACTCTTCCGTAGTTGAGTTGCTAAAGCTGTAAACGTAGATAGTGAGCCCCGTGTAATTCACTCCTACTTCTGGTCCAGGAACTGCGTATAGGCTTTCAGTCAAGTTAGGCATGTCTAGTATCCAGTCGCCAGCAACTAGAGCCGGACTTCCCCGCATTAAGTACATGCTAGGCCCGCCGGGAAAGCCAGACCACACATCAATTACTTCAGGAGAGAATACTTCAGAAGAGTATGGGTAAGGTCTTATGAGAGATACACTCACGTTTCGGAGGTCTACGCTAGCTGATGCAATAAATGTTGTTAATTCTCGAACGACAACAACCTTACCCTCTGACGAAACCTCATTAATAGAATTACTGAGATTTCCTCTTAAGCTCCACTCATTATACCAGTAAGTGTTTTGCAGGAATGTGTTCGGATTTAACACTATTACTAGAGGCACCGTGCCAGAGTAGGATTCTGAACCGACCTTAACAGAACTCCAGACAGAAAATACTAGAACACTTGACGCGCCATCATAGCTCTTACTGAGTACCTCGAGTACGTCGGGACTGGTGTTGAGCGACTCGCGCAGAGTTGTGTTAGAGGTTAAGGAGACTTTTAAGTCTTTCTTAAGTAGGAACTCTGATCCTACTGACGCCCTAGTAGCTGAGTCTACTAGGGAATTCATTGAGTAACTATATAGTATTGACTGAGTCATGATGCTAGTAGAAAATGCTAGTAACACTAATATAGGAGTTACTCTCCTCCTAATAGTCAAGGCTATGCTCTTACTAGGTAGCGCGAGACTAGACTTACTGAGTACGGACTTATGTAGGAAGTCCCAGAATTTCTCATGGTTAATCATGTAGAGTTTTATGAAGCCGTAAGCAGCTACTGCAGGAGCGAAAGGCTTTAGTAAGGACTCGAACATAGCTATTATAGCTAGCACAACTATTAAAGCCACGTTAGATCCTCCTGGAGCACCAATCAAGGACGTGGTCAAGAGTCTCGTGGCCGAGTAGTTTGTTATGCCTGTGACGATAAAGTATAGGCCAACTCCTACAGAAAACCAGCCGAAACCCCCCATCTTCGCAGGCTCTAGCAAGCTCTCAGGTATTAAGGTAGTCTTGAGAGTCTCGGAAGGAGATATGCTAGAAGCCACGCGAGAGATTCTTCGAGTCAAGATTAGCAACTCTATTACGAGTAGGATAGCTAGCATGATTAGTATCGTTGGGTCGGTCAGCACTTGCATCGGATTATAGAGCCTAAAGTAGGAAATCGCTAGTAAGTAGCTAATTAGCAAGCCCAGGCAGAGACCACTTACAAGAGAAAGTAGCAAGACACTGTAAAACCACTTCCTAACAACCGCCTGAGAAATTCCTCTAACACGCATTAAGCCGAAGACTCTCCTAACACTGAGGACTAACATCTCAGATATAGGTTGTAACACTACGATCAGAGCCACAAACGCTGGCAAAACACCGGTGACAGAGCTTACTCTAAAAGCTGTTTCGATGACTTGATAACCACTTAGTATTTCCTGAAGTGGCGCGTTAGTTAGCCTAGCTAAATTGAGGGAGCTCCTCAAGTCATTAGCTACTGCTCCAGCATTCTCTAGACTCCCCTGTATTGAGGCTGGGTTGAAGTAAGACTCGGTCTTTAAGTCTATAAACACTAGAACGTCTACGGTGTAGTACTCAACGCTAATGTTTAAGATCTTCAACCTATCATTGATTGTGTTCAGATGACTCATGCCAATTTTCTCAAACGTGCTCGAGTCCCATACTATGGGGCTCTTCAGAACTGTCAAAGGATTGTAAGCAACGCACGAACGATAAAATTGCGTAGTGTAGTACTCGAGACAATGGATCTGGCGTAGCTCATCAAGCATATCACTAAGCTCTCTCGAATATTCTGTGGTGTAGTTAAGTCCATTAAAGAGCAGGTTAAATAGACTAGCCTTAGTTGCGTTAGCCTCATCAACCATGTCGACAATAATGCTTGAGAGGTTCTCTACTACATAACTGCTTAAAGCAACATCTTGCGAGACACCCATGTCACTAAGCTTAACACCATATAAAACGAGTACGGGCAAATTCGCGAGAGCCTCAACTACGCGGAAAATGAGGGGATTACTGACTGTACTTAAGTCTGAGTAATTGACGTATAGATTAACTACTTGAATAATCAAGTAATTCGAGATTCTCAAATCACTAGATAATCCTTCGAGAATTTCTTTTGACGCCTTGACTCCCTCGTTGACAGGAACATACTCTGTAGGTCGTTCTCCAGGCTTGTAACCCAACTGAAGAGGAAAACCATACTTAGAACCAGATAACTCCCACTTAGCTAACTCACTAATGTTGCTCATGATATTCGTGATCAAAGAAGTAGCTGATAAGAAAACAGTAGTAACAGATAAAACAGTAAACGTTATTAGTACCACACCCACTATAGGCAAAGGACTTCTAAGAAAAGGCTTCAACGTCTATACACCCCCACTCTTCTAAACTATTTAATCAGAAGCTTCTAATATATTTGAGTTTATTTCCTTACAAGATAATCTTATTAATCCACGTTTACTAGCTCAGGAGAAACTCTCTACTAGAATTCTAGACCTAGACGTTTATTTTAAGCCACTTAATCTCTCTTAAGTGTTCTTCGGGCGGCTTGCCCGGTGCTCCAGTCATGGGGTCCATCATTTCTTTGTTCTTGGGGAATGCTATGACTTCTCTAATAGACTCGTAACCTAACATTACTGCGACTAGCCGGTCAAGACCTATAGCTATCCCGCCGTGTGGTGGTGCACCGTACTCGAGCGCTTCTAATAGGAAGCCGTACCTATCATACATTTCTTCAGTAGTTAAGCCAAGCATCTTGAGTATCTTTTCTTGGAGTTCTCTATTATTTATTCTTATACTCCCGCCACCCACTTCATAACCGTTTAAAACTAGGTCGTAAGATAAGGCTGTCACTTTAAGTGGGTCTGTATCAAGCTTTGGTATGTCCTCAGGTCTTGGCGCTGTGAATGGGTGATGCATCGACACTAGAACTCCCTCCTCGTTAACCTCAAAGAGTGGGAAGTCTATTATCCATAACATTGCGTAGTCGTCTTTTCTTGCTAGCTCTAGGTACTTACCTAAAGAGTTTCTTAAAGTCCCTAAAGCCTCTGAAGCCTTCACGTAGTCACCAACAGAGATCACGGCAGCTTCATCTATTCCTAGATTCAGCGACATCATTAACTCAGTCTCTACTTCTCTGAC
>Ga0209394_1001192_pt1 | contig 16091 bp, 4 predicted proteins | sample JNZ201metaG_FD_184122 | JGI IMG/M metagenome (GOLD analysis project Ga0209394, IMG submission 184122) | Hot spring microbial communities from Jinze hot spring, China to study Microbial Dark Matter (Phase II) - JNZ 20120812A (SPAdes) (version 3) ... | reverse complement strand
CACCAAGCCTAGATAAAACCTCATCGATGATGCGTGCCAAATCCTCATCGGAAACCCAAGGCGGAACCTTAAACGTAATAGTCTTAGACGCCAAAGGAAACACCATAATAAACCTAGAACCACCATGATTATAAACTTTGATGCTAAAAGAGAAAAAGAAAAATTGGGGGAGTTTGCGGGAGCTATCTCCAGCCGTTTCTCCATTGGTAGGTCAAATAGAACCCCAGCAAATCAAACCCGCATTTAACACACTTAATTCTCTTAAATGTTTTTCAGTACGCTTCTTAGGTGCAGGCATCAAGAATATCTTCAATGTCTTAGCATATTAGCTTTTAGCTTTAAGCTTCTAACCTTAAACCCTATGCGGTTCATCATTCTTACTGCAAAACTAATTTGTAGTATAGAACATTAAATGTACGGCTTCATGTTAATGGTTATTTCGCCATCCTATTCCTTGAATCCTGAAAAGTCAGGAGAAAGAAGATTTCCGCAAAAAACTTATAAGTTATGGATTATTTTAAATTTATGAAAATTGATTAAGTGATAATCCTATGAAGAAATCAGTCTTGTACATTCTTCTAATACTTGTTATAATTAGTCTTTTCTTTGGTATTGCTAAGGGTTTAGAGAATCCAAATCCATCGCTCAGTATAACTGTTATTGATGCTATAACTGGTAAACCAGTTCAGAATGCAACTGTGTTAGTGTGGGATATTAGTGCGTTTATAACTCCAAAACCTGGCTTTGGCATATATTTGACGGATGAAAATGGTAAATGTTTTATTTCTGGAGATTATTTGAAGATTGGGCATACCTATCGAATTTACACTTATAAGGGAGATTTTAAAGGGAAAGTGTTAGAGTATGTTCCCGTGAAATATGACAAGGATATTACATTTGAGATTGAAAGGCTTAAAGAAATTGTTTTAAGAGTTTTTCCTGGAGCATTGGTTGAACTTGAAGGTATTCCATATATTGTTCAATCATCAAGCCCTGAAGAGCGATATATGGTTCTAAAAGTTATAGAAGTAGGAGTAGACATGTCTAATTACTCATATATTAGAGAATATGGAAATACGCCAGATGCTTTCTTCTTATGTTTAGACAGAAAGCTTGTCGCGGTTCCTGCGAATGTACCATTTAGGATTGAAGTCAGAGTTTGGTTTCCTGTTTCCCTAGCTGGTTATTACCTAATAGAAAGAGAGATCTTTACAGTAGACAATAATTCTCTTCCTTTTATATTGCCGCAAGGAGGCTATTTATCAAATATTAAACTTGCAGATTTTAGTCTTAAAAAAGGATTAGCTTACATCAATTCAATGTACTCTCTAGTTTCCTCTAAGTTAGATGAAGCTCAAAATATTGGTTTCACAGTTTTTGAAGAAAGACAAATATTACTACAGGTAAGTCAGAAGAAATTGGATGCGGAAGCTCTTCTTAAAAAGGCAAAGGCGGAAAAAGATTATGAAGAAGTCTGGCTAATTCTTCGAGATGCTTTAGGACGAATAAATTATATTTCCTTTGTTCTTCAGAATAAGTATTTAATAGGTAAGACTAACGCTGTTTACTTATCAGCAGTAATTGCAGTATTTAGTATTGTGCTAGCCTCCTTTTTCTTTGAAGAAAATAGGAAAAAAATGATTTCAAGTGTATTTCTTTATATATGTTTCTTAGGGCTCCTATATATTATACACCCTGGGTCTCATGTAATTATTGACGAAAATCTTTCACTCTTTCTACAATCAGCCCTAATATCCTTTGCAGTAGTTTTAGGCATAGTTTTCGGTATACCGCGTGTTTGGAAGGAAAGAACTGTTGAAGGCGAGGTTCAATGGAGAAGCGCGTTGTCAATAATTTTCTCAATGGGTAAACGTAACATAAAACGTAAAAAGATACGAGGTTTCTTCACGATCCTTGCAATATGTATTTTAATTTTATCTTTTACTTCGCTTACTTCTTTCGGAACAGTATTTGGTATAGTATCCACTAAAGTAAGCGGTGTACCGCCCTCTGAAGGTATTCTGATTAGACGAATGATTAATGGGTCTTCGCTGATCTTTATGCCTTTGGGATATAGAGATGTTGAGTCTATTTCTAGGGTCGCGTCAATAATTAATGTTGCCATAAGATTTAAAAATGCTCCAAGCACTACCCCCATTGCTTGTTTAGTGAATCCTAATAACAAGAAGGATCACTTAATTTATGGGGTTTTAGCAATTTCTCCAGCAACCGAATCCTTTTATACAAAGTTGCATGAGGTCACTATTGGAGGATATTTAAGTGAAGATGGAGATAATGAGGTTCTTATAAGCTCATCTCTCGCAAGTAAATTAGGAGTTCGTGTCAATGACACTATTATTTTAGAAGTCTCTAATACCATTATTAGAGAACCACTAATTGTTAAAGGGATATTTAGCGATGACAGATATAACAATTTGGTTGATATTGATGGCAATCTTCTAGGTCCTTCACGCTTGTTTGAAGATGGATCTATAAGAAGATGTAATAGCACTGAAACAGTCATTATTAACGTAGCTACCGCTAAAAAAATACAGAGTGCTGTCGATGGAATCTATGGAAGGAATGCCCCACAATTTGTTCTACCATCCGAAATTCTCTTCCGCTTATCTCCTGGAGAAAACTTAGATAACGTTATTAATAAGTTAATCTTCCTCTTCGGGTATGATGTTTTTGTCTCTCGAGGTAATGAAATTCTTTATTACTACATCGGTGCTTATTTTGAGTTTAAAGGTGTTGCTGAAATGCTTATTCCAATGGTTATGGTTATATTAAATGTTAGCATGGTCATGATTAATAGTGCTTATGAACGTAGCAAAGAAATAAGGGTGCTCTCAACAGTAGGGTTGAACCCAACACATATTGGATTAACATTTGTGGCAGAAGCCGTGGTTCTAGGTATGGTTGGCGGCAGCGTAGGTTATTTAGCTGGACTTGGCTTCTATAGAACGATGATTTTCTTTGGACAAAATCTAGCGGTTAGAGAGAAGCTTGAGTGGTGGTGGAGTGCTCTAGGTTTTATACTGGCAATAATAATCTCAGTACTTTCAGCCATGAGGCCGGCAGCTATGGCTGTTAGCGCTTTCACTCCATCAAAAATAAAGAGAGTTAAAGTAATAACAGAGGAAGAAAAGCGAAAGAGGAGAGAAGAAATATTTAGAGCTTTTCAAGCAAGAGAGTTAAGTATGCCGGTAAAGGTGCTTTTAAATGAAAAGGAATTTTTCGTAGGCTTCCTGTTAACTTCCCTAAATGATCTAAAGTCTGGCTATACGGAAAGAGTAGAAAACATTAGAGAGGAGCCAGAAATAGAAGGTCCAAGAGGGGAGCTCGTAAAAACAATTAAATTCGTCTATCTCTTTGGGCCCGTAGAACGAAGACTTGGAACAAAAAATAGCTTAATTATGTCGAAGCATCCGAAAGAGGACTATTATAGAGTCCGGTTAGTCTCTGAACCATTATCTCCGGGAATGCCGGAAAGCGCTATAGAAAGGACTGTAGAATTTACTCACTCACTAATGATGCAATGGGCTAGAGATAAGAAGAGGATAATGGGCGAATCTAAATGATTGAATACCTCTCAATATATTTATGATCCCACGCGTATTCTGACAAGAGCGAATATAAATGCGAAAAAGAACTTTAGTATAGATAATATAGTTTCAATGATCATGAGTTATTTAGCATACAATAGTTTGTAGCTCTTATGACGCAGATAATTTATTTAGGTATAACAGATAAATAATTTGTGCATATCCCTAAAGTAAGTTTCAATAAAGGTTGCTCTTTTGTTAAAACAATGCCTTCATAAACCTTTTGGCCAATGCATTATTCTTTAAAGTGAAAGTAAATTGGTGTTTGTAACGGATTTAGTGACATATACTTTAGGGCTTGTTTGCTTGGAAACATTTGAAGTTGCTCAGTTAACTAGAACCTCTATAAAAATGAAGAAAATGAAGTATAATCAGCAATAATTTATTGGAAAAGTTCAGCCCACAATATCCGTCATACTTAGGTTTTTGTTAAAATTGTTGTGGCAAAAGAACTGATAGTCAATATTTTTCGATATAAAATCGCAATTTTGCCTGTAATTTAATCTCCAATATATTGCTTCCAATATATCACTTGTACCATCTTCTTCCAAAAGGTTAAAATATAAGTCTCCTTAATTTTCTAGGTAAGAAAATAGGTGATTTTAATGTATGGGTGGAAGAAATTTGTTACTCTGATGATTTGCTTTGTTATTTTCATGGGGTTCCCGGTTACTATGAGCAATATAATTGTTGCGCAGCCCGTCGACGATATTAGCCCATATATAGATGCAATAGATTTTGATGCCGTTATAAGGGAGGTTGATATAAAGGCTATAGAAAGCCATGTTAGATTCTTGTCAAGCTTTGAATCCCGTTACACAGGATACCCTGGTTTTTATGCGGCTGCAGAGTATATATACAATAAATTTAAGGAATATGGATTAGAGAATGTTGCCTATGAAGTCTTTACTACGCCTGAATGTATAGACCATGGGGCAAACATAACTATAAATTCAACAAAAGAAACCTTTAAGGTGTATGCAATGAAGCCTAATTTTGGGGTTCCTTCTACAACGCCACCTGAAGGAATAACTGGAAGATTAATTTATGCTAAGAGGGGGGATCTTCGAGACTTTGATGGGCTGCCTGTAGAAGGAAGTATTGTTCTCTTAGACTGGGAATCAGGATTAAATTGGATACTTGCTGCTAGACTTGGAGCTAAAGCTGTGATTTTTCTACCGCCAGCTACGGTTCCGACCTATGCTGTTCCTCAGACCGTTGATGTGCCGTTCTTATTCCCAAGATTCTATGCTCCTCAAGGTCGCTTATTGCTTAATTACTTAGGAGAAAATATAACAATCAAAGCGAGAACTTATTGGGAAAATGTGAAAGCTATGAATATAATTGGCTTCCTTACTGGCAGAGAATATCCAAACCGTTCAATTTTACTAACAGCATATTTTGACTCGGACTCGGTTTTTCCTGCGCTTGCGCCTGGAGCCGAAGATAGCCTAGGTATATCTATACTTCTTGAGGTAGCCAGATGGCTTGCAAAACCTGAAAATAGGCCCAGGTATACCGTGATCTTTGTAGCCTATTCAGGACATTATCAAGGTCTAAAAGGGGGAAGATACTTTGTACAAGAATATATTTGGCCCGCCACAAATCTCACGAAACGATGGATAGGAACTAATATACTCTTTAATATTCATATTCAGCCATCAGCAGGTAGTGATATTGTTTATCAAAGCTGCATAGGGGACTGGTGGCGTGGTACATATCATCACCAATGGGGATATCAAGTTTTCGGCTTCTTCATGCGCTTCGTGAATAGTGTTGTTCAGAAAATTATTGAAAAGAAGCCTGGTGGCAATACTTATAGAGTCTACATAGATGCGGTAACTGGTAGTGGAGAAATGTCAGCCGGCATATTTAACTTACCGCTTGTACGCTACTGGTATAGTCGACCCGAGTTCAGAGGCTTTATGTGGGAAAGCGATATGTTATTTGGTGTAAATGCTCAACAGTGGACTTTTCTTACAGCATTTGATCCTAAACCTAATTGTGGCAGACCTTTTGACATAATTGAGTACATCAACTTTAATAATGTGAAGCCTCAGGTAGAGCTATTGTTCTGCCAGCTAAAAGCCCTTTTAAGTTTTCCCAAGCAAGTGCTATATAAGTATCTTATAAATGTCCTTGGCACCGAGCCGGAGAAGTTCTGGCAACCACCATACTATATGCGTGGCCCATATGCAATCTTCCCGCCAAATTATAAATATGAAGATCCAACGTTTAATGTTTCCATGGCTGCTCCAACCCAATATTGGCAGAAGCTCTGGGGTAGAGTTGGAGTATGGAATAGAACCAAAGCTTGGTACGACACGGTTCCCTACGCTCTTGTTAGGATGCAGATAATTGAAGGTTCTCCAGCTAGACAAAACTTTATCTGGTGGGAAATGGCAGATGAAAAAGGTTATTTTGAAGTTTGGGGAATGACTTGTTCCGCAGGGGGCGTTAATCTTAGAATCAACGCCTTTGTTTTTGATAAAGATACAGGCATGGTGATTTATGCTCCGGACTTTGGTCTTCACGTATATGCGCCAGAGAATTTCCCTGTTGCATACGTATATGCAACACCAGTAGTCCAAGATATTGGATACCTTGTTGTCTTTGAAGCTTCTTCAGTCGTTCTATTTGATGCTATTAATCCAGCCACCTTAGCGCCACCGAGAGCTGTAGAATCTGGTGGAGCTGTAGCGGTTGGAGGTGGAGGTGCTGCAGGGGCTATGTTAACAACTGCTGGTATGGCACGCACCATTTATACTTTGAGAGTTGACCCATACATTTTTGAATCACATGTTCTTCCTGAGAGCTATTCGATATTTACTCTTCAAAGCAGCAAATATTCTCTTGAAGTTATATTCCTTCCAGCAAATAAGAAGTATGAATTTATTCTGAAATCTCCGGGATACTGGCGATATCCAATGGCGGTTCTTTTTAACGCGTCAGAAGATAATCCTAACGGTGAAGGATACTTCATTAAGCCTCGTCAGCAACTACTTTTGACCCATACAAGTCTTCACTACGCGAAAAACTTCCACTATATTTCAGAAGACCGTTTCAAAAAATTGATTGAGATAAATCCAATGGAACTTCAAACCGAGCAGTATCTACTTAGCAGAAGAATTAAGTCTTTAATTGAAGAGGCTGAAGAAGCCATCAAAAATCATGAATATACAAAGGCCTTTGTCCTTTCTTTCCTAGCCTGGAAGCTTTCCAGAGATGTCTATTTATATGTTAGGCCTAAAATAGAGGACTCTGCAAGTACAGTTCCAATCCTATCGCTGTTCTTAATACCGTTCACTCTATTATTTGAGAAGTTGGTACTTAATATCCAAGGTAAAAAGAAAATTCTGGTTTTATGCGCGGTTTTTGCCTTAACCTTAATCGCCTTCAATTATTCTCATCCTGGCTTCAAATTTGCTGCCAGCGCAACTATGATAGTTTTGGGGATCTCAATACTGCTGTTGATTCTTCCAGTCATAATGATTCTCATAAATCAAGTTGCAACATTTATGAGAGAAATTAGAATAAAGCTCTCAGGTCTACACGAGGCCAGGGTAGCGCGTGGGGCAATAGCGGTATGGTCATATTCTCTAGGTATAGAAAATATGCGCCGACGAAGATTTAGAACAAGCCTGGTTCTTATTTCAATGATATGCTTAGTTGTGGCCTTTATAAACTTGGCCTCAATTGAACGTTTAATTCTCATTACGGCGGCATCAATACCTGGTTTCCCAACTTATCAAGGCATATATATACATAGACCTATGTGGGGAGAAGCCTTTCCCGAGCTCGGTGAAATATTAGTTAACTATGTGACTAATGAGTATGGTAGTGAAGCTGTAATTGCTCCAAGAGCATGGATTTATTCCGACTATAGCTGGTGGACAAGATATCCTGCTGGCTGGCCGGTTTTTAACTCGCCTGCAAAAGAAAAGTATTGTATAGCCCAAGCATTACTAGGCCTATCCCCACAAGAGGTAAATGTTACGCAAGTTGACAAGCTTCTTATTAAGGGTAGATGGTTTATTCCAACAGATACTTACGTGTGCATTCTGGGCGAGACGATGGCTAAGGAACTGGGCGTTGACATTGGGGATATTATAGACATAGCTGGATTGAACTTTACATTAATTGGTATTATAAGTGATAACATGGATCTTGTAGTTGATATAGATGGAGAAGGCATAACTCCACTGAAGGTCAACTTCATAGATGTGAATCCGTACACTTTCCATCTATTGATCAGATCCACCACCGAGGGTGTTGTTATAATACCATATAATACCTGTATTATGTTTGGAGGTCAAGTAGCCAGTATTTCCATAATTCCAAATAACCCTGCGAGGGTTAAAGAAATTTCAAAGGAGTTATTCGACTTTCTTACGGATCTTCCCATCTTCTTCTGCGTTAATGGAGAAACGTGGGTTCGAACATCAAGTATGGCTCTCTCCTTATTCGGGATAGAGTCTCAAACTATTCTCTGGGTGATAATATCCCTTTCAATACTCGACATCATGCTGGGTAATGTTCATGAGCGCATACGTGAAATATCAATATATGCTACAGTTGGTCTTAGTCCAATGCATGTAGCATTCATGTTCTTTGCAGAAGCATGTGCATATGCAGTAGTAGGAGGGGTTCTAGGGTATATTATCGCCATGACTATAAATACTCTGTTTTCATCAAGTTTTCCGGGAACCCTTATACTAAACTTAGGCTCAGCTCAAGTTGTAAATGCTTTGCTTATAAGTATGGGGTCAATGATCCTTTCAACAATATATCCAATGATTAAAGCATCTAAGGCTGTTGTGCCAAGTCTTGAGCGAAAATGGCGTATTCCAACGCTTCCAAGAGGCGATTATTGGAGCATACCGTTTCCATTCTTTGGTTTAACAGAAGAGGAAGTTAAGGGAATGCTAGCTTTTCTTGTCGAATATGCACATGCTCATGTGGGAGAGCGCCCACCCGAATTTAAAGTTGAAGATTTAAAGATTGAAACCACCAGAATTGACGGCGTACCCGCCTATATCTTAAGGATGCATGTAAGACTATTTCCATATGAAACAGCTGTTGTGCAGAATACCACAGTAATATTCGTATCAAGAGAAGGCCGGTGGCCAATGACTGTTGAGTTAGTTAGGCTCTCTGGTACACATGAAGAATGGAAAAAACTCAACACGTCCTTCCTTGACCTTCTGAGGAAGCAGATGCTCGTTTGGAGAAGCCTTCCGCCGGGAGAAAAAAACAAGTATATTAGAGAGTTTGGATCTTTCCAATATTAAAGATCTTTCCTTCAACTTTTATTTTATATTTTTAACCAAAAAGTTTAAAAATTTATCTTTATAATAAAGATAAATGGGGAGATTATTTGACGGAAACAGTAGAAATTAGGAAGGGTTTAACCGTAAAGTCATTTGCAATTGGTTCAATAATCATTGTGCTGCTAGTATCCTTTATAGCTCCATTATCGGCTGGCGAAGGTTGGGGGATTTCCATTACAGGTCACTATGGATATCTTTCAATCTTCTTCTGGGTTGCTTTTATAGCGGCATTAATAAATATGATTAAACCTGGATTCTTTAGTCCACAGGAATTAACGGTGATTTTTGCGATGGTTTCTGTGGGGATGGCTTGGTGGTCGCAGGGTTCATGGCCCTATTTACTTCATCTGATGTATCTGGGGCCTGGTCTTGCGCTTACTTCCGAGCCAGCCATTCTGGAGCTGGTTCCTAGGATGCTGTGGGGTCCGGCTGATAAATCAATTGTGGAGGCTACATTCTTAACATCTACATGGAAAATATATTGGGAATTTTTCCTTCAGCCGATGGGAATAAGTCTAACTATATTGGTAGGAATGCTGCTATCTTCATTATTCTTAAGTCTACTACTAAAGCACTCGCTTATTTATCGAGAAGCCCTAACATTTCCATTTGCAATGCCGCAAACAGAGCTAATAAAAATAATAGATCCTGAAAAGAAGCCGCTAGGAATAAAGGCGCGTCCAATGAAAATGTTCTGGATAGGCTGGCTAGTCTATTTTGTTCTTAACCTACATGGCTGGGCTGGAGTTCCCAGTACGTTTGTCGGTTTAGTTGGAGGGCCTCTTGCTGCAAGGGCCTACAGTACTGCATTAGCGCCATTCAGCACACTTTGGGGTTCATGGAACTGGCCGGGGCAGGATTGGACAAGATATGGTATTTTGCCATGGACGCCATTTAGAATTCCAGGCGGCGCGGACTTCCTCAGAAGCCTAACTTTCATGATGTTAATGCCATTCGACGTAATAATTGGAGCACTCTTCGGCTGGCTAATACTTGTTCCAGTTTCTATGGGTATTCAGGTGGCAATTGGAGCACTTCCACCATTCCCAACCGGAATATCTTCATGGGCAACCTTCACTAGGTTTGGAGAGGGTGTTGGGTCAGCAATATTCTCAAACTATTGGATGGGAGTTCAACTTGGAATATTATTTGCAATCCTAATATTTCCGTCATGGGTCAACAGAAGCTACGTGAAAAGACTTTTTAAAGCCATAATGCGCCCGGACCCAGAACTTGATGCAGAATCACCAATGCCGCTCCGATACATATGGTGGGGTTTAATTCTATCGACAGTCATATGGATAGCGGGCTGGATATGGTTCGGAATATTCCCGATAGTGGCGGTTCTATTCCAAATCACGATACTGTTATATTTGGCAGCTGGCGCAAGAGTAATCGCAGAAGGTGGGGGACATCCACCTATATGGACTCACATTGGGGGATGGATTGACGGTAACCAAACTTGGCCCTTATATGCAACAAATGCCCTACTTCTCTACGGATTTGTAGACAGGTTTGCAACAGACCCTAATACTGCTGCAACAATATGGATATTGGGGAGAGCTGGTGCCAATACATTCGGCATACATCTCTCGCCGTTTCTGGTGACTAGTCTAACATCGTGGAAAGTTGGGCATGATACAAAAACGTCAGACAAAGACCTGCTCAAAGCTATTCTAATAGCAGGGTTGGCCTCAATAGTCATAGCGTTAATAGCAGAAGTAATCACGATACACGTATACAGCTATCAACCAGGATCACCTGCCTACACGTTAATAACAACTATTCCTGGCTATCCACGGGCGTTATTCTATCCTTCAAAGTGGATGGGTAGACTTGAGGTTCCGAGGGATATAACGGGAGTAATACGTACCTTCAACTCAATAATAGTTGGATTAGCATATGGACTGGCATGTTATATGCTGAGAGCAAGGTTCCTATGGTTCAGAGTAAACCCAGTTGGAACAGTTCTACTATTTGGAGTTAGAGAATTCATGTTCTGGCTTCCATTTGTCTTCGCATTAATAATCAAAGGAATTATAATAAGGTTCACTAAACCAGAATTCTACGAGAACTACGTAAAACCATTCTGCATAGGCTTCTTTCTAAGCACTTATACAACAATAATCTTTGGCCTCTTCAGCAGCTACATGTGGAGAGTCCACTGGTGGTGGGCATAAAATAAATCGCCAGCAATTTTATCCCCTTTTTTATAAAAAAGTTAAAGTTTAAGTAATAATAAATTATCCTAAATTATGGGGGGATAAAATGGAAGAGAGAGGAAGGGTGAAATCTGGCTTCACCTTTGTCTCTAGTTTAGCTGTACTATATGCCATATTTGTCTTCACGCCAGCGCTTATATACCTACAACTCATGGTAGGTACTGGCGGGATTCCTATCTCATGGTTCACCCTAATTTTATTCGTTGAATTGGGGCGATTTCTAGGCTATAGAATTACGAAGCAGGAGGCAACAATGATATTCTTTCTTTCTAGCGCTGAATTATTCATTCCTTTGGGAATGATCTATAGGGGATATTTTAAGACATCCGATATTGCTGCGCTTTTTGGCATAACTGATGAAATACCAACATGGTATGCTCCAGATCCAGCAACTAAAGTGTATGAACTAAGAACTTTCTTTCATCCAGCTTGGAGTACGCCTTTCCTAATATACTTTTCTGAATTGGTTGCTGTTTCGCTCGCCGTTTGGGGACTTGGCTTCTTTGCTCGAAGATTATTTATAATTGAGGAAAATTTGCCGTTTCCGCTTCAACAGGTCTCCGCAAGAGCCTTGATAACTTTGACTGAGGAGAGAAAGAAAGAAGACATATCGCTGCTTTTCCTAACAGCTACGCTCAGCTTTATCTATGGATTTATGGCTTTCGCTTTTCCGTTTATACTTCAAGCATATGCAAATATTAGAGTGACCATAATTCCGCTTCCATGGATCGACTTAACGCAGTCTGTACAACATCTATTTCCGGGGGCATTGCTTGGCATATCAACGGATCTAGGAGCTATCGCCGGTGCATTTGTGCTACCAATTCCCACTATAGTTGGAATAATGATAGGTTCATTTGCCGTGTACTTTATAGGTAACTGGCTTTCAGTTGCTTATAACCTTGCGATAGAACCATGGTGGTATCCGGGGATGTCAACACAAATGGCTCTGCAAAGATCCATCCTTTACTTCTGGGGTGCCCCTCTAATGGGATTTGGAATGGCAGGGGGTGTCGTACCAGCACTTATGAGACTTTTCCTTAGAAGGAAAAAAGAACCATCAGCTAAGAAAGCCAGGTTTTGGGATCCAACGCTATTGAAGATGTTTCTGATTCCACTTGCTGGGGTGTGGGCTCTAAGCATTTTATGGTATAAATTACTTACGCCGGATTTTCCAATCTCGATCTTATTACCATTTGTGATAATTATCCCAATAATTTTGGTCTTAATTGACGGAAGAATGCTTGGAGAAACAGGTCTAACATTTGCCGGCGGTCAAACAGGCAACTTAATGCGCCTGCTATACTGGTCGAGTGGTTATCAAAAAGCTGACATATGGTTTGTGCCCACGCCATGGAGAGCTGGAGCGGCCGGCGTCCTAGCTCAATTAAAAGTATGCGATTTGACTGAAACCGATATATTTAGCTTTTTCAAAATGTGGTGGATCTTCCTTCCAGTTGGAATAATTGTCGGCTTCCTTTTCACGCAGCTTTTCTGGTGGATGGCCCCAATACCATCAGGCAGGTATCCAGCAACAGAAATCTTTTGGCCAATGTCAGCAGTCAATGAGTGCTTGTGGATTAGAGGGCTGCAACGTGGTTTATTTCTGCCTGAATGGCTTTTTGGCGCCTTTACTGTTGGAGCAATACTTGCTGCAGCTTTTGAGTTAAGCGGCGCCAGTAAAGTAATACCCTTCATAAGCTTTGTGGCGGGTACGGGCACGGTCACTCCGTATGCTGTAACTTATGGAATTGGACTTGCAATAAGACTTATACTTTGTAAGCTTCTTGGTACTAAATGGTTTGAAGAGCGGAAGCAAATGTTTTCAGCAGGAATCATGATGGGCTACAGTATAGCAGCGATAGTTGGTATAGCAATAACCCTCATAATAAACTCAATTTGGGTGCTGCCATACTAGACTTTTTCTTCAAAAACATTTTACTTATTACTGAAAACTTATTTTTCATTATTGAGAAAGATAGTGAGAAAAATACGAGAACTTACTGCTATACCAGAAAACAAAATTCTAGGCTTAAAACTTCTCAGAATATATATATTCCCTGAAATCTTTTAGTTGTTAGTGGCTACGTAAAAGATGCCGAATCGGCAAAGGCTCTATTTGATGCTGTAGAGGTTAGAGCTGCAATTTAGGGATTCAAATCTCACATGGAAGATAAAGAGGGACGATGAGTCATTTTCTATACGCTTTATCAATGCTTCATGATCAACTAGTTTTGCCCGCGTTATATTTACAAATGCTGTTTCATAATCATTCCTTCTAAAGCTCCTGGAAGTTTCAGCTATAACCTTCAGTTTCTTAGATTTCAGCAGTACTTCTCTGTGTAGGTAGGGAGGTTTTCTAATTATTGCAACAGAATCTTTCTATATGGTTCAGATAGGACTTAAACGACTCGATGTTAACGAAGTCTGATACAGTAAATCCGTTAAATGGGCTAATTATGCTGGCGTAGGCGGCTCAAATACACTAGTTTCATTATTTGTTATAGCAGCGGCTCCGGTAACCATTACACCATGCACATAAACATCGTCGGTATCGGCGTTATTATCGTAGAAGTTCCATCCCGGAAGCAATTTGCTGGCTAGATCTGAGCAGGATTGGTCTACACCGCTATCGAGGACGGCGATGATGATGCTTGGACATAAGAGCCTGAAAACACTTTAATTTACACGCAGCTCGTAAAATTCGAAAAATGAGGATGAATATGTCTGCAATGTCGTAAAGAAACCCAAGAAATAGCGAAATTAATAAAGGTGAGATTTAAATATGTAATGTGAGCAAGACAGGCTTAAATTCTTCTGTAAAAGGAAGTGAAGTGTCGTGGGCTCATCTATGGTGCCGGGGGCGGGATTTGAACCCGCGACCTCCAGATCTCCTATCGCCAAATTATTCTGACCCTGATTTTGCATCTTCTTAGATTATGAGTCTGGCGCCCAACCCGGCTAGGCTACCCCGGCATTATCTCCAAATAAACTATGCATTTAGCTCCCTATTATATTTTGTTTTCTCTATTTATTCTCAAACTCAGATATTCTGGGCATAATTTTTAGAGGATCCCCGCTAAGTATTATTGAGAGGACTTGAGATCATGGTTAGAAAGGAGGATTTAGCAATTTTGGCGATAAGCTATTAGAAGGAGAGATGATCCGCTTCCTCAGGTTTTCCGAGAGATTTCCCAAGAAGGCTATGGATTCTCTGGGTCTGTGGAGTGGTATGAAGCTTTTGAAAAAAGGTTGTTGCAAAGGTTGATGCAGATGAAGTTCTATTCGAATCGGCTTTCTGTAGCGTAACTTAGCCTTCATGATTGGGAGGATTTTATTAGCAAAGATTAGTGATTAAGAATAAAATAAAGATACTTGACTTGAACGTTAAGAGTCTCTTTAAGATTTAAATGGTCAAAATTATTGGTGAAGTTTAGAGCTGATTATATGGCGTTCGTTCCACTTAAATTTGAAAGGAAACCTTATGAGACAGGTATGAGTGGATAAGTTATCCAGTTATCATATGCGTTTTATCGCTGAGAGTGGGCTTAGAAATATACCTAGTAAAGAGGAGAAAGTGCTACTCTCAAGGCATATAGAAAAGGCTGAAGAATAATTACCCTGAACTTATCGAGGAGCTTAGAGGTATATCTGATGGCTCAGGTATAGAATATGCTACTGAACGCATGATGGGATAAAGCTTAGTGGCAGCAACGTAGCCCTGCTGGACATAAGCTTAACATTAGACATAAGATATTCACCGGGTTAATAATGATGCACTATGAGCCCGAGCAGTGCTACTCCTTCATCAATGTAGGTGAAATAACATTGGTTGCCGTGCATGCCATGAATGAGAAAGGATTATGTGTTGGCTGCTCAAGCGTTAGAGCCACAGATGCCGGCGAAGTTTCCCAAGATATACTGAGAAATTATATATTTATCGATCAGAAAAGGGCATAGTATAGTCATAGAGCAAACAAATTCGAGCTTCTCAATTAGAAAGGCTGAGAATATCGAAGTACCAGTATAATGGGCACGATGTGCTGGCTAATTTAGAGGGGACTATAATATTCGAAACCTTCAAATACGGACGAATAATCGTCTTTGAAGCATTCATAGCCTAAAAAGACACCGTTCAATCTTCCTCTCCTAAGATTTAATTTAATCTCTTCCCATTGCTTAGGCGAGTAGACTCCGGCCTGATAAAACATTACAACGGGCGTTCTCTCTACTTGAAGAAAAGATTTTCGGTCTCCATATTCTTCTATGAAGTAGCTAAACATCTTAATAGTTTTTTACGGGTAACCTCCAAACCAGCAGCAATCCTCTTCTGACACATTACAAAAGTTTTCTAGGGATATGTCAGTAATATCTCCCCGCTCCCACCAATTAAGGTGCAAAAGCATCTATCTCTGCCTCCTCCACCAGTTAAATAGTACTTTATGAGCTCTGAGTCTGTCAGATATAGTCTTTCATCAAAAATCACGATATTTCTCCTTCTATTAATAGCAAATGCTCTTTTTCATGTGTTGATGGGAGACAAGTCGGCTCTTAATCTTTTAGCTTTTAGGTTATTACCCTACTTTAGGTTATTTCTATTGATATATTTGTGAAGCCAGCTTTCCTACATATTCTCTCAATCTTCTTTACGCATTTCCTCAAGACTATAGGGTAATTTTCTCTAGGAACATATATAGTTAGGTTTTCATCGTTTACTTTGACTCTATAGTTTTGAGTATACTTCTCTAGTAGAGGTCTTATGTTATCAGATATGGTTTTCTCCTTGGGTGTTATGTGCTTAACGGGAATTACAAAAGTCTTCTCTCCGAAGACGTATATCTCGTACTCGGTTTCATCGGTTAAGAAGTCTTTTACTACAACTACTGGTCTGGCTAGGTCTGCGTCTCTGAGGCCGTGTGGTATCTTAACGA
>Ga0209394_1001191_pt1 | contig 16104 bp, 16 predicted proteins | sample JNZ201metaG_FD_184122 | JGI IMG/M metagenome (GOLD analysis project Ga0209394, IMG submission 184122) | Hot spring microbial communities from Jinze hot spring, China to study Microbial Dark Matter (Phase II) - JNZ 20120812A (SPAdes) (version 3) ... | reverse complement strand
GAGAAGGCGATGTCAATAGTCCAACATCTCTCGGAGCAACTTTTGAAGGTGCACTCTCAAATCAGCGCTAAAAATAATAGCCACGCTGTCCCCGTTTGTAAATACCTGATACCCCACCAAAATCTCGGATTTTGCCGCCATTTTTGCGATCTTCCCCAAACGCGCCTTCAAACATTTCAGCCGAAGATTAATCGTTTCCTCCGAGCAGCCACACTTTGCGAAACACCCAGTAGAAAATAGCAAACTAAAAGGTTGCTCCCACCTGCACTGAAAAATGAGAGCGGCAAACCAGTTATTGGCATAAGCCTCAGGGTCATTCCGATATTGACAAAAATGTGAGTGGCGAAAAAACAAAAGATTCCCGCTAACACCAACGCACCGAAAAAGTTCTCGGTTTCCGACATGATTGTCAACAGCCTCCACAACAGTGTTGAAAAAAGGACAACCACAGCACACGCGAACACAAATCCCCCCTCCTCACCCACGACCGTAAAGATGAAATCGGTGTGTTGGGCAGGGACGAAACCCAACTTCCCCATCCTGCCTTTAAACCATCCCTTACCTGTCAAGCCTCCGGAACCTATGGCTAACTGTGATTGAATGATGTGGTAGCCTTCTTTGTTCGCTCTTGAGTAAGGGTCAACGAAAGCAATAAGCCGTTGCTTCTGGTAATCCTTAATGGCGCCCTTATGCCACCCAATCACAAAAAGTGTCAAGCCCGCTAGCACGGTTGTGACGAGCCAGCGGATTGGAACACCAGCGAAAAACATCATGCCGAGCCAGATCATTAGCAAAACCAAAGAAGTCCCCAAATCGGGTTGCAAAAAGATTAAGGCTAAAGGCAAACAAACATGTAAACCTGTTCGGACGAAAACACGAAAATCTGTCAAGAGTTGTTCGCGGTGTTCAGCGACAAAAGTGGCAAGGGTAATTATTATTGCCGCTTTTGCGAATTCCGAAGGTTGGAGGGTAACACTGCCTATTCTCAACCACCTTTGCGCACCATATTGTTCATGGCCCCAAACGAGCACAACAACCAACAAAGCCAGATTGAGCCAGTAAATCCAACTTGACCATCGCATCCAAATTTGGTAATCGCTGCGAAGGGCAACGAAGAAAGCAACCCAACCGATCAACATCCATACGGTTTGTCTCAAAACTTTTGTCAAGCCAGATGAGTAGGTGGCACTGGCAAGCGCCAACAGGCCGATGGTTTGGAGCAAGATCATAACTGTCAACAATAGCCAGTCTATTTGCTTCCACATTCGCCGTTCCCACATTCCCATCACCTTGAAAAATCGCCATCAATCTCTCACAAGGGTAAGCGACCTTCCTCCGGTGGTTCGGCTCGCTTCCCTCTCCTCTTTCTCGGCTGCTCCTCCTCAGGTTCTGTCAAGGATGGATATTCGGGGGTTTCCGGCAACTCCGGCAACTCGGAAGGCAACTCTGCTGTCAACGTTTCTAACTCGCTCGGAAGCAATTCCAATTCTGTAGGTATTGGCGGCAGTTCGTCAAGACTCGGCAAGGGTTCTGTCTCTGTAGGAACTTGCACTGAGGCAGGTTCCTCAGAAGGTGTCAATTCAATTGGTGCTGCTGTAGGATAGCCTGCAAACAACCTTCTCCCTAAAGTCCGTTCGTAAGTTGTCCACGCACTTTCCGGTTCACGGCGTTCTTTCAAAACTGTTGCGAATTTGCGCAATTGAGCGTCAGTGAATTCAAGGAAATGAAGGGCAGCCGCTTCAAGGGTCATCGGTGGTCGTGGGGAACCCCATTCTCCAACCCCGTGATGGCTTATGAGCATATGCCTGACCCGCATCGCAAGTTCAGGTGGGAAGTTGGGAATCTGCTTGATTTTTTCCGCAACCATCTCATCTCCCAGAACTAAATGGCCCAGCAACCTCCCTTCATCGGTTCTGTCAATGTCCGTCTGCCACGAATACTCCCTAACCTTGCCGACATCGTGGAGTAAAACTCCCGTGATGAGCAAATCTCTGTCAAGTTCTGGGTAATGTTGACAAATTGTTTCTGCTAAATCCAGCACTGAGCAAATGTGCTCAATCAAGCCACCAACCCAGTTGTGGTGAAGGTAAAGGGATGCTGGGGCGTTTTTGAAGGCTTCAACAAATTCTGGGTCGTCAAAGAAGGTGCGAAGCAGAGAACTCAGGTATTGGTTCCGAACGCTTTCAATCGCATCTCTCACTCTCCGCCACAACGCTTCAACATCCTGCTCCGTTCGCGGAACCAAATCCGCCCAATCGTATTCACCCTCTTCTACTTTCTCAATGCTTGCGACACGAACTTGTGGGAGTTGTTGGTAAAGTTCAACGATGCCCCTCACCCGGACAACATCTCTTTCCGAAATTTCGTGGTCAACTCGCTCGGCGTCTTCCCAAACACGAGCATCAACCGCGCCTGTTTTGTCCTTCAACAGAAAAGCCAAGTAATAGCCGGGTCGGTTGCGGTAGGGAATTCGCCGCTTGCTTTTGACAACCACGATAGTGTCAACATAATCGCCGACCCTAAGGTCAGCGAGATACTGCGCCTTAGGCATGACCGACCACCTCCCGTCAACGGGAGATCGCTGTAATTAAGTTAGGAGTTACGCAGTTGATGTAGGGGCGGTTACTAAGCCGCCCACAGGGACGGTTTTAACCCTTTACAAAGGATGTTTTCGGGCAGACTATCGTCCGCCCCTACACAAAATGACATCAACTGCGTAAGTCCTATAAATTTTGCCAACGCCTGAACACGGAAGATTATCTTTGCAGTTTTGCCCTTCACAGCGTCACCGTTTGAAAAATCCCTTCAATCCCAAATTTGGTCGCACTTCAGCAGGTCGTCGTAAGTCTCCCGCCTAACAACCAGTTTCGCTTTCCCGTCCTTGACAAAAATTACCGCAGGGCGAGGGAACCTGTTGTAGTTGCTCGCCATGCTGTAGTGATACGCTCCAGTTGTGAAAACAGCGAGAATATCACCAGGCTGAGGGTCAGCGAGTGGAATGTCTTTAATGAGCGTATCACTTTCGCAATGCTTACCGGCAACGGTCACGACTTTGTTCGGCTCTCGGTTCGCTTTGTTGGCAACGATCGCGAAGTAACGGGCGCCATAAAGCGCAGGACGGGGATTGTCGCTCATGCCTCCGTCAACCGAAACATAAGTCCGCACTCTGGGAATTTCCTTGACGACGCCGATGGTGTAAAGGGTCGTGCCTGCCTCACCGACAATTGAGCGACCAGGCTCAACAGCCAAAATCGGAAGTTCAAAACCGAAGTGCGAAGCGGCATCCTTCACGGCCTCGCAGATTGAAGCGATGAAAGTTTCAATACTCGGTGGGTCATCCTCCGGCACATACCGAACACCTAACCCTCCGCCTAAATTCAATTCGCGCATCACAAAGCCTGTTTCAGAACGAGCAATCGCTGCGAACGAGAACATTTGCTCAATCGCAATTTTGTATGGCTCTATCTCAAAAATCTGCGAGCCAATGTGACAGTGGAAGCCATGCAATCTCAGATACTTGAGTGAAAGCGCTTTTTTGACTGCCTCTAAAGCTACACCGTTTTCAATGTGAAAGCCAAACTTAGTGTCAATCTGCCCCGTGCGGATGTATTCGTGAGTGTGAGCCTCAACGCCCGGGGTTAGCCTCAGCATTATGTCAGCGACGGTGCCATTTTTCTCCGCAATTGAGTTCAGCCTTTCCAACTCTTCCATGCAATCTACCACGACCCTACCGATTTTGTGCCTGACTGCCAGCGTCAATTCCTCTTCCGATTTGAAGTTCCCATGCATGTAAATTCGTTCCGCTGGGAATTTGGCTTGCAAGGCGGTGAAAAGTTCACCGCCAGATGCGACATCAAGATACAGCCCTTCTTCGTCAATGAGCTTGCACATCGCCAAGGTCAAAAACGCTTTGCCCGCATAGCAAACTCTCGCTTCAACAGGGTAATTTTGTGCGAAAGCGTTTTTGTAGCGCCTGCAGTTTTCGCGAATTAACGCTTCGTCCATGACATAAAGCGGTGTCCCAAACTCCTTTGCCAATTCAACGCAATCGCATCCACCAATTTCCAAGTGTCCGCGTTCGTTAATTCGCATTGTCCCTCTCAGCATTGAATCTACGCCCATTCGCACTTGCACCTCCGCAAGTTTTTGCTGACATCTTCAAGCGGTTTATCGTGTCAAAATTTTGGCGGTTCAGGTGAAAAGATGACACGCTGGGTGAAGACTGTTGAAGGGAAAGGTGAAGCGAATATGATGAAAACACACCACTGTGGCGAGTTGAGACCAAACCACATTGGACAAACTGTAACTTTATGCGGTTGGGTCAACAGGGTTCGCGATCACGGCGGTGTCGTGTTCATTGACTTGAGAGACCGAAGCGGCATTGTCCAATGTGTCTTTGATCCTCAATTTTGTTCAACGGAAGTAGTTGCTGCCGCGAGAGAGGTTGGAAACGAATGGGTCCTAAGAGTTACGGGAGAAGTCGTCAGAAGACCACCGGGAACCGAAAACCCGAAATTGCCCACTGGTGAAATTGAAGTCCACGCAAAATCTTTGGAAATCCTCAACGACGCGAAACCTTTGCCCTTCCCCATCTCCGACGATATCTCGGTTGATGAATGGGTAAGGCTCAAGTATCGGTATTTGGACTTGAGGCGCAAAAGGATGCGAGACATTTTGGAACTTCGCCACAGGTTCACAAAGGCTGTGCGAGATTTCATGAACGAAAACGGTTTTTGGGAAATTGAAACGCCCATTTTGTGGAAGCATACTCCCGAAGGCGCCCGCGAGTTCCTTGTCCCTTCGCGACTTCACCCGGGTAGGTTCTTCGTGTTACCACAGTCACCCCAGATTGCTAAGCAGTTGCTAATGGTCGCAGGGATTGAGCGCTATTTCCAAATCGCAAGATGCCTGCGCGACGAAGACCCGAGAGCCGACCGACAACCCGAGTTCACGCAAATTGACATTGAGATGAGTTTCGTCACCGCAGAGGACATTTACGATACCGTTGAACGCTTGCTCCAGTATGCCTTTGAAAAGGCAGCGGGCATCAAAGTTGACATTCCCTTCCCTCGTCTGACTTACGCTGAGGTCATGGAACGCTACGGCAGCGATAAACCTGATTTGCGCTTTGGCATGGAACTTGTTGACATCAGTGACATTGTGGCAAATTGCCAGTTTCGGACTTTCGCAGAAACTGTAGCGAAAGGTGGGCAAGTGAAAGCGCTAAGAGTTCCAAACTTGGCTTCGGCGTCGCGCAAGGATTTAGCGGACTTGACAGAATTTGCAAAACGGTTCGGCGCCAAAGGTTTAGCAACATTTGCCCTTGGAGACGGAGAAATTCGCTCGCAAGTGGCGAAATTCCTCACCGAATCTGAACTGAAAGCAATTTTTGAGCGTTGTGGGGCAAAACAAGGCGACTTGGTCCTCGTCGTTGCAGATGAACCTGAGATCGTCGCGGAAGTTTTGGGCAATTTGAGGTTGAAACTTGGTCGCCAACTTGGGCTTGTTTCTCAAGATAGCAAAGAATTTCGCTTCCTTTGGGTCACCGATTTCCCGCTCCTTAAATGGGACGCAGACGAAAACCGATATTCGCCTTCTCACCACCCGTTTACTTCGCCTTACCCTGATGACATTCCACTTTTGCAGGAAGGCGTAAAAGCGCTCAACGATCCGAACTACCCAATTCCAAAAGGTCACCGCGAACACCCGCTCAGCAAAGTCCGAGCATACGCCTATGACATCGTGCTCAATGGCTACGAAATCGGTGGTGGGAGTATACGAATTCACAGGCGGGAAATTCAGGAACTCGTGTTCCAAGCCATTGAGTTGCCACCAGAGGAAGCAAAGCGCAAATTTGACTTCTTGCTTGAAGCCTTTGAATACGGTGCACCGCCTCACGGTGGGATCGCACTTGGGCTTGACAGAATTATAGCACTCATTGCCGGTTGCGAAGCGACCTCGCCTGAGACAGGGATGCCTTACTTGAACATCCGAGAAGTCATTGCCTTCCCCAAAACAAGCACGATGCAAGACCCACTGACAGGAGCCCCAACGCCCGTTGACGAAAAAGTTTTGATAGAACAACACATAGCGCTTCGCCCAGAGGCAATTGAAGCATTGAAGCAGGATTCAACCTCTTAAACTTCATCGGGAGGCTATCTTTTGGAGGGCGAGGCTCCTGCCAAGCCGAAATGAGTGCAGGGTGCGATGTGCGGAGTGCCGAGTTTTAAGCAAATGGGCAAGTAAGCAGATAGTTAGGTGGGCAAGTCGGCAAATCGGAAATCGGGATTACACATGCAGGCTTGCACACCCTACACGCTTGCACGCTTACACGAAAAATGCACAATGCTCAACTCAAAACACCCAACGAACTTCTCGGCTCATCCGAAATTTGCTCTGCTTCCCTTGACAGAAATTAACTTCCAGCCTAAAATTTTCCTAACCCTTTCGTGACAACGGTTCAGGCAGGTGGGTGCAATGAAGCGGCAAATCAAAATCGCAATCCTAACTCGTGACCCTTTCACCAGCGCCTACATCAAAGACTGCCTCAAAGATGACCCCATTTTCTCCTTCTGCGAAATTTCATCCCCTGACATTGACGCCTTTATCGTCCAAGAACCTTTGCTCACTGAAACCGAACAAAAACTCCTTCAAGCCCTTGCCAACTTTGGAACCATTGATGCCGTCTCAAAGCAACTTCGCTATCACCGCTCAACCGTCAAAAGGAAACTTTGCCGAATTTACAAGAAGTTGAAGGTCAAAACCGCACCTCAGGCAGTTGCAGTCGCAATGAGGTTGGGGTTGATTAAGTGAGGGTTGATTTAAAGATGTAGGGGCAGGTGAAACCTGCCCGAAAAATCGGAAAGATTTCATCTGCCATAGCAATCAAAAAGATGAGCCGAAAGGTGCTAAAAAAAATGGCTACCATGGTAGCCTTGCGTTTGAACAATTGCAAGTGCAAAATAGTAACGCCCCTCTCTCAGAGGGCTTGGCGTCTGCCAAGAATTCTCGGAGGGTCGGGCTACTGCCCGACAGAAAAATCGGCTTTGGGAGGATTTTGATGATGGCGGCAGGGAAGACGGGAGAAAGCAGACAAATTCAAAGGGGCGAAGCGGTTGGGTTTCTCTTTCAGCAAAGGTTTTCCCTTTTGCTCACGACCTTTCTTGCCCTTTTAGCCATTTTCCTTTGGCTTCTCAGAAACACTCCTGAAGGGCAAAGGTTGCTCCTTTCTTGGCAATCAAAGAGGGCAAGCTCTTTGGCGCTTAAGAAGTTTCAAGAGATGTTGAGCAAAGACCCAAATTTGGGTTTTCCTTTAGAGAAGGTTGGCATAAACCCCATTCCAAATTCACAAAAGCCTGTTTTGTTGGTGGTTTTGGGAGAATGCGAGGGATGCAACGAGAAGGTTGTTTACGAATGGGTTGAAGTTTTAGGCAAGTATGAGGCGATTAAGAGAGAGGTTTTTGGGATTTTGGTTGTTCAGGGAGGGATAGAGAAAGTTCGTGATGCTGTGAAGGGAGCAAAAGGGGTTGAACTGGTTGCGGATGAAAAGGGTAGGATTGGGTTGCGGATGAAAAGGGTAGGATTGCACAAATTTTGAACGCATTTTTTGTTCCTCGTGCATATGGGTTTGTAGGGGGCAAGTTAGTTTGGGTTCAGAGGGAGGTGAATGTTGGGATTGTTGGTGCATTGGAGGGATTCTTAAAGGCAGTTAAAGGAAAGGAGAAGGCGAGAGAGATTTTGGAAGCATTGTCAGCGGAGATGAGGGAGAGGGCGTGGGGGAAGGAAGTTGCAAGTTTAGTTAAGGGAGGGGAAAAGAAATGATTTGCGTTTCGCCCTTTCCACTATACCCTATATGCCGAAAAGATTTAACTTTAATAGAGTTGCTAGTCGTTATCGGATCATCGCAGTATTGGCGGGGACATTAATTGTTATTGTGGGCAATTAAAGCCGGTTGGTATACTTGTCTGGCTGGCTCACCAATAAAAAGGAGGGATAAACAATGAAGAGTGTTAACATTTTGCTTCATATCGTCAATTTTGCTTTGTATACCCAAAGATGGATAAATTTGATCAATTTAGTACTTCTGCTCTTTCTAGCAATTAGCCTTATCAAGACAGTCAATAGTAGAACTCCTATTTCTTGTGACAACAATCCATGCACAGCTGATGTAACTGGATGCACCAAGACGCCTAACTCCGTTGGTGATATTTGCTGTGTTGACTTAGATAAGGATGGTAAATACCATTGTGCTCAATGTATGCGTGATCAATACAATTGTAATGGTTACTATAAACTTGGACCTTATCGCGATTGCACTCCTATTAAGGATCATGTGAATGATACCTATATTCCCTGTAAACCATAAATTAAATCATAAACACTTATTAGCATTGAATTACATTAATAGTAAAGTGACAAAAGTGGGGTGATAAGATGAATTGGAGGGCTTTAACTCTTACGGAACTTCTATTAGTTATAGGGATTATTATCATTCTTGCAGGGATCATTTGGGTGACTGGTTCCACGGTTCGTAAGCGTATATGGATTTCTCAGTGTAGTGCCAATTTGAGACAAATTGGTTTTGCCATTCAACTTTACCGCCAAGATTATAACGATTACTTCCCGGAAGCTGGTTCAGGAGTAGAGCACTATTTAAGAGATAAACGAATTTTGGTATGTCCAGAGGATACCGAAATGGTGCCTATTCTCAAAACTGCATCATCTTACACATGGCGTTTGGATTTACCTGATGGAAGTCGAATCTCCAATTTAACCGAATTAGACCCTAATGTCGTGTTAGTTAGTTGTCAACATCACTTCGGAATTGTAAAATGGGTTCGTTATCCTGACACAATGGTTTATAGTGAGCCAACATGGCCTTTTGAGTTAGTTTTGCGAGAATCTGGAATTGTCCAATTTATACACATGTGCAGCATTAAGAAAGCTGACATTTTTCTTAAGGAATTTAAACGATGGGGTTTTACAACGGCTTATCCTGAGGAGCCATGGTATGAAAAACTTCCTAAGCATCTTTTTTATGATAAATATTGTGCATTATCAAAATAATGGTGAAAAAACTTGCAATTACAGTAAATTTGGTTTTGTGTTGCTTTCGGAGATTATTTTATTTCAATAATAAGGTAGCAATTTAAGTTAAAGTAGCAACTTGGACTTAAACAGGAATCTACCGCAATTTCACAACAGGTTCTTTGACTTTTAAGTTAACTTTTCTGATTAAATCGTGAATTGTCATTCGTAGCCACCTGCTGGCATCGTAGTCTGCAGAGGTGAGGAAAAGGCACGATGGAAAGGAAGTTGCAAGTTTAGTCAAGGGAGGGGAAAAGAAATGAGGGACAAATTGTCCCTTGCATCAAAACCTTTACGCCGAAAAGGTTTGACTTTGATGGAGTTGCTGATTGTCATAGGGATTATTGCTGTTTTGGCAGGTTTAATCTTTGTCGCTATGGGACCTGTTCGTGCTCGCGCTCGGCTCGTTAAGTGCATTTCCAATTTGAAAAACATCAATGTTGCTTATCAATTGTATCGCCAAGATTACGATGGGATTGATCCCTCACCTGGACAACATTTGCACTGCTACGATGTCGCTCTTATCCCTTTTTGCGTTATTGATTCTGAACTTATCCGATATGGTTGTGCTAAGGAAAATCTCTTTTGTCCCAATTTTTATTCACCATCACCTAACTTAATCATGTCCTATGCTATTTGTTATGTTAACATTGCTGACAACTTTGTTGAGATTCTTAGGAAAAGTGGACAAAATTTACCATCTGTTACCTTCCCTCAAGTTATTGCTAAACAAGGTGATAAGTTGCCCCTTTTTGCTTGTGGTGAGCACCCTGAACTTTGGGTTTATCCTTTTTTCATGGGTCCAGTATTGCGTCTCAACGGGCAAGTTGAATTAGTTCATTCTACGGAAGACATAAATCCTTGGGAACTTTAAACGGAGGTGAGTGAAGATGCAACGATTAAAAGAAGCGGTAGCGTTTGTTGTCGCTTTCCTTTGCGGCTGGCAAATAGGTTTGTTTGCTTGCACTTCAACTAATCCTTCTGCAATGCATGGTGATTGTCAAGCGCCTAAGTGCCAGAATTATGATCAAGTTTGTCCTCAAAATTGGCAAGTAGGATTTGTAGCACCATATTATCACCGTTGCTGTAGGACTTATACTGGAAGCCACAGACTTTATGGTGACCCTCCTTGTTGTGAATGGTCTCAAAAGTTCTTTTCTTATATTGTGCCTGGCTGCCGTCCCTTTATATGCAGAACCGGTTCCCCACCAAATGTAATTGCTGTATGGCATTGTGAACGGAGATATGCAACTCGATATGGTAATTGGGTGGAGGGCGATATATGGATTTGCGTTGCTCTTGGTGATTATCAAAACTGCAACGAAAAACACGGTTATTGCGACCGATTGTGATTACCGTCAGAAACTTATGCTGGAAAGGGAGAAAAGTCATGCTAAGAAGAAGGCGATGGTATATCGGGGGAGTATTTATTGTTGGAGTTGTTCTTGGCATCACTTGGTATATTTTCCTAAATTGGTTGGATTTGCGTCAACAACAGGAAGTTGCTTGGTTTTTCGCTAAGGCTGTAGAACAACAGAATTTTCAAGAGGCAACTAAATGGATTATGAAAACGGAGCAGGAAAAATTAGGTGTGACCCCACAAGTCATAACCCAAGCCTTTAAAATCCTCCATCTTCCGAAAATGAGATTAATTAATGTAAAAGCCTACGAAAAATCGGATTTTCAATGCAATGTGGGAAGTTTTTGGGAAGTGGAAGGGAAAGAGGAGCCGATAAGGGTTATTCTGATATTGCAACGAGAAGGTAGAGAATGGAGAGTCAATTTCTTTTTCACTTTTCGTCGCTTTTGTTGGCTGAAATTTTACTTGGGTGGGATGGACAAGATTGAGGCTTATTACAAGGCTGAGAGGGAATCAGGAGAGATTTTGAGGCGATTAGGTGTCAAAGGTTATGTATCGCCGATGGGGACGGTTAGAGAAATGGGGGAAGTGAAAGGATGGGTTACACCCGAAGGATGGAAGGAGAAAAAAGAATAAAGTTTGCGGAGAAGGCAGAATTTAACTGCTTGGTCGGATGAAAGGAGAAAGCGTGGGGTAAGGAAACAGCAAGTTTAGTTAAGGGAGGCGAAAAGAGATGAAAGGCAACTTGACATTTGCTTCAAAACCTTTTCGCCGAAAAGGCTTGACCTTGATGGAGTTGCTGATTGTCATAGGGATTATTGCTGTGTTAGCAGGGATTTTATATGTTGCTCTTGCTCCTGCAAGGAATAAAGCGAGATTGACCCACTGTATAAATAACTTTCGGCAAATTTACCTTGCCATAGAAGTATACCGTCAGGATTGGGATGGTGTTGATCCCGATACTGCTGCTACTTTTGCTGATTTAAGCCTGCCACCTAAAATTTGGACTCTGGAAGGCTTTTTCCCTTTTTACAGGGAAAAGTATCTCATAGGCACTAAGGAAATTTGGAAGTGCCCAGCCTTTTGGACATCTCCTCTCGCTATCCGACACAGCGGACCTGACTATGTATACATACCCAAACTCTACTTCATGTATCTTGAGACAAAAGACCCAGAGTTCAAATCTGGCAAAGATGCAGTAGAGCGAGCATTCCAAAAGCGACGAGGGGAATTCCCTCTGGTTAGTGATGATTATCACGACCCTGACTACTATGAAAATGGAGGACTTCAAATGCTTATTTTGCGTTTGAATGGGAAGATAGAAGTGAAAATGGTGCAACCTAAACCGGCTGGGGTCTATGGTTTTGAAGAGGATTAAGGGAGGCTGTTAAAAGGTGTAAGCATGGTTAAAGGAGGCGAAGAAGTATGAAGCGTTGGGTGATTATGATTCAACTTAGCCTTCTGATGCTTATCGCTTGGCAGGTGTGGGGTATCCGTTCGTGCAGAAATTTCAACACATACTGCGAGGATTGTGCTGGAACTGTGTATAACCCTGGATGCGGCGCGAGGTGTTGGGTAGGGGATCGTTTGGATAATGAGGCTTATGTTTGTTGTTGTTCCACAACAACAAAAACAGGTTTGTCTGCCTGCTGTGAAGGAAGATGTGTGCGCTGGGATTGTTTACCTAAATCGCTTGGTTGCACCTTTGATGTTCAATTCATGGGTGTTGTAGGTATGAAGACTAATTGTAATCACACTGGACCGAGAGATATGGAGGGTCATTGCACCTCGGGCGGTCCAGGGGTTCGCTGTCCGTAACTTTGTGTAAAAAATCCTGAACGGTGATTAACTAGATGAGCCGAATGTTTAAAGTGTCAGGGGTTATTGTAATTTTCGTTGGACTATGCGGTTTGCTCTATTGGTTCTTGGGACAAAGAATTCCTGTTAAGTTTGCTTATGAGTTTCTTGACGCTATCCAGAGCAAGGATTGGGAAGCGGTTACGAAACTTTTACATCCTGTGGAAAGAGAAAGGTTGGGGTTAACGAACGAACGGATGAAAAGCATCGGTGAGAATTTGCTTTTACCTCTTTGGCAACGATTAGGTGCGCCTTCGGGTTTAAAACGAGTTGAAAATCCATTCCAACCAACACATGAGGAAGAACCATATTTCAGGAACTTTCACTTTTTCCGCTTATTAAGAGGTGATAAGGAGGGTGCAGTTATTTTGGTCGTTGAAACAAAGGAAGGGTGGCGAATCAATTTCAGCCTATTCGCATACACTCTATTGACTGAGGCTGCAGAGCGAGGTCTATTGTCTCGTGAACAGATAAGACCAGTTCTTTTGAGGGCAAGCATTTTTAGCCTATTCGCATACACTCTATTGACTGAGGCTGCAGAGCGAGGTCTATTGTCTCGTGAACAGATAAGACCAGTTCTTTTGAGGGCAAGCATTTTTCAAATTTTCGTCGGACAAGAAAGCATCCCTTTGCCGCCATAAGATGCAAGTTTACCTCAACCTCACCACAGGCTCGTTGACTTTCAAGTCAACTTTGCGGACTAAGTCATGGATGGTTATTCGCAGCCACCTGTCGGCATCAATGCTGAAGGTGACTCTAAGTCTTGGCGATTTGCCTCTTCCCGGTGGATCAAGCAAAATTGCTTCGTCGCCTTCATTGAGGCAGATGCAAAAAGCGTGTTCGCCCTCAGTCTTCGGCACGAAAACTTTGCGACCATCAGGGCGAATCTCCCACTGAACGGGACGACCGGCAACGCCACCAACTTCGCAAATTTGTAAGTTGACAAAAATTTGTCCATCTTGGGAAGGCGCGTAGTATCGGGTTACGAAATCCGGCGGAGTGGGATAACGAGTTCCTCGCGGGATAAGCAACTCATACTCAACGACATTTTCGTTTTCACCCACAACTCTGACCGCATAATCGTGGTAGATGATGTCATCAACAGGTGCACCAGCAGCAAACAAGCAAGCGCCGCGAACTACGCTTTCAAACGGTGCCCACTCGCGGACTTTCTCCCGCCCAAAAGTGTCGGCGAGCAAATTTCGGATTTCTGGCAAAAGCGTTGAACCGCCCTCCAAAACAACTTCGTCAATGTCCTTCACATCAACCTTATGCACATCCCAAAGTTCCGCCAAAAGTCGCTCCAAAACCTCGTTGACATTTCGGTAAAGCCCACGCTCGGCAAGCAAATCGGCGAGTTTGTAATAGTCAAGTGTTCCAAATTCGTGTTGGCGGAAAGTGAAAGTTGCGACTTGCCCGCTACTTGCAGCAATTTTGCATCTCTCCGCTTCCCATTTTAGCAGGATTTTGTAAGTTGGCATTTCCCGAAGCGGTTCGGGCACAAACTCCTCAACAATCCATTGGTCAACATCGTCTCCACCCAATTTCAAACTTTGTTTCGCCAAAACTTGAGCCCGCCCAGTTTCAAGGGTTTTCCCCGCTTCAACCCGAACGACAGCAACTTCCAAAGAGCCGGCACCGAAGTCAAAAGCAACGAGGGTGACATCTCGCTTAATGTCAATCCCATAGCCCAAAGCGGATGCAACAGGTTCGTCAATAGTTCGGAAATTCAGAGCCAAAGGTCTTAACTTAAGCCACTGTAACAATCGTTGCCACCAATTCGTCGGTCGTTTGATTCTCTGCAAAGCCGATTGAAGTTCAGCGCGATATGTCTCGTAAGAACTCGGTGGGACAGCAATTGTCAAGTCGGTGATGCGGGTTTGAAACCGCTGCTCAAGAGTGCCGAGCAACTCTCGCAAAAATAGAAAAGTAGCATCGCGGGCAGTGATGGTTCGGCTTCCGATCCTTGCCAAAGAGCGCTGGCTTTCGGTGCCGAGGTAGCGTTTGAAACCTGTAGCGAAGCCCGACGCTTGCCCATCCCAGTTATAAGCAAGTGCCTTTTGACCGATAAGAACTTTCTCGCAATTTTCGTCAAGGACGCAGATAGCCGAAGGGATGAGAGGAGTCATCGTGACAGGTTCGGGGCGAGAAACCTCGTCTAATTCAACGACATTCGGGCTGCCTCCGCTATCCTCACAAACGGTAGTGTTACTCGTTCCCAAATCAATTGCCCAGTGCACTGCCATCGCCGCATCACCTGTTCAAATAATGTAACGCCGCAAACTGTCATTAGCGAAGGGAATTCGCTTTCAAGGTAGGAGAGACAATTCGTTTTTGTGTCTTTCAAGGGAATGCATCTCCCAACGCGCCGTTTGTTTTTCCCGCACTGATTTTTTCTTTCTTTTCGGTCTCTCTCAGAAGGCGCTTCTCTGAAGCGCCGAATTTTTCGGTGGCTCAGGGGAGCCACCAATAAGTAGCAGTTTAAAGACTGTCAGTGATAAAAAACCCGACGCTGTAAGGATTGATGGTTGACAGAATTGACAGTAGCGTCGGGCTTTATGCCCGACAGCAGTTTTATTGTCAAGATTTTCCCCTCCGATTTCTTTGTCGCCTTTTTGAGGGCGCATCTCCTGATGCGCCAATTTGTTTTTTCACACCGCTCTTCTTCTTTCTTTCGGCTGCTCAGGAGAGCAGCCCTCCGAAACAACAATTGGGACTTACGCAGTTGATGCCATTTTGTGTAGGGGCGGACGATAGTCTGCCCGAAAACATCCTTTATAAGGGGTTAAAACTACCCTTGCGGGCGGCTTAGCAGCCGCCCCTACATCCAACTGCGTAACTCCTACAACAATTTGTTTCTCACAAATTCTTTCCGTGACTCAGGGGAACTGCACCAGAGTAGCCTCCATTATCCAACACGGCAGAATTCGTCACAATTTGTTGGGCTACTTTCACACTAACTTCGCTCAAGAGGAGTGAGAGGGGATGAGCCGATGTTCACTGCGGTTAGAGCAAGTTGAGATTTTCATCCTACACCACCCAACCCGAGGCTACTTCAAATTCTTGCCCAAAGACGAACAAGGGCGCCCGGTTCGTCCGAGCATAATTGTCAAGTTGAAGACTGAGGATGGTTTAGTTGGTTGGGGCGAAACGGTTCCATTGCCTACATGGTCTTACGAGACGGTCCAATCGGTCATGACGACCCTAAGGCACTATATCGCACCAGCAATCATTGGCATGGACGCGTTTGAATAATTGTCAAGTTGACGACTGAGGATGGTTTAGTTGGTTGGGGCGAAACGGTTCCATTGCCTACATGGTCTTACGAGACGGTTCAATCGGTCGTGACGACCCTAAGGCACTATATCGCACCAGCAATCATTGGCATGGACGCGTTTGAAATCGCGGAAATTCACAAAATCATGAACCGCCAAATTGCCTCTTCCTTTAGCACAGGACAGCCCATTGCAAAAGCAGCAATTGATTTGGCGCTTCATGACCTTGTGAGCAAGGCGTTGCAAATACCGCTACCGAAACTTTGGGGACAAAAGCCACAACCGACAATCACGCTCAGTTGGACTGTCAATGTCACCAACTTAGAAGATGTTGACAAAGTTGTCACCGAAGGCAAGGAGCGAGGCTATCAGCACTTCAACATCAAGGTCAGCCCTGACCCCAAATTTGACATCGCTTTGGCAAAGCGAGTTCGCGAGTTGGCACCCGATTGTTTCCTCTGGGCGGACGCAAATGGCGGATATGACCTTGCAACTGCGCTCTATGTCGCTCCGAAACTTGCCGAT
>Ga0209394_1001188_pt1 | contig 16130 bp, 11 predicted proteins | sample JNZ201metaG_FD_184122 | JGI IMG/M metagenome (GOLD analysis project Ga0209394, IMG submission 184122) | Hot spring microbial communities from Jinze hot spring, China to study Microbial Dark Matter (Phase II) - JNZ 20120812A (SPAdes) (version 3) ... | reverse complement strand
ATAAGTGTAATAGTAAACATGTACCCCATCCTATAAGTTAATAGTATAGCTAAATAAGCATGATTAATAAGAGGATAAAGCTAAGAATTCATAGAAACACAAAACCAAAATAAAGATAATAAAACATGCTAAGTTAACAAAGCCTCTCTGCAAGACGAAAAACTTATAAGTTCATTTGAAATTTTACCTTATGAAAGAAAGACTGGTTATGGTTCAGTTAAAAATATTTCCTGAAAATAATGAGGTTAATCTTGAAAAATTGAAGAGAGACATAACTTCCGTATTACCACAAACAATGAATATTAAGAAAATCGTAGAAGAAGATTTAGCTTACGGATATAAAGTTCTTAAGGCATTTATAACAATGCCTGAGGAAACAGAAGGAGGAACAACAAAGCTTGAAGAAATCATATCATCAGTAAGTGGAGTTACTCAAGTCGATGTTGAGCTTGTTTGGAGATATGAATTCTAATTGGCAGATAGAATTGAAATAGACATCATTGCCCTATAAGAGTTAAACAAAGTGATCATACAGACAATTTTATCAAACTAAAGTAATACTCTTGTAGGTCTCTATTTATAGATTATTAAAAAATAAAACATTGTTTTAGAAGGTGAGTAAGCATTATGCGTATAGCAGTACTAGATCGTTATCTCTGCAAACCTAAGGACTGCGGGACTCCATGTATAAAGTTTTGCCCTAAAAATAGGGCTGGGGTTAAAACAATATTTATAGATGAAAGCATTAATAAGCCTAGAATAATTGAATCCCTATGCGTTGGATGCGGAATATGTATTAAAAAATGCCCTTTCAAAGCTTTAGAAGTAGTAAACCTTCCAGAAGAACTAGAAGAAAATTGCATACATAGATATGGACCTAATTCCTTTAAGCTATATAAACTTCCTATTCCTAGACCTGGGCTAGTTTTAGGTCTTATAGGGCCAAACGGTACTGGGAAGACAACAGTTCTTCAAATACTATCTGGAGAAATAATTCCGAACTTAGGAATGTATGATGTTAGTAATGTTGAAAAATATAAGGTGATAGAACATTTTAAAGGAACAGAGTTACAAACATACTTTAGAAGACTTTTTAATGGTGAATTTAAAACATCATATAAGCCTCAAAACATCATAAATCTACATCTAAGTTCTAGCATTAAAGTAAGTGACCTTATCGAAACTAGCGCGGAATGCAATGTTGTAAATAGAGTAAAGGACGCACTTAATCTTGGTAACATATGGAATCATGAATTAAATAAGTTAAGTGGTGGTGAACTGCAACGTGTAGCTATAGCGTCAGCATGTGTAAAAGACGCAGATGTATACTTAATCGACGAACCAACAAGCTACTTAGACGTATATGAGAGGATTAAAGTAGCGAAGTTTATAAGATCTCTGATTTCTAAAGAAACATATATAATAATTGTCGAACATGATTTAGCTGTTCTTGACTATCTGTCAGATATTGTATGCATTCTATATGGAAAGCCTGGTGTTTATGGCATTGTTTCAAATACTTACGGTGTACGTACAGGAATAAATGCTTATCTTGAGGGATACCTACCCATGGAAAACATTCGAATTCGGAAAGAATCCATTCAATTCACTACATCTCCTCCTCTTTCTGAAAAACCTAATGAAAGGAAAACCTTCCAGTGGGGATCTATGAAAAAGATTTTGGGCACATTTAGGATTGAAATAGAACCCGGTCAGATAAATAGGGGAGAAATTATAGGTATTCTTGGACCTAATGGCATCGGAAAAACAACATTTATTAAACTCATAGCGGGACTAATTCAGCCAGATGAAGGCTATTCACCAACATCGTATCTAAAACTAAGAGTAAGCTATAAGCCTCAGTACTTAAGTCCACCCAGAAATATGACTGTAAAGGAATTTTTTGATCTGATTTTTAAGGAACAAACTTCATTACATTCAATCAGAAATGAACTTATCGATTCCTTAAATATAGAAACATTATATAATAGAAAGCTTAAAGAATTGAGTGGAGGGGAGTTGCAAAAGGTTGCTATAACCGGCTGTTTACTAAGAGATGCTCATATTTACCTAATAGATGAGCCAAGCGCATTTCTTGATATTGAACAAAGATTGCTACTGGCCAAGATGATAAGAAAAATCATATTAATGAGGGAAGCTTCAGCTTTCGTGGTGGAACATGATATAATATTAGTGGATTTTATTGCGGATTCTTTAATTACATTTACGGGGTCTCCAGGTGTCTTTGGTTTGGCATCTTCACCGATGAAATTAAGAAATGGCATGAACCAGTTTCTAAAAACTATCGGCATAACGTTTAGAAGGGATAAAAAAACAAAAAGGCCGAGAGTAAATAAAGAAGGAGCATATCTTGACAGACTACAAAAAGAAATTGGCGAATACTACTATTTCTTCAGTGATGAAGAAAAGTAAATAATCATACTTACTGTAAAAATCAAATAATAGTGCGGTATTCACCCCTTAGTAAGATGCTATTGCTAATTTATTGATATATTGAATGCTGTTCGCTTTATACTTGAGGTTCTCGCTAACTTCTAATTAAGAATTTAAAAATAATTAACCCCTAAGACAAATACACTAACAACCTTATATAACCTAAGTCAAAGGTGATTGATTTGAGTGTTAGAGGTAAACTTGCATCTGAGTTGGCTTCACTTATAGACAAGCAAGTTACAGTATACAAAGAGTGAAGTTGCTTATACCTAAATTGCTTTAGGGAAATTAACATTAAATTTAGTAATATAAGTTTAAATAAGGATTTCTTAATTACTCTAGTATTGGGCCCGTAGCGCAGTATGGAAGCGCGTCGGCCTGAGGGTTTTGACCTGGCTAACGGATGAGGAAGAAAGCCGGTGGTCCGGGGTTCAAATCCCCGCGGGCCCGTACGATGTTAAGCTCACTTCTAGGTTGTTCAATCTCCAATTATTTGTACTTATATTAAGCTTATTATAAGGTAATATTGTCTATAGTATTAGGATTAATGAATTTAGATGATCAATAGCATATTAAGATAAAGCAAAATTGAAAAAGAAAGACTACTCTATTTCTCACTCTTTGTTGAGAGATGAAATTAGACATCATTCTTTATAGTAACTTTTAGGGTAACTATTGGTCTACATCAACTGTAAAGATGTAGTATAAGTATTTTAAGTTATTTTGTTAAGTTCCAGTCTTAATTTGATGTACTTTTACCAATTAATAACTTGCCAAATTTTATTTGAAATATTATAATATTTTTGAATAAGCTCTTTATTGGTTTACGTATTTGCCATGAAACGGGTCTTTGTTCTTCTTTTAACAACTTCTGGTTACTGATTATTTGTTTATTCTTCTTTCTTTAAGAGTTTCTCTATTTTCTCTTTTGTTCGTTTATTTTCCAAATAGCTCGTTTCCTAAATTTATATCGATTCTCCAAGTCCTTTATAAGACTTGGATCTGATAAGTATTTTTGGTAGGTAACTACTCTAATACTCATTATAAATCAGTAATTGGATTATAACAACATATAAGTAATTACCTCAACTTATAATCATAAATAACTTAAAACATGTAAACATATACTTAGTATTAAGTTAGCAAAGTTACCATTAATTAAAACAGAAATATTTAAAAGTATTTCCTAACATAACCTAAGTCAAAGGTGATTGATTTGAGTGTTAGAGGTAAACTTGCATCTGAGTTGGCTTCACTTATAGACAAGCAAGTTACAGTTAAAACTACTTTAGGGGATATATTTACTGGAAAAGTTGTTGCAATAGAATTCCCTGAGTTTCATGTTTGTTTAGCAGATGTTATTGATGGAAATGGAGAGAAGCATCCTAGAGTAATAATTAGAGGTGAAGTGATTGCTGAAATATTTAGAAAGGAAAAACCATTTGATTTAAAGGGATTAGCTGAAAGGCTTGAAAAGTTATTCCCAAACATGGTAAAGTACTATGAGGAGGCTAGAGTAATAACTATCATGGATAGAGTTAGAGTTACTGAGCAAGGTGTTGTTGAGGGAACAGGATTAGTAGCTGATAAAGTTAAGAAAGTTTATGATGCCTATGTAGAGGAGTTAAAAGAAAAAGCATAGAAATATATGAAATACGATATTGACAATATTTTTGAGCTAAGACACAAAGACCTACTTGGTAGAATAGGAAGACTTAAGACAAGACATGGTATAATTGAAACTCCTACTTTGCTTCCTGTTATCAATCCATTAAATCAAATAATAACTACTAATGATTTATATTTTAAGTTTAAAGTTAAAGGTATTATAACTAATGCTTACTTATTAAGAAAATATTTCAAAGAACAAGCTATAATTCAGGGAATTCATAATTTATTAAATTTCAAAGGAGTCATCATGACTGATTCAGGTGCATATCAAATATTAAGATACGGTAGTATAGATGCAGATCCTGACGATATTGTTTTATTTCAAAAAAATATAGGAAGCGATATTGGAGTTATTCTTGATATACCCACTGGATGGAAAACTGATAGAAAATACGCTGAATACACTGTTTTAGAAACATTTAAAAGAGCTAATAATGCAACTCAACTAATAGATGGAAGTGATATGCTTTGGGTTGGGCCACTACAAGGCGGTAAGTATATAGATTTAATTGAATATTCGGCAGTAAGGATGAGAGAGTTACCATTCCATATTTATGCTCTAGGAAGTCCAACAGTAGTTATGGAGCAGTATCGTTATGATCTTCTTATCGATATGATATTTGCAGCTAGAAAAAACATACCCCCAAATAGACCACTTCACCTATTTGGTGCTGGGCATCCATTTATGTTTGCTATAGCAATAGCGCTAGGATGTGATATATTTGATTCTGCATCTTATGCATTATATGCGAGAGATGATAGATATATTACAGAATACGGGACAATAAAGTTTGACAGATTAAATTACCTGCCTTGCACATGTCCAGCATGTAATAAAGCATCTATTGATGAATTACGGCAAATGGATAAAGAAAGCAGAGAGAAAATTTTAGCAGAACATAATCTATACATATGTATTAGTGAAATCAATAGAATTAAACAAGCAATCATTGATGGCAGATTATGGGAATTTATAGAAATACGTTGTAGAAGCCACCCATCACTCATGAAAGCATTAATAAAATTCAAAAAGTATTTAACATATCTAGAAAGAAACACTCCGGTTAGTAAAAAGAGAGGAATATTCATACTCGATATGATAAGTCTAAATAGACCAGAAATTTTCAGGTATAAAAGATGGTTAATTAAACGCTACAGTCCTCCTGCGGAAAAGGACGTATTAATTTTAGTACCTAGTATCAATATGGAAAAGCCATATCATAAATCTCCAATAATAAAGAAAATCATAAGATATATAGATAAAGTCCTAAACATAGATCGTATAAGAGTTCACATATGTGTATACGATTTACCATTTGGTGTGATTCCATTGGAAATCGATGATATTTATCCAGTTTCGCAACATGAAACAGCTATAGAAGCTACTTATAACGGTAACCTTAGAAAAAATATGGTCTACCAGATAGTTAAATTTATAAATAAATTTAAAAAAAATTATAAGTACTACCTAATAGTAACTAGTAATATATTAAATGAAAAACATATAGATTTCATAGAAAAAACATGTAAAATTAAAGTAAAAGTTGTAAAAAGTTATAATGATTTACTTAGATTGAATTTGCCTCATCTTCTTGGTAAATGATAAGTTTCTGTTTATGTTATGATTTTAAATGCTCTATTATTAAAGCTAACTTATTAGTTCCTTCATATATCATATAGACCAGAATAATAAGTTACTATCCACCAGAAATGTAAGGATGCTAAACTATGACAGGTTTTATAGTAACCATATAACATAAGTAACATATTTTTCTTCTTACAAACTATAATGTTCTATTTTCCATAAAAGCAAAGTTTTATGTCTGCTTCTACGTTAGATCTGCAAGTCAGCGGCCCATAGAATTGTTAGTAAGGAATAAAAGAATAGTTCCTGATTTGAGAATAATTAAGTCTAGTAGTCAATTAAATAATATACATAATTTAAAATCAACAATAAGCAAAGAATTTATAATTAAAGTCTGAATTTACATAAACCTAAAGTTTAGAGAAAAATTTAAATTTGTAACCTCAATAATTCTAAGAATTTGGTGGAAGTATGCCTGAACTTTCTCTAGCTCCGATTGATAGACTTATGAGAACGGTTGGTGCAGAAAGAATAAGTGATGAAGCCATCTCAATTCTGAGAGAAATATTAGAGGAAATGGCTAAAGACATATCAAGACAGGCTATGGAACTAGCTAAGCATGCAGGCCGAAAAACAATTCTCGCTGATGATGTAAAACTTGCAGCAAAATATGTTTTGAGAAGATCTTGGGAAGTCCCGCCATAATTCAATTCTTTAGTGCACTCATATTATGAATGATTCAATAGTATTTAGTTGCACAACCAAAATCTTAATGATTTTCTGTAAGCTTTAGATATGAAAGTACCCATAGTTAATGGTTTAAGTTCACAAGAGATCTTACAAATAGAAAACTTAATAAGCCAGTTCTATTTTCTCTTTTTAGTCAAATTATAAATGAAATGTAAAAACATCTATTGGTGATTATTATGGCAGCTCCAGCTCAAGCCCAACTTGCTCAAATTGGAGGTGTACCTGTACTAATACTTAAAGAAGGCTCACAAAGAACTGTTGGAAGAGAAGCACAAAGATCAAATATTTTAGCTGCTAAAGTTATCGCTGAAACTATAAAGACAACTCTTGGGCCTCGAGGTATGGATAAAATGCTTGTTGACAGTCTTGGAGATGTTACAATAACTAACGATGGAGCTACTATACTTAAAGAAATAGATATTCAACATCCAGCAGCTAAAATGCTTGTTGAAGTTGCTAAAACACAAGATGAAGAGGTAGGAGATGGAACGACCACAGTTACTGTTTTAGCCGGTGAATTACTGAAACGAGCAGAAGCTTTACTTGATAAGGAAGTTCATCCTACAATAATAATAAGTGGTTATAGAAAAGCTATTGATAAAGCTCTTGAAGTTCTTGAAAAAACAAGTATAAAGGTAAGTCCGGATGATGTCGATACACTTATTAAAGTTGCTAAGACAGCTATGGGTAGTAAGGCCATAGGTGGATATAAAGATTATTTTGCAAAACTAGCTGTAGAAGCTGTTAAGAAAATAGTTGTTGAACGTGACGGTAAACTTGTAGCAGATGTTGATGATAATATACAATTAATAAAGAAACAAGGTGGAGGAGCTTTAGATACAAAGTTAATTGATGGAATTATAATTGACAAGGAAGTTGTGCATGCAGGAATGCCTAAGCGCATTGAAAATGCAAAAATAGCATTACTCGATTGTCCATTAGAGATTGAAAAGCCAGAAATAGATGCTGAAATTAGAATAACTGATCCTGAAGAAATGAAAGCATTTCTTGACGAGGAGGAAAAGATGCTTAAACAAATGGTGCAAAAAATAAAATCTGTAGGAGCTAATGTTGTTTTTTGCCAGAAAGGAGTTGATGATATTGCTCAACATTATTTAGCTAAGGAAGGAATACTAACTGTTAGAAGAGTAAAGAAGTCTGATATGGAAAAATTAGCAAGAGCTACTGGAGCAAGAATAGTTACAAATATTGAGGATCTTACTCCATCCGACCTTGGCGAATCTGGTTTAGTTGAAGAACATAGAATAGGTGAAGATAGAATGGTCTTTGTTGAAAAATGTAAGAATCCACGTGCAGTCAGCATATTAATTAGAGCTGGGCTTGAAAGAGCGGTTGATGAAGCTGAACGAACATTAACTGATGCATTAAGTGTTGTTTCAGATGTTATTGAAGATGGGAAAGTAGTTCCAGGAGGTGGTGCTATAGAATTTGAAATTGCAAAGGAATTGAGAGCCTTTGCTCCCACAGTTGGGGGAAAAGAACAATTATCAATAGAAGCTTTTGCAGATGCATTAGAGGAAATTCCAAAAACACTAGCTTATAATGCTGGGCTAGATCCTATTGACATTTTGGTTGAAGCAAGAGCAAAACATGAAGAAGTCGGTGGCTTTAAATATGGTGTTGATGTATATAGTGGAAAAGTTGCTGATATGCTCCAATTAGGAATAATAGAGCCCACATGTGTAAAACGTCAAGCAATAAAATCTGCAGCAGAAGTAGCATCCATGATATTAAGAATTGATGATGTAATAGCTGCAGGTAAAATAGAAAGTAAGACACCAACTTCTAAAAAGGAAGAAGAGGAAAAGAGTGAGCCATCAGTAGATTAATTATGAGTAACACTTTAAACAATCTTTTTATAGCTATTGTTAAAAAGCCTCTATTACGTGGTAAACAAAAGCCTAAAAGCTCCTTCAAAAAAGGTAGAGGATTTAGTTTACTGGAAATAAAATCTGCAGGATTAACTATTGCAGAAGCAAGAAGACTTGGTTTACCGGTGGATAGTAGAAGAAGAAGCATCCATAATGTGAATATTGAAAAGCTTAAACAAATTAAGGTAAATGTTAACTAATACTTTAATGGTTTTTCTCAGCTAGGATTGTTAGAAATTTATCTATAACTTTTTCTGGAGCTTTGATTTCTTCAAGTTTTGCTATAGACTCAATAGTCAATGGTAGATAAAGAATAATATTAGGTCCTGAAATCCTTACAGTATTCGAATCAATATAATCTATTAGCCATTCACCATTTGTTCTGCAAATATTTTTGAAGATCATATTACTATCCTTATTTAATGAGTAAATTTCGTTATTATTAGTTGCAATAGTGTAATTACTTTCCTTATCTACACATGTTTGTCTGACCCTATTTTTTATCAGTTTTAATTTATTGTTGATTATTGTAATGATGTAGCATCTTTCTTTAATCTCTATTTTCCTTTTCTCCATTTTAAAAAATAATGGTTTAATTTTCGTTATTTTTCCCCATTCTTTAATAATGGCTTCCCCTCCTTTTAATTTTAAATTAACCACTGACGTATCATTGGGTGCTGTTGCAAATGAAATCCAAAGAGGAGCTCTTACTTTAATGGCTTTACTTATTAGCGAAGCTGAGGGAGTTATCATAATAATCATTGCTCCACATTTTTGTACTTCAAGAATCCATTTCGTAAATATTGTGTCTTCTGTGGAAATTAAATTATGTGCCTCTTCAATTACAATTATTCCACAAATCTCTTCTAAAGATTTTTCTCTTGAGAATTTTTGAAGAAGTTGCTTCAAAATTAATGCGTATCCTATTTTTTTCTCTGTTTCTCCTCCAGTTACAACAAACACTCCAGGATCTGTGAAACGGATTGAACGTCTTTCTCCTATAATTAAACTCTCAAGTTTTCTAAGTATTATTTGCTGCATTGTAGTTTCAGATATATTTTCATAATCAATAGCTAGTCGTTCTATCATTCTTTTTATGTCAAGAATACTTACTTCTGCTACTCCTCTATTACTTAAAGCTTTTAATACACGTAGTAATAAATTCATTTGCTGATCCGTTAAGTTTAATGCTGTGCCTAAAAGATCTCTTGTTTCGATGATTTCCCCTTCCTTTTCAATAGGGAAAACTACTGTGGATAAATTCATTTCATGACGTGGAAGACCTAGTACATTATATTCATCATACCAATCAAAGACATAAATATTACTTTTATTACTAAGCTTTTTAATAATTCTTTGTATGAATCTTGTTTTTCCTGAGCTGGAAGCTCCTGTTACTAAAAGAAGTATTGGTCTGATTTCCAAAAAAACAGGTCTTATGCCTGAGAAACCGACTAGTAAACTGTTTTTAATTCTTAGTACTTTCAATAAAGCTAAAGTAACTACACCTACTAGTGTAAATATACATAGAAAAACGTAAGTATAGTCTAATGTAGTTTCATGTTTAAATATAAGTATGTATGTGATCAAGAGTGCAAAAACAATATACATTATGTAATCTAAACAATCATAATTCCTTCCCATTGTCATTTAAATATCTGATGCTACTAAAGGAAAAAATAGCTACTAGTTTTTTATTGATAAATAGTTTTGCTGTCATTTCCCCTTCATTCATATAAACTACAAACTTTTATATTCTCATCTATCTGGCAAGCATATAAAATAATGCTTTACAATTATTTAATCTTGTTAATTTGCCATAAGGAAGATAACTTGCAAACTTTAGATGCAAAACATTATAGTTGATAGTTTAATTCATGAGGATAATTAACAGTCAGAGAAGATTTAATATACTATGTCTAATTATCAATTCTAACCCTAAATTGAGACTTGATTGGAAATATAGTTAGAGATCATATGCATGATTGAGTTCATAAATCTCTCACAAACTAAGCAAAGCTTTATACTTCGTTTAACAACATTAGTTGTTGATCATTTATCATAAAATAATTTTTCTTATGCTTTGTGGCTTAATTCCGAAATTTTGCAAATTCAAGTTTATATAAAGTACGAAAAAGCTTAATAAACATTCCTATAACCATAGTATTTAATGATATAGATTACGAGAAATGAATATTAAGCCACAAAGCTTTTCTTAATTTAAGAATTCTATGCTCATATATTGTTGGTTAATATAAAATGCTTGGCAATATATACTGGAATAAGATGTCCTTTGCTTGAACGTACCACCATTTTTAGATTTCTACATCATTTTATTATGATTCCCGTTAGGGTCTTTATATTATTTATGATTTAATTTTCTATGAATATCTACTTATTAGTAATGTATGGCATCATCCGAATGTCATGTAATATCATTCTTAATATGCTCTAATGTTTTTATATTTACTGTCATGTATTTATCATGCTCTTAATGAAACCTCTAAATCTTTACTGTTTCTCATATCCTAATTTATCAACTATATGTGAGAATGATGCATAAATACAAACCGTTTCTTTTCTCTCAAGTTACATCTAGAAAAATAAGCTAATAAACTTAAGAACTCATCTGGAAGCTCTTTAAGTGTTGTTAAGACTTGATTAGGTTAGTAAGTTAACTACCAATAATTATGGAATTTTCAGACAAGCTATTAAAATTAAACAATTAAAATCCATGATTACCATCATACAAAGTGGAATAAATACAGAAATAGGCTGTGGCAAAATTCTTAAGCTTTTTCTTCGTATGCTTCTCCATAGCTCATTTATCTAAGGGGATGCTTGAAGTCGTCTTTAAGGATGTTCTCGAGGAAGTTGTTCTACCAGCTGGGAGGCGTGTAGGGGAAGGCCAGGCTATCCGGTAAGCTCCATGGTGAAGACCTTCATCCTCATGTTCATCAGGGACTTATTGAGCGAGAGGTCTCTTGAAAGGTACCTCATGGACCATCCAGAGGAAGCCTCCTTATGTGGCTTCAAGGATGTGCCTTAGCACTCAACGTTCAGCCGATTCAGGCGCAGGATGGGTGAACACTTCTTTCAGGGGCTGTTTAGAAGGGTAAGAGCCGTACTGGATGTGGATCTACCATACAAGGTTGTTATAGTGGATTCGACGCCCGTACCTAAGCCTAACGACCCTGAAGCTGAAGTAGGCTTTTACACTAGAGCTTTAAAGGGTTTAAGGTACACGTGGCTTCCTGTGAGCATGGTTTACCGAGGTCCGCCATGGTCACTACTGGGAACCGCCACGACAGCCCCTTCATGCCCAAACTCCTCGAGGACATGGGATCCATCAACGCCGTTGTAGCAGACACTGGTTACGATAGTGAGGAGAACTATAGATGCATCGTCGAGGAGCATAACGCCATTCCCATAGTAGCCAGGAACAAGCGTAATAAGAAGGATGGAAGATTTAAAAAAGAAACTCCATCCGTAACAACCCTCCCATAAGCCCAGGCTCCAATACTTGGAGGAGGCTCTACAGGAGGAAGAGTGCCATCGAGCAGCCCTTCTCAATCCTTAAGGATACCGAAAAAGCTTTACGTGAAAGGTCTAGCTAACATAGCCGTATACGTCCTCCTAGCCCCTATAGCTTTACTAACCATAGCCATAACAACCATCAGGACGAGGAGACCAGGGCTTCTAAGGCGCATAGGAATATTCAAATACTAAGGCGGAATTATACCACAGCCTAACAGAAATAAAACTTCTAAGGTTAACAGAACACGAAAATATATATTATGCTATGAACTCATCTTAAAATTAGATTTAAATAGACTAAAATCTTATCTGGCTTTATGGATTGGGCTTATGAGGTGCTGGTGGAGGTTCTTCATAGAGGTTCTAAGATGGGTCTTAACATCCTCGTTTATAGGAGTTGTCTAGCCCGTAGACGGCCCACAACCACTTAAGACATTTAGTTAATCAGGCCTTACGCTTAAAGAAGCTGTAAGGCATGGTCGTGGCAGACCAACCATACCGTACTTTATACCTAGACAGGTTGCGTTAGCATCAAAGGACATTATGATCGTAAGCCTAACCCTCCAAAGGTTAAGGAGCATATGTCGCTTTAAGAAGGAGGATGCTACAAAACATCATCAAAGAAAAAGGAATTAAATCTATTTTAGTCTAGTTTTAAGATGAGTTCAAATATTAAGTCTTTTGCGGATCATACCTTATGTGTATTGTTACATATGTGAGCATTGTTTTTTGTCTTTCATATCTTGTTATTGCTTTTTATAATGTCTTAAGCATAATTTCCTTAACACTATACTTCTTAACCTACTCCTACTTCATCCATACTATATGCGAGTCTTCACGCTCCAGGCTTATCGTAGAGCTTATAGGTCCAGGTATTGCTGAGGCTTATGATTAGGATATTGTGTAAACTCTCATCAAATATTATATGTATCTTATTCCTCGTATCTTGTTACATCTTCCCTAGTTTCTACAGCTATTTATAACAGCCTCATTCAGTATTAGGTATTAGGAGTTTAATACTCTATTCCATACACCAGCCTATCGAGAACTCTCTAGCAGTATTCTGTATATAGTTACTGTTAGCTGTAAGTAAAAATATGCTTTTAAGTGTCTACATGATTGCTGGAAGATGCTAGCCTTGAATTCTCCTACTTTTAAATTCTCCTACTTTTAAATATTTCGAGACTAAATTTAATATTAGTCTTTTAAACTTAAACTAATGGCTCTGTAGAAAACCTACAATTAAGCCTTATTATCTTTAATATTATAGCTTTGCTCTATAAGAAAACTTCCCAGAATTGCCATATTCATGTCAAAATGAAAGAATTGAGGATAGCAGCATACAGATGTTGTTCCATAGAAGCGAGAGTTTCCTATGGAACTCTAATCTGCCACTTTTTATATATAATTCTAGCTTTTCTGGTAAACTTATAACTACACAACCTTTAAAGTTCGCAGAGCTATTTAAGTTCTATAATGAGGAGACAAACTCTATATTTCTTGTTGTTTTTTTCATTCGTGAAACTCTAATTAACCCATTTAATTCCAAAGACATAAGCGCTTTATTGATTTCTCTCGAAGATACATCTTTGTACATCATCTTTATGGCTTTAAGAAGCTCAGAATCCTTCATTGTTTTCTTTCGTCTTAGTAATTCAATTATTATATCTTTCATATTACTAGTTTTCCACATACTTCGTATACTCATAATATCTTCCTCTAATTTTTTTATCGTAATTATTATTAGACTTAGGTTATATAATGTAGTGTTATATATAAGTTGTACGGCTCTGTATAAACGTGCTTTTTCGTAATCTTTCCTCCCACATTTTATAGAATCTTAAAATATCTTCAGTTAAAGTTGGTTTAATTTTCTTTAGCGCTATTTCAAAATGTTTCATATTTACTTTAGGTGTATTCATATTTTCTCTTAAAGCCATAAATGCAGCTTCTCTACATACAGCCTCTATGTCTGCACCGCTATATCCCTCAGTTATTTTTGCAATATGTTCCAAGTTGACATCATTACTAATTGGCATCTTTGCTGTATGAATACGAAATATCTGTAATCTTTCATTAACATTTGGTGGAGGGACAAATATTAACCTATCAAATCTTCCAGGTCTAAGAAGTGCTGGATCCAAAATGTCAGGCCTATTAGTTGCACCAAGAACAACAACTCCTTCCAATTTGCTAATTCCATCAATTTCTACTAAAAGTTGTGCAGTAACTCTCTCATATATATTACTTCCTCCTTCTAATCCTCTTACCGGTGTTATGGACTCAATTTCATCAAAGAATACAACACAGGGTGCAGCAATTCTTGCCTTTCTAAATATTTCCCTTATTGCTTTCTCACTTTCTCCAACCCACTTGCTAAATATTTCTGGACCCTTAATGCTGATGAAGTTAGCTCCACTTTCATTTGCTACTGCTTTAGCTAGCAGCGTTTTTCCACATCCTGGCGGTCCATAAAGCAATACTCCCTTAGGCGGACTTATACCCATTTTTTCAAAAATATCAGGGCGTCTTATTGGCCATTCAATAGCCTCCTTAAGTTCTTGTTTAATTTCATTAAGCCCCCCAACATCATCCCACTTTACAGAAGGTACTTCAACATATACTTCTCTCATAGCTGTTGGTGTTATCTCTCTGTAAGCTTCGAGAAAATCTCTCATTGTAACCTCAAGTTTTTCCAAGACTTCTGGTTCTATTTTCTCTTGTTGTAAATTTATTTCAGGCAATAATCGCCGTAGGGATTTCATTGCTGCTTCCCTGCATAATGCTGCCAAATCTGCACCAACATAACCATGTGTTATTTCAGCTAAAGTTTTTAAATCAACATCAATTGCTAATGGCATATTTCTTGTATGTATTTGCAATATTTCAAATCTGCTTTGTTTATCCGGCACTCCTATCTCAACTTCTCTATCAAATCTTCCTGGTCTTCTAAGTGCTGGATCTAAAACATTTGGTATATTCGTTGCGCCGATAACTATTATTTGTCCTCTTGTTTCAAGGCCATCCATTAGTGCTAAAAGCTGTGCTACAACCCTCTTTTCAACTTCACCTGTTACTTCTTCACGCTTTGGTGCTATAGCATCTATTTCATCAATAAATATAATTGCTGGTGCATGCTGTTTGGCATCTTCAAATACTGTTCTAAGTCTTTGTTCAGATTCTCCATAGTACTTGCCCATTATTTCAGGGCCATTAATTGCTATGAAATAGGCGTCTGTTTCATTTGCTACTGCTTTAGCTAGCAGCGTTTTTCCACATCCTGGTGGTCCATAAAGCAATACTCCCTTAGGCGGATCGATGCCTAATCTTTTAAACAATTCAGGATGTTTTAAAGGCAGCTCTACCATTTCTCTAATTTTTTCAACAGCATCATGTAACCCACCAATATCTTCATATGTTACTCTAGGAAACTTAGATACTTCTGTTGGCTTTTCTAAAATCTGTAAATTGGTTTCCTCTACTACTACAACTATACCGTTTGGCTTTGTTGAAACAACTACAAAGGTTATTGCTTGTCCTAATACAGGAATATTTACAAAATCTCCATCGCACACTGGATATCCCAGAAGTTTTTTTTTCTTTACAAACTCTATAAATGTTTGATCAACATTTATTGTAAATGACGATGGAGCAAGCTTAACTTGTATAGCAGGTTTAACATTTGCTTTTCTAACAACTACCTTTTCACCAATACTAACTCCAACATTCATTCTAATAGTACCATCTAGTCTAATAATATCTTCCTCTTCATCCTCCGGGTATGCGGGCCAGGCTTTTGCTGCACTTTTTCTTTTTCCCTCTATTTCAATTATCTCTCCAACCTTTATACCTAAGGTTTTCATCATTTTTTCACTAATTCTAGCTATTCCTTTATCTATATCTCTTTGTTTGGCTCCAGCAACAGTTAATAATACCTCTTTCATATTCTAGTCTCCACTTGGTCATTAATTACTGATGTTTTAGCCAAAAATAAATTTTTTTAAACCTTATAATTTTTGGAAAATGAAAAAGATTCACTTCTTTGGCCTACTGGCTTCGTCTTTTTAATGAATGTACATTTTCTTAAAGAGAGTTTAAGTTTTTAACGAATAAAGAAAAATGAATAAGTAAAAATTTTAAGCTTTTTTAAAAAAGTTTATTATGTAGAAAGTAAACTAAGTTCATAAATCTATACTAAACTTCTGTATTTAGTGCTTAAGTTACAATGGTAAGTGCTGATC
>Ga0209394_1001182_pt1 | contig 16208 bp, 15 predicted proteins | sample JNZ201metaG_FD_184122 | JGI IMG/M metagenome (GOLD analysis project Ga0209394, IMG submission 184122) | Hot spring microbial communities from Jinze hot spring, China to study Microbial Dark Matter (Phase II) - JNZ 20120812A (SPAdes) (version 3) ... | reverse complement strand
CAATTTTACCCTTAATTACTTCTATGCTGTCTTCAATAAACTTTGTGGTCTGCTCTATTGTTCCCTCATATATACCTAAAATATCTTCTCCGCTTATACTTCCCGACTCCATGCTTATTCTCAAAAAGGTGTTCATAAGTGAGTTCAGATTTGATTTGAGCTGGCTTGCCTCAACAGAAACAGTATAGTTTTCCTGATACATCGTCTCAAGTCCTTTCCTCATTTTTATGAGCAGAAAGACCGCAAAACTTGCAATAGATGAAAAAAGAATAAAAACAAAAATAAAAGGCAAAATGAATTTATATACTATCTTTATATTCTGTAATGGTCTCCGCATTCTTGCTACCCCGCTAAAAGACCTTACATAAAGTTTTTAAATTATATTAATCATTCGTTATAATTTTTCCAAGAAAATTGACGAGCCAGGGACAGTCTGATAAAATTTGTTTTCTACAAGATAAAACGTAAAGTAAAATCTTAAAATTAGTTTTGTGGGAAGCTTTGAACTTTTTGAGCTACTCAAAGAAAAGCTCGGAGAAGAAACCGCAAGAAAACTCATTGACTACATTGAAAACATAAAAACTCAGGTCGTCACAACAGATGTACTCATAAAATTGCTTGACCTCACAAAATCTGAAATCATCTCAAAAACTGAAAAAGATAAAGCAGAAATCTTAGCCAAAATTGAAGAATTGAGAATAGAAACAGATAAGAAAATTGAAGAAACAAGAATGAACCTTGAATTTAAAATTGAGCAGTACAGATTAGAAACACAAAGAGATATTGAAAGAACAAAGTCATCACTCATAAAGTGGATGATCGGGCTTGTAATAGCTCAAACTACGCTTATTGTTTCCGTTATAGCTTTCCTATCAAAATAAAAGACACTTCTCTAAAACAAAAAAACAACAAAAATATATAAAAAAGTAGCTCTAAAATATTTACTACAAAAATGAACTAACTCTTATTAATCCGAGAAAAGTAAAATGACAGGCAATATAAAAGAAGCACAGAAAAATCTCATATTCCTCTGCTCAATGGCAGAAGGAAGCGAAAAAATAAAAAAAATCCTCAAATCCATAAGTTATCAAGACGGATTTCTCATTCAGGTTCTTCACATTTTTGAATTACAAGAAGGAAAAAACTACAATAAGATTTTCATAATTTTGAGAGAACCTTCTGATAGGTCTTTCAATCTGTGGAAAATGATGCTTCGTGAAGGTTTTGAATATATAGACGATTTTGAACTCGCTCTATCAGCAGAACCAAGAAGATTCTTTTCCACAGAACAGAGGAAATTATATTGTCCAATATACGAATATCTTTATATAAAAAGCAGTATGCACTTTGAGAATGTAAAAAAAATAATTGATGTGTTCGGGAAGAAAAACTTTTTTGACCCTGAAAAAACAAAAATCATAATTGCCGAAGAAATAAGTAAAGATGAAGAACTCAACGAAAAAATAATAGAATTTCTCACCCCTGACGAGAAAGAATACCAGCAAAAAAATCTTCTGAAAAGAAAAATCAACCTGAAAATCAAAGATATAAAACCTGAATATGATGTAATCCCTTTCAATTCAAAAGCACAGTATATCCTGCGGGCAATAGAAGAAGAGATAAAAAAGATGAGACGAGATAATCAAGAAATCCTCCCCATCAAAGTACTCAAAAAAATCAACCTTATGCTCGGAAAAAAGATTCAGACCCACTGGTGTATTGACTTTCTAAAATATATATTCAAAAAAGAAGTAGAAAAACTTTCGGAAATACTGAAAAAAGACCTTATAACTCTGTGGGGATACAGGTGATGAAAGTTCTTCTCATAAGAGATTTTTACTCGGAGCAGAAAAATAAGTTTGAAAAAGCCGTTGAGAAAGAAAAGATATTTAACCCGGAAAAAATAAAGCAAATCGCAAATGAACTCATTTTTGACATTCAAAGAGCTATTTCTGTATATCTTGCAGATGAATTTGAGGTAATTGACATCTTCTCAAACTGCGAAAAAGTCCAGAAAAAATGGGAAAAAGATTTTTTCCCTTCTACCCCGTCTTTCATCTCAAAAACACTGAGAAAAATAAAACCGGCAGTTAGTTTAGATTTCTACTCACAAGAAGATTTTTATAGAATCCTTCTCAAGCAAGTAGTATTTTATTCACCAGAGGTAATTATTGTCTTTCCATCAGAGTTTATATCATCTGAACTTATCAAAGTGATAAAGGAAAAAACGAAAATCAAAGTCATAGGGTATCACGGAGCAACCCCGAGAAAAATAGATTTTTCTGTGTATGATGCTTTTTTCTCCCCGTTCCTGCCAACTGTTCTGAAAGCAAAAGCAGGTAGAACAAAAGCAGAGTATATCCCACTCGCTTTTGAACCAGCAATACTTGAAAAACTCAAAGAAAAATATGAGTTAAAAAAAGAAAAGTCAAAACAAAATCAAGAAGATGAAAAAATCTTTGATGTGGTATTTATAGGAAGTTTCCACATGGTCCACAGCTCAAGGAAAAAACTCATTGAAGAAATTTCAAAAGATAGATATTTTGATGATAAGCTTCACATATTCAGTCAATCTCATTACGCTATTTCAGAAAATCTCAGAAAATTTTACAGAGGAAAAGCTTTCGGGCTTGAATACTACTTTATAATATCAAAATCAAAGATAGTTATAAATCATCACGGAGACATCTTGCCGTGGGCTCATAACCTCAGATTATTTGAAACAACCGGAATTGGCTCGTTTCTTATAACAGATAACTTGCCGAACATATCAGAACTTTTCTTACCAAAAAAAGAAATAGAAACCTTCTCTGATATTCAAGAGTGTATAAGAAAAATAAAATTCTACCTTGAAAATGAAGATAAGAGAAAAGAGATCGCAAAAAGTGGGCAGATGAGAACTCTAAAAGAACACACATACGAAAAAAGGACAAAGGAATACAAAAGAATTATCAGAGAAATAACAGGATAATCTTTCCTGTTTTATTTTTCTCCAAAAGGAGGTGGCTTTATTCTTCTGAACGACCCAAAGATAAAAATCAAAAGAGAAAGGAATATAAGCAAGGAGAAAACAAAAAATCTGCTCTGCTTCAAAAAGAGAAAATTCACAGCATCAAAAATCAGCGCGAAATTCAAAAGGAAAAAAGAAGCAACATACAAAAAAGTGTTCCCACGAGATGTCCCCTCTTTCAGACGAGGAAAAATCCAGTATCCGACCGCTAAAATGAAATTGAAGAAAAATCCAAAAATCATAAAATTGATGTGAATATGAACCAAACTGAGGAATTTTTGAGAGAGTTCAGGAAAAACCTTTCCTATCCCGACAAGGAGACCGAAGAAAGCCCCAAGTACAAGATATATCAGAGAAAAACTCAAAAGAACTCTCGAAATCTTCGGCATATAGATTAATTCGTATTTTATAAACTTTGCCTCCTTATCTTCTTTTTCATTATGTGCTGTCCCAAAAGGTTAAAAACCACAACAAGAGAAGTGAGAGCGAGACCGGGAAAGATAACAAGACGAGGATAAGTCATTATGTAGTCCATCTCATCTGATATTATCGCTCCAAGAGAAAGGGATTTCGCTGGACGCAGACCCAGAAAGCCCAAACCTCCCTCGGCAAGTATGAAAGCAGAAAAAGAGAAAAAAAGCTGAGTGAAAACCGCAGGAACAACAAAAGGCAAAACATATCTCAAAATTATCATAGCAGAACTGAGACCTATGACCCTGGCAGATAAAATAAAATCAGATTCTTTTAACCTCATCGCTTCAACCCTTGCGATCCTCGCAAAAGATGTCCAGCCAAAAACGGTCAGAGATAAAATTATCTTATCATCTCCACCACCAAAAATAGCAACAATGAATATTACAAAAACCAAAGATGGAAACCCTTGAAAAAAATCAATAAGACGGCTTACGAGTAAATCTCTTATTCCACCAAAATAACCAGAAATCAATCCAAGAGCTGTGCCAATAGAGAAAGAAATAAAAGAGGCAAGAGAAGATACTTTCAGAGAGTTCAGTACACCCTTACCTATCATACAAGCTAAATTCTGACCAAATTCATTAGTTCCAAAAGGAAAATCAAAATCAACAAAAGGCGGAAGAAAAATGTTTTTCAGGTCAATATTATATGGAGAACAACCTGAAATAAAATAAAATGAAATAATAAAGAGAGGATATGCGGAAAAAATAAGTATCAGAAAAGGCAACACAGCAGAGGGGAAAAAACCTCCTCAACATCCCAAAGTTCACTTTAATTTTAAATATAAATTTTTAAGGTATTTTGAAGGTTATTGCTTGCCTTCTATCTCGGCAGAAACCGAAGCTTCATCGGTCAATTCTTCCTGCTTTCTTTTTGTTGCAGAAGATGATTCAAAAAGGAGCTTGAGTTCCTGAGGTTTTATCTTTGCAGATACAGTTGTAAATGGAAGAAGCCCGAGATGCCTTGCTCTTTTTATATTTTTCGCAAGCTGTCTGTGATGCTTTGAGCATAAACCTGTAAGCTTTCGCGATTTTATCATACCCCTTTCTGTCAAAAATTGAGAAAGAAATTCATAGTTCTTATATGTAATCGGCGGATATTCACCAGTACATACTCTACATATCTTTGAAGTAGAAGTCCCATTCATATAAAAGGTAAAATGCTTTACGAAAAGAAAAATTCCAAAAAATCAAAAAAATTCACCCTAAAAGATAAGCACTTCAAGGTTTATCAAATAGCAAAAACTTTTCAAACCCTTTCATATAAGTTTCAGAATGTTTCATAAAAGATTTCCAAAATACCAAAAACTGTATGGAATAAATTTTGCCATAACCACAGGTAGGAGGGAATAAATATGGCTGACACAGAAAAAAGAAACATAACCCCATGGGAGCAGATAGATATAAACAAGCAGAGCGAGGGATTTGATGTCTGGAAAGAAATAGACGAATACGAGGAAGTGATCCAGAAATTTTTCAGAGAAGAAATACACCCTGAAAGGTTCAAAAGCTACCGATTGAACTTCGGAACCTACGGAGTAAGACATCATCCAGACGGAACCCACATGCAAAGAATAAAGATACCATCTGGATTTATATTCTCAGAACAGTTAAGAGTTATTGCAGATGTAGTTGAAAAATACGCCGGTTCAGGGCATGGGCATCTCACAACACGCCAAGATATTCAAATCCACTATGTAAAACTTGAAAATATACCATCTGTTTTAAGAGAACTCGCAAAAGTAGGAATAACAACCCGTGAAGCATGTGGAAACACCGTAAGAAACATAACTTCTTCTTATCTTTCAGGAATATGTCCGGACGAGATTTTTGATACTCTCCCCTATGCCATATTCACAACAAGATACTTTTTAAGACATCCTCTTACATCAACTCTGCCAAGAAAATTTAAGATAGCTTTCTCTGAATGCGAAAATGACCACGCTATGGTAAGAATGCACGATATAGGAGCAGTCGCTCAGATAAGAAAAAATGGGAAAGAAGAAAAAGGATTCAGAGTTTATGTAGGCGGAGGGCTCGGACCTGTTCCTATGGAAGCAAAACTCCTCGTAGATTTCATATCTATTTATGAGTTCTACCCACTCGCAGAAGCAATAATATATGTTTTTCATAAATACGGAACAGAAGAGAGAAAATTCAGAAACAAGGCGAGGTTGAAATTCCTTATAGCGAGAATAGGTTTTGAAAAATTCAAAGAACTCGTATTTGAAGAGTTTGAAAAACTCAAAAGAGTTAAAAATATCAGAGAAGAACTTGAAAGATATGTTGAGAACTTCCCTCTTCCAGCTCCCACAAAAACCGGAAGAGCAGATGGACCCAAAAACGAAAAGAAGCTCAAAAAACCTAAATTCAAACCAGATACATCAGATAAAACTTTCAAACTATTTTTAGAAAAATACACATTCAAGCAAAAACAGCCCGGATACTTCGGAGTATATATAAAGCCAGTCCTTGGGAACCTAAAACCAGATGAATTCAGATTCATTGCAGATATTTCAGAACTATATGGAGCAGGTTATGTCAGAATAACTCCTCAGCAGAAAATACTGATACCTTGGGTTGAAGAAGAATTTCTCTATGACATATACTATGAAATAAGAAGTAAAGGGTTCATAGACGGAGCGGTAACGGAGGCACAAAGAGAAATTGTTTCATGTCCCGGTGCTTTCTCATGCAAACTTGCAGTAACACATCCATATAACCTTGCAGAGTACATAGGAGAGATGGTAGGGGACCTTGCGGGTTTAAGAATACATATTTCCGGGTGCCCGAACTCATGCGGTCAGCACCACCTAGGAGATATAGGATTTTACGGAGGTAGCGCAAAGATAAACGGAAAACTCGCTCCACACTACATAGTTATGATAGGTGGATACCTATTTGAACAAAAAGCAAGGTTCGGAGAAGTTATAGGAAAAATCCCCGCCAAAAACGCTCCGCTGTTTGTCAACCAAGTCGTTGAACTATGGAAAAAAGAAAGAAAAGACGGAGAGAAATTCTACGAGTTCTGCAATAGAATAGGGCTTGACAGATTCAGAGAAATATTAGCAAAATGCTCAAAAGTGGACCCGAACGATGAAGATGTTTTCAGAGAACCGGGATTAGTAGAAGAGTTCAAGATGGAAGCCGAAGCAAGAGGAGAATGTGCAGGAAGCTTGCTTGACATTATGGCAATAAACCTCTTTGACTCATTCCGAAATATATACGATATTGAAAACGAACTCAAAACGAATATCAGAAGCGAATCTATAAAAGAAAAAATCCTTGACTCTATACTAAAATGCGCAAAAATGTACGTATATCTTGAAGGAGAAGAACCACAGGAGGAAGAAAAAATCTTATCTATGTTCGCAGAAAGAATTCTCCCCAAAAAGTGGTTCTGTTCAGATTGGTCAAACATACGAGAAAAATACAACGAGATAAAATTGAAGAACTTTTCTGAACTGAGCGAGAACGAAATAAAAGAATACATCATTTATGCCAAGAACTTTGTGAAAGACAGCGAAAAAGCTTTTGTGAGATTGAAACCTAACCTTAAAATTCAGGAGTGCCTTGCAAGAAAAGAAGAACACATCCCCGGAGAGTAAAAGACAGAAAGAGAAAAATTTCTATTCCGAAACCAAAGAGCTAACCTTTACTTTATGAACAACTCAACCGCATTCCCGACCGAAATACTGAAAAAGAGAATAAAAGAGTTCTTTGAAATCCTACCTGAAAACTCAGTAGTGATTTTATCTTCGCCAACACCTAAAATAAGAAGCAACGATGTTGAATTCAGATACAGACCATCAAGCAAGATTCTTTACCTCACATGCATAAAAGACCCATCATTAAAAGTTGTATTCTCAAAAAAAGGAAAAGGAGAAACATCAGAGAGAAAAATAATAATTTTCAGAAGAAAAATCACAGAAGAAGAGAGGGTGTGGATAGGTGAAGAGACACCCAATGATGAGATAAAAAAAATATGGTACGATGTTGAGATAAAAGACATAAAAAACTTCGGAGAAAGTGTTGAGAAAATACTCACGGGAGCTAAAAATGTTTTCCTTCCTTTTGAAGATGAAAAAGAAGAAATATTTGAAGGTTTCATTTCTCTCAAAAAAAGAGCGAGGAGCAAAATTATAATCCCGTCAAGATTTACAGATATAAGCTTTGTTCTCGGCAGAATGAGAGCGAAAAAAGATGAATATGAAATAAAGATTATACGACAGGCGGTCTCAATAACAAAAAAAGCGTTAAAAGAAATTGAAAGAATGATAGCTCCCGGAGTGATGGAATACGAAATAGACGCAGAACTTCTCAAATTTTATAGAAATTTCGGAGGTTGGGAAGCATTCCCGACAATAGTTGCATCAGGTAAAAACTCCGTAATACTTCACTACTCAAAAAATTCAGACCCTGTGGGATTCCCCTGCGTTGTTGATACGGGCGCAGAATTCAACTTCTACTCCGCAGATATAACAAGAACATTCATAAAATATGAGTTAGCCAAAAACCAGAAAGAAAAAGAAAAAATGAAATTAGCAGAAGAACTAAAAATCGAGGTGGAAAAAATTCAAAAAAATATTATAGGTGAGGTAAAAGAAGGGACAAGTTTTGAAATCCTGAACACACTGGCACGAAAACTTATTTCTGAACTCCTTTTGAACATCGGAATCCTGAAAGGAAATATAGATGAGATACTGGAAAAAAAGAAATACAAACCTTTCTTTCCTCATTCAATAGGTCATCATCTTGGACTTGATGTACACGACGAATGCTTGTATTATGACGAAGATGGTAACCCCATACCTATTGAGGAAAACGCAGTGATAACCATAGAACCCGGAATTTACTTTCCATGCAAAGATGAAGTTGAGATAAAAGATGAAAAAGATGGAAGCACAATTGAAGTCGTAAAAGTTCCTGAAATCTTTCAGGGGATAGGTATCAGAGTAGAGGACGATATACTTGTGAAAAAGAGCGAAGCAGAAATTCTTTAAAAGGGAAACTCAAAAAAGTATCAATCTATACTTTACACTTTTCACACAAAAGAGAAAAACGAAGATTATATTTCATATAGAGGAGGTGTAAAGTATGGGAAGCAAAAACAAGAAAAAATTAAGGTGTGGGCTTTTACACCTTTTTGAGTCAGCAAAAGGCAAAACAGAAAAACAGTTCTACGAAGAGAACATAGAACTCATAAAATACGCAGATGAAATAGGATTGCAAACCGCATGGATAGCAGAACATCACTTCTCTGAATACGGAGTCATGCCTTCAACCCAGGTCTTCGCTTCATATATCGCCGGAATAACAAAAAGAATAAGAATAGGAACAGGAGTAGTTGTCCTGCCATTTCATCACCCAATAAGAGTAGCAGAAGAGTTCGCATTCATAGATGTCTTATCTGATGGACGGCTTGACTTCGGTGTCGGAAGAGGATATCAACCTCACGAGTTTGAAGGATACGGAATACCTATATCAGAAAGCAAAAGCCGATTTGAAGAGTCATTGCAGATAATAAAGATGGCTTGGAGCCAAGATGAAGTGAATTTTGAAGGTAAGCATTTTGTAATAAAAGGGGCAAGACCAAGACCGAGACCAATTCAAAAACCGCACCCTCCGCTCTTCGGTGCATCATTCAACGCAGAAACAATAAAATTCCAAGCTAAAAAGAAAATGAACCTCATATTCTCACCTTTACTCGCAACCCCAGATAAAATAGATGAATACATAAAAACACTTCAAGATGAAGGCGAAAACCCAGAAAACTACAGAATAGGTGGGCTCGCCTTCGTATATGTCGCAGATGATATGAAAAAAGCTTTCAGGGACTTTGAAGAACCCTGTATGTGGTACTTCAGAACATTCACAAAACTTATCCCAGCTCAAAAATACCCCGAAGGAGAAGATTTTTACAAAAACCTGCACTTTCTCATGATGCAGATGATTGAACAATATGATAGAGGAAAAATAACTTTTGAATTTATGGCAACAGAAGGATTATTTCAGCATGGATTTTTAGTCGGGACTCCTTCATATGTCGCAGAAAAACTCAAAAAACTTATTCAGGATTACAAGCTCACAGACCTCCTCTGCTGGACACGGCTCGGCGGACTTGAACACGAAAAAGTTATGAAATCTATGAAATTATTTGTAGAGAAGGTTTTACCAGATGTGATGTGAATAAAATACATAAGTGCAAGAAACAGAAAAAAAATTACTTCAAACCCTTGAAAGAATAGCAAAATTGCTCTCATCTTACGGAAGTTTTGACAGCATACTAAAACAGGTTCTACACGTGATAGAAACAGAAGCTGGATTGAAAGACCCGGCTGTAACTATACTCAACTTCTCCTCATCACTTAGACCAAAAGATAAAAGAAGAGAAGAATTAGAAAAGAATTATAAAACACCTCTGAAAGATAAAGTCCCTCTCAACCACTCTACTTTCTTAATATCGCCGATAAGAATAGAAGGAAGAGATATAGGTTTTATAAGTGCAATAGCAGAAGAAAAAGATGTCAGCCAAGAGGTTCTCTCATTTCTATCTTTTGTCGCAAGCTTGATCGGATTTTCATTTTTCGTCCTCGCAAAGGAAAAAACAGAGGTAAAAAATGTAGGGAACATAATTTTCAGGTCAAAGCAAATGGATGAGGTCATAAAATTAGCTCTTGAAGTCGCAAAATCAGATGCAACAGTTCTTATAAGAGGAGAAAGCGGAGTAGGAAAGGAACTTCTGGCAGAACTCATACACAATAACTCCCCGAGAAAGTCAAAAATGCTCGTCAAAATAAACTGTGCAGCAATACCTGAAAACCTCCTTGAAAGCGAGCTCTTCGGATACAAAAAAGGCGCATTCACAGGAGCAATAACAGACAAAAAAGGAAAAATAGAGATGGCAGACGGAGGAACAGTGTTCTTAGACGAAATAGGGGACCTCCCTCTGTCGCTTCAAGCAAAAATACTTCGCCTCATACAGAACAAAGAAATAGAACCAATAGGAGGACAACCGAAAAAGGTAGATGTCAGAATAATATCAGCTACGAATAGAAATCTTGAAGAACTTGTGAAAGAGGGAAAATTCAGAGAGGACCTCTATTACAGATTAAATGTTATTCCCATCTATATCCCACCTTTGAGAGAGAGGAAAGAAGACATTTTGCCTCTTGTTGAGTTCTTTATAGAAAAATTCAACAAAAAGTATAAGAAAAACGTATCAATATCAAAGGGAGCGCTTCTGATTCTTGAAAAATACCAATGGTATGGAAATGTAAGAGAACTTGAAAACCTTATAGAAAGGCTTGTTCTGACTTCATCTGACCTTGTCATAACCCCTGATGATATTCCAGATTACATAAAAGAAAAAATATATGAGGAGGAGAAAAGAAAAAAAGAAGAGTTAGAAGAAGTTTTGCCGTCAAAACAAGAAAAAAACACAGAAGAAAAGAAGGAAAAAACTGCTCTGCAAGAAATTCTTGAAAAACTGGAAATTTCAAATTCTCGTGGTTTGCTTTCTATCGTAGAGGATATTGAAAAGAGAATAATTGAAAATGCCCTTGGAGAATCAAAGAATATATCAGATGCTGCGAGGAAGCTTGGAATATCAAGGAGACAGCTTGAATGGAGGTTAAAAAAATACAAAATTGAATTTCATAATTACCGAAGGAAAAGCTCTTTTCTCAAATAATTTTAACAAAAATGATAACAATATTGTAAAAAAAATTATACATTTTTAACAAGAATGTAAAGAATCTGAACTCAATCCCCCCTGGCACACCTTTTGCAATATTAATAAAAGGAAAGCAAAATAAAAGAAACAAGAAAAAAGCAAAAAAGAAAATAAAAAAGAAAATTCAAAGAGAGAAAGAAACTCAAAAAGAAAAGGAGGTAAAAAAAATGGCAAAGCAAAGACCACGAGACGCAAAAGACCTGATGGAAATGATAAAAGCGGAAAAGGCAGTATTTGCTGATATAAAGTTCGTAGACCCTCTTGGAAGATTACAGCACCTCACAATACCAACATCACAACTGTCAGAAAAAGTAATAGAGGAAGAAGGAATAGGTTTTGACGGTTCATCAATAAGAATGTGGCAGTCAATACACGAGTCAGATATGCTCCTTTTCCCTGACCCTAAAACCGCAGTCGTTGACCCGTTCTTCAAAGAAAAAACAATATCTCTTATAGCGAATGTAAAAGACCCAATAACACACGAACCATACTATAAAGACACAAGGCAGATCGCTCAGAACGCAGAAAAATATCTTAAAGAAACCGGAATTGCCGATTCAACTCTCTTCGGTCCAGAACTTGAATTTTTTATCTTCGACTCTGTATCGGTAGCCGAAGCTCCTAACTACTCCTTTTACAAAATTGATTCCGAAGAAGGAGCATGGAGAAGCGGAGACGAAAATTCAAAAGGATATAAAATAAGATATAAGGAAGGTTATTTCCCAGCATCTCCTTTTGATACCCTGACAGATATAAGAAATGAAATATCTCTCATCCTCGAGCAGATGGGAATAGAAGTTGAAGTTCATCATCACGAAGTCGCAACAGCGGGGCAAGGAGAAATAGACATAAAAGCAAGACCGCTTGTTGAAATGGCAGACAACGCCGTAATGCTAAAATATGTCTTAAAAAATGTAGCGAAAAAATACGGTAAAACTGCAACATTTATGCCCAAACCCATCTTTGGAGATAACGGAAACGGAATGCACACACACCAGAGTTTGTGGAAAAACGGCAACCCACTTTTCGCAGGAGAAAAATACGCAGGACTTTCTGAACTTGCTATGTGGTATATAGGAGGAATAATAAAACACGGAAGGGCTCTTTGCGCTATCACAAACCCAACAACAAACTCCTACAAAAGATTAGTCCCTGGATACGAAGCTCCTATAAACCTCGCATACTCACAAAGAAATAGATCCGCAGCGATAAGAATACCTATGTACTCCCCATCACCAAAAGCAAAGAGAATTGAAGTCAGATTCCCAGACCCTTCTTGCAACCCATACCTCGCCTTCGCAGCAATGCTACTTGCGGGACTTGATGGAATAGAAAAAAAGATCAATCCCGGAGAACCATTTGATACCAACATATACAAACTCCCACCAGAAGTTCTCGCCAAAGTTCCCAAAACTCCCTCCTCTCTTGAAGAAGCGCTCGAAGAACTCAAAAAAGACCACGACTTTCTGCTCAAAGGTGGAGTATTTACAAAAAAATTTATAGAAGAGTATATTGACTGGAAATATGAAAACGAAGTTAAAGAACTGTATGCTAGACCTACTCCGTGGGAAATAATGTCATATTTTGATGCATAAAAACCGACCAGTGTAGAATAGAAAGTAATTAGATAAACTCAAAAAATTTAGAAAAAAATAGGAATGGGGGTGGTGTAGCTGTGAAAAAAATAAAACGGGAATACTTTATCCTGTCAAATAAAAAATGCTCAAAAGCAAGTCCTTATCTTCTGCTATTGCTATCATTAGCAATAAATATAGCAATAGTAAAAGGAGTTAACGCAACTCCATCAACAACATTCTGGGCTCCATCAACTCCTTACCTACAACCTTACGGTGTTTTACATATCACATACGACTCTTATTTTACCATAAGTAATATGCTACCTATGTATATTGGGCTTACTTCTGGAATACTACCAACAAAGGAAATAAATCTTGAAGTTGGTTTTGACTTTCTTATACCACAGAAAGACCTTCTATCTTCTCTGATACTCAACACAAAAATAGGAACTCCCGAGGATATTCTTTTCAAAGGTCAACCTGGGTGGTCATTTGGAATATTTAACCTCGGCTTCAAAAAAGGTGTAAATGACTACAACATCCTCTATTTTATGCTGGGTAAGACCATGCTTGAAGATTGGGGAGCAATAAAATATCTCGGCACCGTACAGCTTGGAGCATACTACGGCTTAAATAAAACACTCCTCAACAATGAACAATTTGGTATAATGGCTGGCTGGTTCTCATATCCGATTGACATCCCAATAATAGATAAAATCGTTCTCGCATGGGATATAATGACCGGAAAAAATCATGTGTTCGGGGCAACAGGGGGAGGAATATATTTTTTCATCTCACCATCAGTAGACCTACTGACAGGTCCTGTTTACTTTTTGAGCAAAAAATCAGCAGAATCAGCAGGGGCAATGAGCCAGCTAATCTGGACACTCCAACTTGATATAGATATAGATTTGAAGAAAAAATAAAAGGGAGGCGGAAGAAAAATGAACGCAGTAATAAAAGAAAGCATAAACGTGGAGTTAGAAAAACAAAAAGTTTACGGGAAACTTAAAGAAATCGCGGATATTTTACGCGTAGATGTTGCAACAATATACATATACGATGAAAAAACAAGAGAGCTTATTTTGTGGTGTAGCTACGGACTTGAAAGAACTTCATGGGGAACAAGAATTCCTATAAATCGTGGTTTAGTTGGCAAATGCGCAAAGGAAATGCGCCCAATTTCGGTGAAAGAACCATCAAAACATCCCGATTTTTACTATGTAGAAGGTTCTGGGGAAGAAAAATATCAATCTTTTCTCGCAATACCGGTTACACAAGAGGGAAAACTTCTTGGCATATTTGTTGTACAGACGATAGAGATGAAGTTTTTTCTTTCAGAAGAAATAAAAATCATCTGGAATGTAGCGGAAAGGTTTGTAAAAGAGATTTTAAAACTTCAAAAAATAGGAGGTGAACAAAGATGGAAAAAACTTTGTTAGATTCAGGAGATACCGCATGGCTTCTCACTTCATCTGCATTTGTTATGCTGATGACCTTACCCGCGTTAGCTCTTTTTTACGGTGGTCTTGCAAGAGTAAAAGCCATACTTAATGTTATGGGAATGTCTTTTGCCGCCTATGCTATAACAAGTGTTGTATGGGTGGTAATATCTTTCTCTCTCGCATTCGGAGATGATATTTTCGGAATCATAGGTGATATGAAGTTCTTTCTGCTTTCCGGAGTAAAACCTGATGATATAGCGAGTGGGACGAAAATTCCTGTGTTTTTATATTGTGCATTTCAGCTGACATTCGCAGCAATAACAGTTGCACTGGTATCTGGCTCACTGATAGACAGAATAAAATTCAGTTCATGGTGTGTTTTTGTAATCATATGGGGGATACTAGTTTATGCTCCTATTGCGCACTGGGTATGGGGCGGAGGATTTTTAGCGAAACTCGGAGCACTTGACTTCGCAGGAGGAACAGTCGTACATGTGAACGCAGGTATGGCTGGGCTTGCGGGAGCACTTGCTCTTGGAAGAAGAAAAAAGCAGGAAATATTACCAAACAATGTTCCGTTTGTCATCACAGGAGCAGGATTATTATGGTTCGGATGGTTTGGATTTAACGCTGGAAGTGCGGTAGCTGCGAGCGGGCTTGCTTCATCAGCATTTTTATCTACTAATACAGCTACCGCAGTTGCATCAATTTCATGGATGCTGACAGAGTGGATTTTGAGGAAAAAGCCCACACTTGTAGGTTTATCATCAGGAGCAGTTTCAGGACTCGTAGCTATAACTCCTGCCTCTGGTTATGTTGATGTCTCAGGAGCAATACTGATAGGTGTTCTTGCAGGAGTAATACCGTTTTTTGCAGTAGCTTATCTGAAACCTGCTCTTAAATATGACGACGCTTTGGATGTCTTCGGAATACACGGAGTATCAGGAGCTATTGGAGCTATTATGACGGGGATACTTGCTAATCCTCATATAAACTCAGCGGGAACGGGTCTAATTTACGGAAACCCAAAACAAGTCATAACACAAATTATAGCCACAGCAGTATCAGCATCCTACTCGTTCATAATGAGCTTTGTAATATTCAAAACAATAGATGTTATTATCGGGCTGAGGGTGAAGGAAGACGAAGAGGTAGAAATAGATAAAGTTATTCATGGGGAATCAGCTTATCACCTGAGCGAAAGCGAGTAGGCGAAAAAAGCGAAAGATTTTCTTCAAAATTTTAATTAATGGCTAAAATAAAATTAAGGAGGTGCTGATAGCATGAAAAAGATAGAGGCAATAATAAAACCTTTTAAGCTTGACGATGTAAAAGATGCACTAACATCAATAGGAATCAGCGGTATGACTATAACAGAGGTAAGGGGCTTTGGAAGACAAAAAGGGCACACAGAACTTTACAGAGGCGCAGAATATGTCGTTGATTTTCTCCCCAAAATAAAAATAGAAATTATTGTACCAGATGATATGGTTGATAAAGTCGTAAAAACCATAATTGAATCTGCAAAAACAGGGAAGGTGGGCGATGGAAAAATATTTATTTACCCCATAGAAGAAGCAATAAGAATAAGAACAGGTGAAAAGGGAGAAGATGCTATATAGAATTGATAATCAAAAAATAATCTCTCTCTTTTTCATCTTTTTATAAAACAAAAGCTTAATATTAGTTTTATGGGAAGTTTTGAACTCTTTGAGCTTCTCAAAGAGAAACTCGGGGAAGAAGTTGCAAGAAAACTCATCGATTACATTGAAAACATAAAAAGTCAGGTCGTCTCAACTGATGTCCTCATAAAAATGCTCGACCTCACAAAATCTGAAATAATCTCAAAAACTGAAAAAGATAAAGCAGAAATCTTAGCCAAAATTGAAGAATTGAGAATAGAAACAGATAAGAAAATTGAAGAAACAAGAATGAACCTTGAATTTAAAATTGAGCAGTACAGATTAG
>Ga0209394_1001179_pt1 | contig 16230 bp, 16 predicted proteins | sample JNZ201metaG_FD_184122 | JGI IMG/M metagenome (GOLD analysis project Ga0209394, IMG submission 184122) | Hot spring microbial communities from Jinze hot spring, China to study Microbial Dark Matter (Phase II) - JNZ 20120812A (SPAdes) (version 3) ... | reverse complement strand
CAATCCTAACATCCCTCCTATCAAATTCAAATAGGAAGCTTAAAGATCTAAACCACGATAATATAGATACATAACCTAAAATAATGAAGCTTAGAATATTTGAAGCCATTCTAGAAGAACATGAACGAAATATATATAAGCACCATAAACAACTAGAGTAAATGGAGTTCTCTCCCTAATAAACCTAACAACTTTAACCATAGATTCACCGTAAACAAGGGAGAGAACTCCAAATAAATCTAAAGTTAACAAAGCCTTTTTATCTTTAGAAAAATTTAAATAGAATTATCTCCTCTTTAAATTTGAGGTGACCTTCCTGGTTCGTATCCTTCCAGGCGTAGAGATACGTGTTGTTAAGGAAATTGTTCCGCAACAACTTCACCCGTCAGGTGTTGTAGGGCTTATTGGAACTGCTGAGAGGGGGCCTGTTTTCGAGCCTACACCTACAACAAGCTATAGGGAATTTATAGATAAGTTCGGATCAAATACTGAATATACACTTATAAAAGATGCTAGACTAGCATTTCTAAATGGTGTTTTTGAGGTTTTCGCTGTTAGGGTTGAAGGGGAGAATGGAAAGGCTGCTGAAGCAACTCTAAATGATAGTGAAGGTAATCCCTCAGTTCTACTTAGAGCAAGAACTCCAGGTCCTAGTGGAAACAATATTGAGGTTATTGTCCGTAAAGGTATTATAGAGAATACTGTTATTATAGAGGTTAGTGATGGTAGGGTTTCTGAAGCTTTTGAGAATTTAACAATGGATTCATCAAGCAGTCAATATCTAGTATCATATATAAACAAGAACTCCAAACTTATACAGGCTGAGGATATAAGTAAGCTACCATATCCTAGAAGTACACCAGTACCTATTGAAACAAGACTTTCAGGTGGGGTTGCAGGTACAATATCTAAGAGAAGTTTTGAAAAGGCTTTAGAATGTTTAGAGCTTGAACCAGATATTGATCTTGTTATGGTATGTGACTCCAGTGATCCTGAAGTACACGCATTAGTTGATGCTCACTGTAAAAATATGAGTAGAGACGCTATGAATAGAATAGGTATTGGAACTGTTGCTAGTGGTGAAAGTGTAAAGGATATTGTAAAGAGGACAGAAGCTCTTGCAAGCGATCGATTCGTTCTCGTTGCTCCATATGGATGTGCTGGAGCTGTAGCTGGCTTAATAAGTCATCTACCATATTATGAATCACCAACATTCAAAGCAGTTACAGGTATTGCTAGCTTAGAGAGAAGATACACTCCATCAGAGCTTATGGAGCTTCTGAAAGCAGGTATTCTAGCTTTAGAGATGAGGAGGGGGAGGGGAATTATAGTTGAGAAGGGCATTACGACAAGTAAGGAGCAGATAAGCGTTATGAGGATTGCAGACCATGCTGTAAGAGGAGTGAAGAATGTAGCTGAAAACTTTATAGGTACATTAAACAGTCCTGGTGGAAGACTAGCATTAAGGGAGAAGATAACTGAGTTTCTACTATCTATGGAGAGGGAGGGAGCTATAGTTCCAAGCGTAGACGGTAAGAAGCCCCCATTCATTGTTGATGTATACTGTTCAGAAATGGATTTCGCGCAGGGAATTGTAAGAGTTGATGTTGCTGTAAGACCTGTAAGAGCTATGGACTACATATATACAACAATAACTGTAGAAATATAGGAGGTGGTAGTATATGGCTACTCCCCATGTAGCCTTCGCAAATGTTAGTAGTGTTAAAGCTGATGGAGAGGTTATACCTGGCCTCCAGTCAATAGAGTTTAAAATCATAAGGAATAGACAAAACGTTTACCATATAGGTATTGATGAAAGAGTTGGTGTTGATTATGGTCCACTATATGTACATGGAATAATAAGAATAAGATCTACATATCCTAAGTTTGATAGTATGCTATTATCACCACTAGCAGAGGTTAAACCATTCCAGCTTGTTATTGAGCTTAAGAGAAGAGGACAAGTTGTTAAAACAATATCCTTTGATGACTGCTATCTTGAAGATAAAACATTCACAATGGATGCTAATGGTGTAGGTATAAGTGTATACACGTTTACAGCTACTAGAATAAGGGAACAGTAGAATGCCTAAAAAACTTACAAAAGACATAATTCTTGAAGGAGCTAGTAGGAGAGAAGTATTATACATTAATGAGTATGATGCTGAAGTTATAATAAGACCATTAACAGACGGTGAGCTTTCAAGAATATTCTCCTCAATAGGTAATATACCTCTAAGAGAAGATGGAACACCAGACGTAAGTAAAATCGATATCTCAAAAAACCTTGAGATCCTAAAGCTAGCTGCTGCAACAGGTCTTGTAGAGCCTAAGCTTACAGTTGAAGAACTTGAAACCATGAGGTTCGGTGTACCTGAATATATTGGAATGAAGGTTCTTGAGATTAGCGGCGTAGTTAGAAGTGAAGAGGAGGCTAAAAAAAAAGAATAGATATTGAAAGCTTTGTTAGAAGCCCTGAAGGACTCGAACTAGCAACTCTATGCTTCGACTGTGGATATAAGCTTACTGAAAACCCTCGTGACCTAACACGGGATCAAATCCTTTTTCTCATTACTGCCCTAGCATACCGAGCTGAACAACTTGCCCAATCAAAACTAGCAGCAGAAGGAATAACAAGAATTGCTATAACTGAGGGAGAGGAGTAAACATGAATATTAAAAGTTTACTCAGCAAACTAATTAAGACTAATAGTAGACTTCTACATGAACTCTGGAGTATCCTATCTAAACCTATAGAAAGCTTAGCCTCAATATACATAAACATACTTAAAGATATCAGTAGAATACTTAAGAGTATTACTAATCTTAAAGCCCCAACCTTTACTCCAAGAGTTGAAGTAGTAAGCCCCCAACTACTTAAGGAATCTATTAAGACTGAGCCAGTAGAAGAAGTTATTAAATCTCTAAGTCTACAGCCCTATATTTCATATACCGTAAACATCATTAAGGAAGCTAAACCAATCAATAAACCAACTGCTGAAACTATTAGACAACAACCACTATCTATAGTAGCGTTAAGTAATGTATTGGCTGAATCCATGCTTCCAACATTTACTCTCACCCAAGCTATGGATGGTTATTTATCTGTATCTTCTTATCTTCAGGCTCCGCAAAGAATATTGGAGGCTTTATCTCAATCTATTCCATATGTTTTTAAGCCGGTTATTCATGAAGTTTCCAGTATAGGTTTAGGTAGGCTTCCCATACCTACCATAACGTCTAGTGAAATATCTCCAATATTTGAAAAGATTCAATCTACTTGGATGTTTCCAGTAACTAAAACTATAGAATATCCTGTATCCTACCTAGCACCTTTAGCAGCTATATTGCTAACAGATATTTACATTATTGAGACTTTAAAACATATAGCTCCATACCAAGCATATCCAGTAGCTCCAAGTATAATAGAGACCTTGAAACGTATGGATGGTTATTTATCTGTATCTTCTTATCTTCAGGCTCCGCAAAGAATATTGGAGGCTTTATCTCAATCTATTCCATATGTTTTTAAGCCGGTTATTCATGAAGTTTCCAGTATAGGTTTAGGTAGGCTTCCCATACCTACCATAACGTCTAGTGAAATATCTCCAATATTTGAAAAGATTCAATCTATTATACTTCATCCCTATGAGACTATGAAGCTTCCCCACTTTTTAATCTACTCTCAACCATTTGAATTGTTTAAATTACCTAGGTCTCCTTTAAAGACTTTACCTGTAGAGTCCTTACATGCTTTCTATCCATTGGTTATAAATATCCCCTATTTATCAATGGGGGCTCCACCATCCGGATTCTTAATAGATGCTTTAAAGATAATTGGTAACTTTCAAATATTGGGAACATCTTATGTTGGAATGCTACCTTTAATCAACTTGGTTAGAGATAAATATATGGAGGCTTTCAGTAAAGCTGAGTTAGTTGAACAATATGTTACATTATTAAGTACTATTAGTGGTTTAAGGTTTTACTCAGTGTTAAGAAGTATGCTTCAGTTAAGACCTTACAACATGGTTGAAAGTATTTTAATGAGGGATATGTATATTGTGAGGGGGGAGGAGTTATCACCATTAACCACCATGACCATAGAGTCTTTAAGATCTATTAGATCATTTAAATTAGCTGAGGAAGAAGCTCGTAGAGAAATACTTAATACTTCAACTATCCTAGAGTTCCCTTCTTCAACTACTTTAAGACCAGTAATACATAATATCTTTAACATAACAGTACCTGAAGATGTTGGTGTAGATTTAAGAGAGTTGGAGAGGAGAATAACTCAAATTCTTAGTGAGCAGATTCGACGATACTATGGATCATTAAGCTTCTAGGTGGTATTATGTATATAAAGCTTGACGATATTGAGCTTATGAAGCGTGTTGATGAGAATGGAGTTATTAGAGAGATTAGAAGTATACGTAATGTTTCCTTATCCGGTAGGAGACGTATTGTCGAATTGAAAATACCTGGTCTTCAAGGAAATATACTTCAAGATTTAGGTAGGGATCCATTATTAATCTATGTTGAGGGGCTGCTTACAGGTATTAATGCTAAAAATACGTTTCAGGAGATAAGCTCAAAGTTTAAGCTTGGTAAACCTATACAGTTCCTATCTGATATACCGTCTATAAGTGATGTTTCTGAAGTTGTAATAGAAAGCTTAAAAGCATATCTTATTAGTGGAGAGCCTTTAAGCTACTGGTATACATTAGTGTTAAGAGAGCATAAAAGTAGTTCTCAGCGGAAATCTGAGATTCCAAGTCAAGAGAAGGAGGCGAAGATAGAAACTGAGGAGTTAACAAAGCAGATACGTAGAGAGGTTGAAGAGAAGTTTAAGATTAGTGGTTAATATGCTGTATCCAAACTATAGATTAGAAATAGGGTCTAAAGAATTCACTATTAATTCTCAATCTATTACTAGTATTACTGTAAAGCTTGGTTTAGGACCTAAAATCGATAGCTGTAGGGTTCTTCTAGTAGGGGATGATGCAGCATCCAGTATTGGTAGGGGTGATAATGTTAATGTTTATCTTGGATATGATGATGATCTAGTTAAGGTTTTTACAGGTATTGTAGATATTGTCGATGTAGGGTATTCTCAGGTTAAGGTGGATAGTTTAAGTCCTAGTGTTAATCTTCTTAAGCTAAGACTAAATAGAGTATACAATAATCAAACAGCTGGACAGATTGTTTCAGACCTATTATCTACAGCCGGAGTTAGTAGAGTTGAGGTAATGGATGGTTTAAGCTTTCCAATATATGTTATTGACGATCGTTTAAACGCCTACGAACATATAGAGAAGCTTGCTAGAAGATGTGGATTTGTATTCTATACATCTAGTGATGGAGGATTAATATTTAAAAAATATGTGGAAGATGGGAAACACACGCTTAAGTATGGTGAAGACATATTAGCTATCAATATGGTTGAAATGGTTGAAGCCTATGGTTGCATTAAGGTTTTCGGTGAAAGTCCTTCAAGCATGATGGGTAGTGAAACTTATCACTGGCTAACGAAGAGGGAAATTGTAGGTGAATCTGGAAGTGGACATACACTTATAATACAGGACTTCGCCATTAAGGATAAGGGAACAGCTGAGAATGTTGCTCAGAATGTTTTAGATAATGTTAAGAAGTCATTTAGCATTATGTTAAGAATAGTTGGGAATGCTAATATAAAGGTTAACGATACTGTTGAGGTTAAGGATATGCCTGAGGAGAAGCTTAACGGCTTATTTCAAGTTGTAGATGTTGAACACTATTTAGATAAGATGAATGGCTTCACATCAATTATTACTTGTAGGAGGTAGCTATGTCTATAGTTGAAATGATTAGGAGAATAGCTGAGAATGAAGTTAGAAAAATACATACTGTTGAGCTCGGTATTGTAACTTCTGTTTTCCCACATTCAACACCAAGTGATAAGGATAACTATGAATGTAATGTAAGACTGAAAAACATGAATATTGAGCTTCAAAGAGTTCAAATAGCTACCCAAGTAATAGGCTTAGCGGAGCCTCCGAGAGTTGGAGATCTTGTTCTTGTAGCCTTTGTTAATGGTGATGTAAACATGCCTGTAGTTATAGGTAGACTATACAATGATGAGGATCGACCACCAGTAAGCAACCTAGAGGAAATTGTTTATATTCCACCATACACGAAGAAAACCGATCGTAGAAGAATATATATTGAGTTTCCTGAAGGTATGATTTTAAGAATTAAGGATGATGAGGTTATGGTTAAGGCTGGTGAGACAAGAGTTATTATTCAACATAATGGTGATGTTGTTATAGAGTCTAAAGCAAACATTACAGTAAAGGCTGAAGGCGATACCTCAATAAGATCTAAGGGGAATCTATCAATATCTGCTTCAAACATAGAGATAAACAGTGAGAAAAATCTAAGCATTAAATCAGGATCTGATATGAAGCTTACTTCAGATGCAAATGCTGAGTTTACTTCTAGAAGCCAAATGAAGGTTGAGGCGAGTGCACAGATGAGGATAAGAGGTGCAACAGTACATATAAACTAGGTGATTGAATGGATAGGGATGTTTTAAAAACAGATTTAAGGTTAAGGCTTGATATGGTAGGAGCTGATTTAACTGTTCGTGAAGGTGATTTGGAAACTATAAGCGATGAGGATAATCTTGCTCAAGCTATAATACATAGGTTAATGACGAGTAGAGGTGAGCTTACTGAGCTCGGTCATCCAGATTATGGTTCAAGACTAGATGAACTTATAGGTGAACCTAATAATGAGAGGACAAGAAATAGAGCTAAAACACTTGTTCTTGAATGTTTGGCTCAAGAATCTAGAATTAAGGAGATTGTAAGTGTGAATGTTAATACAAATCCTCTAGATCCTAACCGTATTGATATTGAGATAGTTGTAGTACCTATTGATAGTAGAAGAACTTTAAGTATTACCTACCCGTTACGTCTTGAGGTGGCTTAATGCCTATAAAGAGGAAAAGTTATAGAGAAATTGTTAATGATATTATTAAGAGGCTTGGAGAATCATATGAGCAGTTCAGCTATGTTAAGGATAAGAGGAAATACGTTCTTCCAGGTAGGGTTATTGATATTTTAGGTGTAGAAGGGTTTTCAAGAGGTTTAAGAAAAACGTTTAGGAGAAATGTTGATTATAGTTTATCTGAAAACTTTATTGAGTGGATTGATGGCGGGGAGAAGCCTGATGAAAACTCAACATTCACAGTAATATATAAACCCCAGAAACCGGAAATTACAGATACAAATCCTGGAAGTGTTGTGAGAACACTTATAGAGGCTATTAGTAGGGAGATAGAGTACCTTAATGAGCTAGTATATCAGGCATATCTATCAGGCTTTATAGATACTGCTTCAGGCGACTCTTTAGATCTTGTTGTATCTCTTCTAGGAATAAGGAGGAAACCCCCACAGCCAGCATCAGGCTACATTACCTTCGGTAGACGTACAGAACCTGAAACACTACAAGTATCTGAAGTAATACTTTATAATGGATCTGTAGAGTATCCGCTTAAAAGTAGATTTGTTAAGGATATTTTGAATGTTAAGGGTGTAACTAGTAGTTCACCGGCAATATATAGGAAGAATATTGACTATACCATTATAGATGGAAGGATTCGATGGCTACCTACAGGTTTAAAGCCTGATGAAGGATCAACATTTACAGTAGATTATGTAGCTTACCGTGAAATAACTATACCTAAAGGAACAAGGGTTTCTACATATTCTCCAAGGCCTGAAGAGGCTAGAACATACGTTACAGTTGAAGATGCAGTATTGAAGCCTACAGGTGAAGGTGTATGGGAAGCTAATGTACCTATTGTTTGTACAGCTCCAGGATCATGGGGTAATGTTCTAGCTGGAACAATAACAGTACTACCTCAACCATTAATTGGTGTTGAATACGTCATCAATAAGGGGGATATTACTGGTGGCTTAGAAGCTGAGGATGATAGGGAGCTTAGGGAGAGAGCTAAACATGCTCTTGAGCTTGCAGGTAAAGCAACACTTCCATCACTTGAAACAGCTGTTAAATCTGTTGAGGGTGTAGGCTCCGTACTTGTGAAAGATATGCCTGATGGTATTCCTGGAATTGTTAAGGTTATTGTTGATGGTGGCGATCCGGATAAGATAGTTGAAGCCATTGAAATGACGAGAGCTGCAGGTGTAAAGGTTGAGTTTTCCAGACCTAAAACCGTATATATAGATGTCTACTTAACCCTTATAGTTGATAGAAGAATATCTGAAGTTAATGTTTCAAGAAGAGTTGAGGAGCTTATTAGAAGCTATATATCCTCATTAAGAATAGGAGATGATGTTCTATTCTCTAAGATAATTTCATTAACACTAGATGTGGAGGGTGTTTTAGATGTATCTAATATAAAGATTACAGCTCATAGAGCTGGTTTGGAAACCATCGAAGTTGAGAAGGAAAATATTGAGATAGGTGATGAGGAGAAGGCTTCAGCTAGAAACATAACCATAACATTTAGAAAGGTGGAGAAAGTATGAGTAGAGCTGAGAGGATATGTGAGCGTCTACCTAAATTCTATAAGTCATGGATGGAGGATTCAATCCTCTACAAGTTCATTAAAGCTGTAAGTAGTGAACTTGATGCTTGTAGGGATTTAATTGTTGAAATGATGAAATCCCATTGGGTTGATACAGCTTCTAATAGTGACTTAGATATGATGGGCTCAATATTTAGAATTGAGAGATTAACCGGTGAGGATGATGAGCATTATAGGATACGCTTAAGGAGAGCTATAGCTGATTTTACAGGTGGTGGTACTCTTACCTCAATATCTTCAATGTTAAGGATGCTGATTGGGGATGATTTTAAAATTGTTGAGTATCCTCCTATAGAGGGATACTATGAGGTTAGGGTTATGTCTGGTGATACATGGATTCTTGGAAGTAATAGTGTTGAGGAATCTACATCAACAGAGATAATTATTGAAGCTGAAGATACTGTTGAGAATCCGGAGATTAAAAATTTAGATTTTAATGAGTCTATATGTTTTAATGGTAGGCTAGAGAAAGGTGATAAGCTCGTTGTAAAGGATGGTAAATGTCTACTTAATGGTGTTGATGTTACAGATAGAGCTTCAATAAATGGTTTATTAAGGCTTTATAGGAAAGCTTCAACATGGAGGTATTCTGAGCTTATTAAGGAGCGGATAGGGGTTTTCGATACTACAAGATTTGATGAAAGCATATTTGCTGTTAGTATACCTAAAGCCAAAATATCCTTTAAATGGCTGAGATATCAGCCTGCAACATTTATGGTTCAGTTAAGCCAAGAATCTTTAAATAGAAGTGGAGTATCTAAAGAATACGTGCAGGAAATTCTTAACTCTATGAAGGCTGCTGGTGTGAAAGCTATTGTTAAGGTTATGGGTGGTTAAATGCCTAGATTTAAACCTATAATTAGAAAGCCTGGTGAACTTATTAGAGCTGAAGACTGGAATAGAATTCAGGAGGAGATTAGTCAAGACCTTATGGAGCTTGATGGAAAGATAACTCAGCTAAAACAATATATAGATAGCCTTACTGAAACAACTACGATTCTAAATCCTGCAAGCCCAATAGGTAAACTCTATAGTTTAAATGAGAATATACCTGGAGAAAGGTTAAACTATATGGCTACTGTTGTAGGACCAATAACAGGGCAATGGGCATTAGAGAAGGGGAGAATTGGGGATTTATGTAGGTTTGGATTAGCAACACATCTTGAATCTCTTGACTATTGGGCTGGAGCAGAAGATGGTGATAGGAAAGTTTTAGAAATTGTTTTCGAATATATAGATGGTACGCTAGCTACTGTTAGCGGCTTATTCATACATGAATGTTCAAAGCTAAAACCTAAAGGAACTGATAACCCATATCTTGAATACCTTCTCTCACCAAATGAGAGGGTATGGTATAGGTATCGGGTAAGAAATCCAAACCCTGAAAAAGAAGTACTTAACATTACATTTAGAAAAATAGATCCAGCATGCATACTAAAAATAGGAAACGTTATACACTATAAGTCAAAAATATCAGCTTTATAGGTAGGGATATTGTTTATAGAGATTGAAGATAAAATCATTAATATATTAAGAGAGAAAGTTAAAGAAGTACCTAGCGAAAACATAACTATAGGTGGAAGAGTAAATAGTAAACCATCAATCACGGTTTCAAACACTACGTTTAAAATTAGAAAGATAAGTTTAGATGATGAGGAAGGTAATGAGATAATTGAAGTTTTTAATGGTGATGGTGCTAATAAAATATTTAAGCTAAAGGAGAAACCTATGGGTATTATTATTGTAGAATCCCCGAAAGGAAGGGTAATGAATGAAATCGATGACTACAATGTAAACTATAATGAGGGACTAATAGTTTTCCGTAATCCACCATTAAAAGGTAGAAAAAACATAATTATAAGATACATATCCTCAAAGAAGAGACTAGTAGTAGTGAAATTAAAGCTGAAAGCAAAATACAATATTAACATAGTAGCTCAGAGTAGAGAGCAGATGGATAGTCTTACCGAAGCAGTAATAAAATCCCTTACTGAATCGGAGGATGAATTTGAGAGGATAGGAGCTATTCTTAAACCTGTTAAAGGGGAATATATAGCTGAAAACCAAATTAACCTAACATATCTAGCTGAAATCGAACTTAAAGTAGAGAAATCTATACCTCCAATAGAGAAGATAATAGTTAGTGAAAAACATGGTGTATAAATGAGTCAAACTAAACTACCCTATGGACCTGTAAAGCTTGTTGTTGATGCTATAGGCTTCCAAGACGGTAGATTAATACAGTTTGAAATATGGATGAAGAAAGGTGAAGAGGAGAAACTAATAGACCAGGTAAATGGAGTAATAAGAGGAGGGAGGGGGGAAGCCTTATGGATACCTCCACAAGAAGAGTATAGAGTTAAACTATCAAGAGAAATATCTACTAGTGAAGATGAGGAAATTGAAGAATACTATTTTAAAGCTAAAATCGATGATTTAGAAGTAAAGTCTCCACCTCTTATATTTACTTATCCTCTTGAAATATATCTTGAAGATGATGATGGAAAACCAATAGATGGAGCTAAATACACCATAACGTTTTCAAATGGAAGCAAAAAAGAGGGAGTACTTCAAAAAGGATATGCAAAAATAGAGAACGCTCCAAAGGGAAGGTTTAGAATAGAGGTAGAAGGATATAGATTAAAGGAGTAGCGGAATGAGTGAAAACATAGTAGCATGCATAAAAAACAGAGCAACCAAAGCCTTAGGAATACTTACCAGAGATGAAACCTATAGTGTAAGTCTTAAGCTAGGTAAAATCAAAAGTAGTATAGTTAAGCTTCAGAAGAAAACAGGAAATGGCTGGAAGGATATTAGTGTAGAGATTGACCTCCTCCAAACTAAAGATGAATTAAGGATAATTGTTGAGGATAATACAGGTTGCGGTGCTAAACTCTCTAGAGGTAACTTTTACATGCAAAATAGTAATCTAATAAAGGATATTCTTAATTTCTCAATTCCTCTTAAATTAGAGATAAGAAAATTTCATGGAGATAAGCAGCTACCAGTTGAAGGAAGTGATGATATTCGGGCAGTAATTACAGTTATAGACCTTAGAGAAGATATAAATCAGGTTAAAGGTGTATTTTCCAGTTCCTCTAAAAACTCTGGTAAAGAATTTATTACTTTATTTAATGAAATAATACGTAACTTATCCCCGCATGATAACTGTGCTAAGACGTTAGCTCCTAAAGTTCTAGAAGCCAGATGTAGAATAAGTAAGATAATAGCAGACAGTATTCTTTTCTACTCTAATAGTAATAATAGGCTTTCTAAGTATTCTAAAGAACTAAGATTTAGTAATAGTGTATTTGTAAATCAATGGCGGGAGGAGAAAGATGGTAATGGTATTAAATTTATTACTGCTAATATAGATTTCCGTCCACCACCAATACTTGGTGATAATTACGCTTTTAGGATTTCTATAGAAAAGGGTCCTGACTACATTTCATCTAAACAATTCATTAAGTATAAGAATGGAAAGGATTGCTATGAAACTCCTAAAATTACTATTTGGAGAAAGATTAGGCTTAAACTGTTTGTTCAAGGAAGTAATCCAAGTGATATAAGCGTATATAATCAGATCAACTGGAGTGAGGTTAAACAAGCTTTCAATGATGCATACATAGAGATAGAATATCCAACTACACCTCATCCTGTCGACTCTTCTCATACACATCCTCATTCACAAGTACAAGATTATTTCTACATTATTCCTACAGATCAGTGGATTAACTATTTAGATAAATATGTATATAAAATATGGAATAATAAGGCATGGGCTTATTTAAAAAAGAATAACCTTTGTCAACTTCGAAAAGACCTTCAACAATATTCATTTCCTGCATCTTTAGCGCCAAGCGATAATAACCCTCCAACATCCTGGGATTTCTTAGGAATCTTAGCTTATGAAATCGCTAAAGATGTGATGTTGAGAGAGGAGGGAAAGACTGCTAAGCCTAATGATGCGGTATCAACTCAAGATTGCTTCTACGTTTTAGTATGTAGACCCCCTAGTCAAAATAGTAGAATTTGGGGTGAGTTTATAGGAGGTAAGCTCTTCTACGTAGTGACACGAACAGGAAAAGATACTACAAAGTGGCTTGCACATGAAATGGGGCATGCATTATCTCTAAATCATGGTGCAACAGCATTTACGGATACTGTTTCTGGTTCTGGTATGGTTTATCCTGTTATACTTAGATCTATGAAGAATGGTGAGGAAGGCCCAGACTGGGATTTGCATGATAGTGAGGATATGACTTCATGCATTATGTCTTATGAAAACGACTATCATGGTACTGGTGATAGTTACCACCCTAATTGGCATCGGGTTAATTGGCATTTCTGTGGGGTTTGTTTACTATTACTTAGATTCTATGATGAGGGGAGATTAAGAAAAAGTGATGTTTTCAGAAGAATTCAATACACACTTAGAAATGGAGGAAGTATAAAGATAGCTTATGCTGGTGTTGATATTTCTAAGGAGAAGCTGATAAAACCTGATGGTAGTACTGTTGAGTCTAAAAATATAGTGCTACAAAATATATCTTTTAAATCTCCTCTTAAAATGAACCAAGGAGATACATATATACTTCTTGTCCTTTACCCTAGTGAGGGAGTTATAAACAATCTTGGATATGACCACTATAAGGATGTATCCACACATCCTAGAGGGCAATGGAGATTTCTAGATCCAAATACTAATAAGGAAGTACCTAGAAATAAAAGAGTTGTCAATATAAGTAGAGTTCGTTTTCCTGATGATACATTGTTAACGGAAATTGAAGCTGTAAGAAAGGGTCGAAATATTATTTCGTTTGGAATTCAAGGAAGTGGTAATTCGTTTATTTGGAGTGATCCATTAACTGTAGAGGTAGAATGATGTTATGAGTAGCCGTAACCTATTATTATTGCTAGGTATTGATAGGGATTTATTTGTTAGGTTTGAATCTATTGTAGTTCATGTTTCTCTTGTAAATAATGGTTTGAAGCCTATAGCTGTTGAGGATCTTACAGCTACTAATAATCCTCTTTTCTTCAGGGCTGTTAACAATTTTGGGGGTAGGTTTAAGGGTTCTCTTCAAAGCTTCTGGATGAGGGATGGAGTTGGTGAAGTTCCTGTAAGGGGGAAATCCATGATTACCTTAAACCCTAAGGAAGCTAGGGAAATTCACGTTGACTTGATTAAAATCTTTAATGTGTTGCCTGAAGGAAATTATAAGGTCTATGCCTACTATAGGCTAGGTACTTTATCCTTTCTTAAATCTAATATTATCAGTTTTAGGATTGTTAAGTCTAAGCCTATATATTCTATAACCTTCCAGGATTATGCTAGGAACAATATGATTCCTATTCGTACTTCCTGGATTAATGAGGGGGAAGATGGATTCTATATTTTCCTAATGGATTGCAGCTATAATCTACCTTCAAATATAATTTCTAACCGTAGAATAGCAAAGATTAATGGTTTAAGAGATATTACTTATTCTATTCCATCTGTATATGGGCAGAATGTAGAGCATGTATTGTGGGTTGATAATGATACCTTATATGTAGCAGAGATAATTAATGGGGGCTTAGGAAATATTAGGAGGATCAAGAGACCTATAGGATATATTCTTAATCCTCCACTTACAACTGAGGATGGTGAATTAAGATTCTTAACATTTCTAGAAGGGCTTGTTAAGCTTGTAAGAATTCCCTTTAAGGGTGAGGTTATGGTTGATGATATTCTTAAGCTTAGAGGCTTACTAGATAAGTACTCCATTGTTTTCGATATGGATTCCAACCCATATTTAGTATATAATTTAGACCGTAAAATCTATTACTTAAAGATTAATATATATGATCAGGCTAATATTGATAGGAGAGTAGACTTATTGGCTGAAGCTAATAATCCTGTTTTAAATCTTCATCTTTCAAATGCATGGAGATACGATGAGGATAGTTACCGTATATCATTAAACTATGTAGTTCAAGAGAATAATAAGCTATGCTCCTATCTTATTGATGTAGATAATGGTAAGCATTTATCCCATGCATATACTCCACTTGAGGATATGAAGCTAAAGCTTATTCAAGTCATTCTTGACTATGACTACAATCCCTACTTTCTTCTTCAAGATAGCTTAGGTACTCTATGGTTTAAATCATATGATGGTGAGCTTATAAAGGCTACTGGAGAGGATGAAAGATGTTCAGGTAATGTTAGCTATCCAGTAATGCTAATATCATCCAAATACAGCCGTAAATACTGTATATATCTAAGATATGTAAAGAATGAATCAACATTCACTTATAGAAAATTAAAAAGATTAATTGACTAGTAGCTTAGTGATGTGAATAGTTAGTTTAGAATTTTACTTTACAGATTCCCATCTTGGGTTTGTTATTATTGTGTATGGTTTCCATTTAGGATTTATAAGTTTCTTCTCCATTATTGGTGGTGGTGTTGGCGGTTTAGGTATTGGTGCTGTTGTTTCCCCTATAAATACTTTCCCTGTTGCTACTACCTTCCCTACTGGAGCATCTAATGGATCATTACATGTTATTGCTGTATCTCCACTTCTTGCTGCTGGTTTACCATTTATAAACACTCCTATACTTCCAACTATTATTTTCCCCTGGTTTGATGGTGGCTTCTGAAATGATCCTCCTGGTGGAATATGTGGAGGCGTATTTATAGCTATACTATTAACTGTTGCTGCAGGCTTACCCTCTATGAAAACATCACTACTAAGATTACTATTAATTATACCATTGAATGGTAAAGTTACTGGTGTTGGTACAGGTCCTGTAGGTGAAGGCATAAGTACTATATGTATATCCTGTGCAACTATTCTATCCCCCGCTTTAGCTGCTGGTTGTCCCATAGCTTAGCCTTTAGGCTGTGCTGCTCCACATTTTGGACAGTATGATGCAACTAGGTTTATTACTGAACCGCAGTTTGGACATGTTTTTGTATCAGGTCCTCCTGGAGGCTGCTTCCCACATTTTGGGCAGAATAAAGCATCACTAGGCATTACAGATCCGCAATGCATACAGTACCTTCTTGCAGGCTCTACAGGTTCAGGAGGCTTAGGTGCTGCTGGAGGTGGAGATGGCTTTCTTCTTCTTAGAAGAATAGCAGCTAATAATATAACCACAATAGCAATAACGGCTAAAATAATGTATGGTAGGAAGCTTAATACATCAAATCCTCTTGGAGGTAGTGCTACTGTAGTTTTGGTTGGAGTTGTTGCTGTAATTGGGGTTGTCGAAGCTGCTCTAACAATCAACATTAATGTTGTACTTCTTGTTAATGTTCCAGAAACTCCAGATATAACTATATTATACGTTCCCTCCCCAACGCTTTTCCCTACGGATATGCTAACTGTAGCGCTTACCTTACCATTAGATGGAGGAGTAACACTTGATGGAGAGATTGAAACCGTTATCCCACTTGGAGAGCTTGATGATAGTGAAACAGAACTTGAAAAACCAAGTAGAGAACTTACTGTAACTGTTACGCTCCCCCTTTCACCCTGTATAATTGTAATTGATGATGGATTAACCTCTAATGTAAAGGATGGTATTGGAGTAATTAAGGTGGGGAGAGTAATGGGGGGAGAAATAGTTGGGGGAATGGTGGGT
>Ga0209394_1001178_pt1 | contig 16249 bp, 18 predicted proteins | sample JNZ201metaG_FD_184122 | JGI IMG/M metagenome (GOLD analysis project Ga0209394, IMG submission 184122) | Hot spring microbial communities from Jinze hot spring, China to study Microbial Dark Matter (Phase II) - JNZ 20120812A (SPAdes) (version 3) ... | reverse complement strand
TATCTGTATGGGTGAGGTGGAAGTCCCTGGATACAAAAGAACATGAACAAACAAAAATAAATATCCAGGGACAAACGGTTAGTAGAGTATACTTGGAAGTAAAAATTGCCAGCAGCATTTAACTACCTTGTGTTCTCCATCTTTTTTTATCGAACCCTGCATTACTATAACTCGATAAGAATATAGCTAGGTCCCGTACTGCCAGAGTTTTATATATACAACTTTACAACCTGAAAGCCTCGTCCTTTAGGGCGGAGGAGGTCGGGACACCCACTAAACTACCACCGGATGGCGGTAGCTCTATCTTCTGTTCATAGATTGGCATCGGGATTTTAAATGGATATAAGTAGAATGTTATTTCAATCCTGTGTGTATATATGCTACTCCAACTAGTATTGCTATGCAGGCCATTAGTATTTGAATGGCTGTACCATGTTTTGATGATATCTTTATCAGTAGACCTATTGTTACAAGCCCTATAACTGCCGATGTTAATAGTGTTAGAGCAAAGCTCTCTATGTCTAGCATAGAGAGTTCGTTTCCGGAGAATATTAGTGCTACTGCCGTTGCTCCTATGTTTGCTGGTATGGATGCTAGAAAGCTGAGCTTTAGTGAATCCTCTATGCTGTACCCTAGATAGAGTAGAGCTGATACTGTTATACCCGATCTGCTAACCCCTGGTAGAACGGATAGCGCCTGTACCAATCCAAACACCACTGCATCGTATAGTGTTGCACTCTCCATATCTCTAGACCTATCTCTACCAATAAATCTTCTAACCACTATCTGTATCAGTAGAAGAGCTCCTATCAACAGGGCAGAGCCTCCCAAATCAAGCTCCCGAATCAGATACCTATTGATAAACAGGTAGAGAGGAGCAGCTATAGCACCTGTTATAGCTGTTGCTACCACCAGAAAGTGGAACAGACCTCTATATCTAAAAACCATGAGGTATCTATGGAAGTAGAGAGCTGCTGCAGCCACAGTACCTCCCTGAAGCGCTATAGCTACTGAATAGGACTGCTGAAGCGTATAGCCAAGGAGCAGTGTTGAGAGAAGCATCAGTATAGACTTGCTTGAAACTGGAAGCCATTCAAAGAGACCCTGTACAACCCCTAGGGCTACTACTTCCCATTTCATATACAGCACCAATAGGATATGCAACACATCCGTTTATAGACCATCAATATTTATATACTTTTCCCTAACCTTATACAAGGGGATACGGTAGCCATGCAGAGAGATCAGTTAATCGGCACGCTACTAGTTGTAGTCTCAATTATAGCTGTGGCTGTATACCTCTGGCTATTATTTATTCCACCAATAGCTGGTGTGGACATCATATTAATAAAGATCACTGCTGCTGTGGCAATAGTTGCCATCTTCGGCATCCTGGGATGGATAGGCTATACACTTGCTACAACACCACCGCCAAAGCCTATAGAGGAGATTGAAAAGGAGATTGAGGAAGAGCTTAAGAAGTTAGAGAAGGAAACGGCTGCACTCCAGCAGCAACCAAAGCAGTAGTCCTCGATAGCTACTAGATGGCTAGAGCGTGTTCCTAGCTTTAACTACCTTTTTTGCAGTATAGGTGTTTAGATAGCTACGGTGTTTTGCTGGTGTTTTTGTTTGGGGAGGATACTCAGCCTTGTTGAGCATAGGGAGAGGGTTAGGAGGGAGTTGGAGGGCTCCCTTTCTACAGATGTTATTGGGAGAGCGAGGAGGGATTTCCATAGCTTTAGAGCTCCTAGACCATGTGGAATGACTATACATACAGGTGTTGGCTGTAGCAATAGGTGTGCATACTGCTACATCTATGATATGGGGTTTCCAGGTAGTGTAGAGGTGTATCCCCTACCTGCTGAGGGTATTGTATACGCACTTTCCCTCAATCCATATATAGCACCTACAGCAACTCTAGCTGCATATGGTTCTGTTACGGAGCCCTTTAACCCTGTGACGAGAGACTTCTCTCTAAAGCTTATGGAGCTTGTCTATAGGTATCTCAAACTGCCGAGCCAGGTATCGACAAAGAGTATCCTGGATGGAGATGTGGTTAGCCGTATCATTGATGCCGATGCTAGATGTAGTGTACTTGTAACCGTTGTGGCAATAGATCGTGCAAAGATTCTAGAACCCTATGCCCCAGATCCTGTTGACAGGATTACATATGCTGGACATGCGTCTAGATACCTTCACACCTCCCTATTTATCAGACCTGTAATACCAGGTGTAACGGATGCTGAAATAGATAGGATACTAAAGCTGGCGGTAGAGTACGGTATTAGACGTATTGTTATAGGTGCTCTTCGGGTAACCGAAGGTATACTCACTAGGATACGGAATATCGACCATCTACTGTATAGAGAGATTGTCAGTAGACTACCTAGGGAGCCAAGAGGTAGGGAGCAGATCGCTATAAGGGTGGATGATGTGAAGAAGGTGATTGTTAGAAAGGCTAGGGAGCACCAGGTAAAGGTATACACCTCAGCATGCCAGGCAAATATAGATGCCCACGGAGAATTCTGTAATATGTGTAGCAGGGGTCCCTGTGGCAATATACATAGAATTGAGGCTATAGACGAGAGCGATATCGCTGAATTTCTAGAATATATGGGCACTAGACCTAGAGAGATCACAGTATCTAGAAACTGTATAGCTATAGAAGTTGAAAGTAGAATACGTAGAGAAAAGCTAGACCATATAAAGAGATTCCTCGAACAGGTACTAAGAACCGTAGTAAAAATAAGAAGCATTTAATATACCCTGGGAAAGTAGCCACCGGTACACCACCTATGGATAGAGCTACTAATACCGCTTCTCGGTAGACGGAGTCCTACCTATCAAAACTTTTAAATACATTGTTTAATCATCTATGTATCTATTAGAGATTTTGGCGGGATACACCTCCTATAACGGAATACCATTCTCCTATACTCTGATCATTTTATTTTTTGTCAGTCTAATCTGTTCTATAAAGTTTAAAATAGTGCTGGCTATTATGATGCTAGTGGGTAGGGAATTCGGTGGTGGAGATATATGGCACAACAACAAAAAATGGAGATAAAAGAGGCCACAAAGGAGGTTAGCGGTGCAATTGCTAAGGTGATAGTGTATGTGGTTCTCTATGTACTTGTTGGTGCTGTAGTGAAGTATCTATTCGTATCGTTCTTCCCATCATTTGGAATTCACATTAGTGAATACGAAGTATATGTACAGATATTGCTTGCAGTAGCTTTTGGATACCTAATAGTCTCAGGTATAGCAGAGGTATTCTACGCATCGCTAAGACCAAAATATGGACATCCAACAGCTGCTGCCATGAGAAACGTTATAAAAATTGTTGGTATAGGAGCTCTAGCTGCAGCTATTGCCGGTGCTATAGCTGGTGGAGCTGCAGGGGTTGCCCTAGGAGGCTTTATAGGTATTGTAATAGGTTTTGCCTCACAGCAGGTTTTGGGACATGCTGTTGCCGGTCTATTTCTACTAATAGCTAGACCATTTAAAATCGGTGATAGTGTTATAATTGTGGGTGAGGATGGAGAAGTTGAGGATGTAGCAACACTATTTACGACCGTTGCGAAGGCTGATGGGATACGTGTACTGATTCCAAATGGCAGTGTTATTGGCAGTAAGATATATCTAAAGCCAAAGAAGCAGAGCTAGTAATGATACGGGATCTAAAATCGGAACGCAGATAGCCCTAAGTAGAGAATAATAAACTAAATATTTTTTATCTCTACCTCTGTTTCACTTATACAATCCACCTCCATGTCTACCGAAGTCTCTTCTACTACAATACACCATATAGGGATTGTTCCAATATAAACTACTCCATCGAATTCTAATTACTACAGAATCTAAGAGGAGCGCCATCTCCATACCATTCATGGATATTTTTATAGTCTCTCTATAGCTATCCAACTAAGGTTTTGAACAGTGGACCTATTTGATAGATATCCATGTGGATGTGATATTGATATTAGAGCTGGTGAGGCTCAGAATATTAGGTCGGAGCTTGTAGCGCGATTAAAGAGCATACTATCTGGCCAGGGTCTACGAAAGCCTACTATTAACGATATCTTTCACCGTGTAGGCTACATCTCTCCAGATGGTGTTAGAGTTGTAGATTATTTGCGGAGAAAACCTGTAGCTATCTTCAATCCTGGAGCTGCTACTAGTGGTTCAAAGCTGTGGATTTTTCCACGAATGGTATTTGACTACTATTGGTATGTTTCTAGCATTGGATTCTTTGAGGTGGATATCGATAGCATTCTACAGGGTGGTGTTAGTGATCCTATTGATGTAAGGCTTATTGTAACACCTAGCGAGAGTTGGGAGATCTACAAGGGATGTGAGGATCCCAGGGTTAGCATCCATAACGATATGCTGTACATCCTATATACTGCTGTAGGTATTGATCAGAGGAGCTCTATTATAATTAGACAAGCGCTAGCCCTTCTAAAAAACAGCAATTTTGAGGTTGTTAGAAAGCAGTGCTTTGCCATATGCGTAGATGGGGTAAGGTACAGGACGTTTTGGAAGGATAGCGCCATATTATCTCTAGAGAATTCGAGTGTATACATGTTGACAAGGCCATCGATACCGATGGGCGACACCTATGTGGATGTAAACTGGTTTGGGGTAGGGGATATAGAGACCGGCTGTTTCGATCTAGAATCGCTAAACCCTGTCATGGGATTTGAAAAGGAGTTTGAATACAAAGTTGGGTGGAGTACAAATACACTGAGGATCTCATCCAATGAGTATATTGTAGGGTGGCATGCTGTAGGGATAGATAATATATATAGAAATGGTATTGCAGTTATCTCTAGAGATGGTGAACTTCTAGGTGTATCAGACTACCTCCTAGCACCTAGAAGAAACGCTACGGAGTTCTACGGAGATAGACCAGGTGTCGTATTCGGAAATGGTTTAATAGAGTATAGAGACTTTATAATTTGGATAGGAGGCGTCTCAGACTACAGTATAGGGATCTTTAAAACTGAAAAGAATAGAATATTCGAGGAAATCAGATGGGTAAAGGGATAGATACTGCAAAAGGATTAGAGGGTGAATACATTAAAAATGGTAAATATAGAATAAAAATAGTTGGTATAGTGAGGCATTCTATTTAGAGTAGCTATCTTCTCTTTATAAACCAACCAATTGCTATTCCAACTATTAGCAGTACCACTGCCAGCGCTATTGCTGTTGTCCATTCTGTAACAGTCTGTATAACCGTTGTCGTAACGGTTACAGTTGTTGGAGATACTACCGTTGTTGTGACAGTTACTGTTGGAGCTGGTGTTGGGGTTGGTGTTGGTGTGGGTGTTGGTGTTGGCGTAGGTGTTGGTGCTTTTGCTGGTCTTAGCTGCATTAGCTGTATTTTGAATGGACAGCACCAGAACATTGGATTGACACCGGGGTTCTCTGATGATGGCCATCCAACCCAGTAATCTGTTACATAGAATAGTAGCTTCTTACAGTCGCCTGCAATCATGTCAACCATATTGGTTATTAGATGTTTCTGAATCTCCAATATCAGCTTCTCGGACTCTGGTGTACCTGGCAGTGTTGCCAGAGCCTTTAGTATAAGTTCATCAAGTTCGGGATTGCAGTATCTTGTCGGATTTGGACTGTATTCACCTACAGGCTTTACATAATCGCATCTCAGGCTCGCTACATTCATTGGAATAGCATTGGGATCTCCAGCCCAGGCATATCCACCCCAGTACGAACCCACCTCAAAGTAGCCATAGTTCCACTCATTCCAGAACGGTGTTGACTCTAGAGTTACTATCTCTACATCTATCCCAAACTCCTTCCATGCTGCAGCAACACCATGTCCTAATCTAATTGAATCTACCTCGTATGTTGGTACATTCAGCTTTATCTTCCACGGCTTTCCATCTGGAAGCCTCCACATACCATCAGGACCTTTGGTAAAGCCTACATTCCTAAGAAGCTTTTCAGCAACATCGGGAGCGTACTTCCACCAACCAACACCCCATGTAACCCTTATCCTCTCCGGAGGCCACTCGGTCTTTATATATCCCTTTGCCTTAGCCCAGTTGTATATTCTCATTGGAATGTCGGGATCGAATGGATAGAACTTTGTTCCATCTGGTAGAGTTAGGTAGAACTCCTTTAGCCAGGGTAGTAGAGCTTCAGACCACTTAAGATCTGAGAATAGTGAGGCTGCAGCAGGTACTGCTACTAGACGCTGTATACCCTCCCAGGACTCGACCATAACCTTCGTTATGTTTACTGCTAGGGTTAGTGCCCATCTAACCTCCGTTAGATTGTATGGATACTTTGCCTTGTTAAAGTATATACCTCTTACGGTTGGGTCGTGGCCCCAGAAATACGGCCACTCAGGTTGCCAAGCCCTTATTCTACCTCCCATCGATGCGAGTACGGCTCTAAATGCCTCTGGAGATGGGTCGAACATTGTATCCAGCTCCCCAGCATATAGAGCCATGAGCTTAGCCTGCTCATTTATAAATCCTCTCATGAGTACCCACTCCGGTCCTCCTGGCCAGTTGAATCTCTTTACAATATGGCCCATACTACTTCTTAGATAGTCGTCCCTTCTCTTGAATAGGAACCACATGCCACCAGGATCGTATGAATGGAGTACGTAGGGACCTATGCATATCGGTGGATAGAACTTATCTGTATGGATATTCTCTATACCGATCTTCTCAAAGTAGTGTGCTGGCATCATGTATATAGCTCCCCATGTCTGAATTGTAAATGCGTAGTGGAAGTATGGATTGGGACTCTTGAGCTTAAATTCAACTGTATAGTCGTCTATAGCTCTTACACTCTCAACCCAGGTGGTTATAGTTGCATGGCATCCCAGATTCGGATTTCCGGCACAGGCATTTACAGTAAATACAAGGTCTCTGGAGGTGAACTTCTCCCCATCACTCCAATAAACATCGTTTCTCAGCTTTACTATCATTGTCTTGAATTCGTCTCTATATTCTGGCAGCCCTGAAGCAAGGACATCAACTGAGAGTCCGCTTGATAGATTTGTATACCATAGAGAATCTAGACAGAGTTGGTGGAAGTGTCCAACAGGTATGCCTGGAACCCATGCATTGAACTGATCCGGTGTTGGGGTACGTCCATGGATGATATCAAGTATTACAACATCCTCTCTCTTAACGCCTGGTGGAAGTGGTAGCTGTGCATTGACTGGGGAAATAATGGCTAGTGAGGATGATATTAGAATCGCTGTTATGAATATTAATGCTACTGCTCTAGTATATGGAGTACATGCTCCTATACCCAAATTCAGATACACCCCAGGAATAGATAGTAGCTATGCGTATCTTTTTAAATTTTAATGAAAAACCTTTAGGCTATTTTGCATAGAGCCAGCACAAAACGGTCCTTTTATCTATATCTATTGCCGGGGGTTCTCTACTGCCACACTCCGGCTTCGCATAGGGGCATCTGTTAGCAAATTTGCAGCCAGGGGCAAGGAACTCGCTGATCTCAATAGACGACAGCTTTACTGGTTTTATTCTCTTCCTCGCCCCTATATCCGGCTCCAATATAGAGTTCAATAGCATTTTAGTATATGGGTGCAACGGTTCACTGTACACCACATCCATAGGACCCCTCTCAACGAGTACACCTCTATATAGAACAGCTATATCATCGCCTATGTAGTAGGCTGTTGCAAGATCGTGAGTAACGTAGATGATCGATGACCCTAGCTTGTCTCTAATCTCCCTAAATGTGTTTAACACGCTTACTCTAAGCGATGCATCTAGCATGGAGACAGGTTCATCAGCTAGTAGCAGGTGTGGTTTTGATAGTATTGCTCTTGCTATCGATATTCGCTGTAGCTCTCCACCTGAGAATTCCTTTATGCTCTTCCCCTTAATCCTCTCAAGATCTAGACCTACAAATCGCAGTGCCTCATCTATTATGGAGACCGCTTCTTCACGTCTACCTATATTGAGTAGGAATTTTGCTGAATCGTAGAGATAGGTATCTATTCTTCTAATAGGGTTGAACGACTCGTACGGGTCTTGGAATACCGCCTGCACCTCCCTTCTATACCATTTAACACCCTCTCTATCGAGTCTAAATATATCCCGCCCCCTATATATAATGGTTCCACCATCCGGTACCAGCATCCTTAGAATCAATTTCAGTAGTGTTGATTTGCCGCTCCCCGTCTCACCTATTATTACAAGGATCTTTGGCGGCTCACTGGTTAATTCAAATGAAACTGAGCTTAGTGCTTTAAACTTTCTCAGTCCCAGCAATCCATAGCCAAACTGCTTAGTTACATTATCAACCTTTAGAAGAATCCCTCCATCCATATACCATCACCTTTTACCATATGAATAGAGCCAGCACCTAACCCTATAGTTATCACCAATTCTAGTTTCAGGCGGTTGCTCCCTTCTACATACGTCCATTGCATAGGGGCATCTTGGATGGAATCTGCAGCCAGGTGGTGGGTTGGCTAAATTTGGTGGAGAACCTAGGATGCCCTTCTTTATAGTCCTTTCCCCCTTCTTTATAAGCGACTCTATTAGAAGTCTTGTATAGGGGTGTAGAGGCTCTGTAAATACCTTTTCAGCATCTCCATACTCGACGATATTCCCTGCATACATGATGGCTATCCTGTCATCCATATACGCGTGGACGCCCATGTCATGCGATATGACCACTATGGAGCACCTAGTCTCTCTCTGCCATTCCTTTAGAAAACTCAGTATACCAAGCTGTGTAACAACATCCACGGCTGTTGTAGGCTCGTCAGCTAGCACAACCCTTGGTTTAAGCATGAGGGCAAGTGCTATGACTATCCTCTGCCTCATACCGCCAGAGAGCTGGTGGGGATACGCATTTATAGCATCTATAGGTAGCCCCACGCTATTGAAGACCTCCCTTATATAGCTCACAACATCTTTTTTGCTAATCTCTATCCCATGGAATTTGAATGTTTCGATAAAGTGGTCCCTCACCCTCTTCATAGGGTTTAGTACATTCATAGAGTTCTGGGGTATGTATGAAAGTGTCTTCCACATAATCTCCTTTCTGACAACCTCCCTATCGCCTGTGAGCATATCTATGAAACCTCTATCCCCTGCATCTATCAGCACCTTTCCACGCCTAACAATAAGAGGAGGCTCTACAGCACCGTATATAATCTTGGCAAGTGTAGACTTTCCACAGCCGGATTCCCCAGCTATTCCGAGAACCTCATTACTTCCTAGTGTAAGGGATACGCCATCCACCGCATGGATGAATATCCCTCTATTTGGAACTGTATAGCCTCCATCCACATCCTCAGCTACTAGAATGGGTGAACCCGTTACATGTATGTATTGAGATGCCATATGCTATACACCTGCAGTTAGATATTCATCGAGTTTAACACCAAGGGCATATAGTGAGAGTATGAATACTATGAGAAATAGCGTTGGTATCATATACCACCACCACAGCCCCAGTATAAATGCCTGGAAATGCATAGACCAGTACAGCGTTGTTCCTATTGTTGGTATATCCATTCTCATAGCCCCGAACATCGCTACCGTAGTCTCCATCCCAATACCCCATAGGGATAGATTGACAAAGCCTATCAGGATATACCTCAGTATATATGGTATAAAGTCCTTGACCATTATAAGGTATGTGGGTAGCCCAGAGAGATACGATGTGTGGATAAAGGTTCTCTCCCTCAAACTTGAAAGTATAGAGATCAGTGCTCTCGATGGCCACGCCCATCCAAATATGGACAGTATCAGCCCTATTAACGGCATGGTTATATAGTCCCTCCATCCATATAGCAGTACAATTAATACAGGAAGTGGTGGTATTGTACACATGGTATCTATGAATGTCATTGTTGCTGTAACGCCTTTTCGAACCAGCACAACAAGCATGCTTAGTACCACAGCTATAGCAATGGAGGTCAGCGCTGTTGTACCTCCAATAACTATCGAATTCCTTAACGCTATTGGAACTAGGTCAGCTATATTCTGACCTGTCAAAGTTGTTCCAAATGGATAGTCCTGGCTTGGTGGAAGCCCCTTTGGAACAACATACCATCTAGTTGGATCCACTCTAATGAATAGGGCTGGGTATACTATGATGTAGACTACGATACCCAGCAGTATGGAGAGGGGTATCAGAAAACTTCTGTCTTTGAATATCGATGGAAGCTTCATATTTCATTCACCTTACTGTCCCGGGTATCTTATTCTGGGGTCTATAATTGGATAGATTATATCTAGTATGAAGGCTGCTATTGCAACCCCTACTATAGACATGTATACTATGCCCAGCATTAGATTGTAGTCCGCGTTAAGCACTGATGTAACGAGTAGAATACCTATACCGGGATATGAGAAGAGATACTCAACCAGTGCTGCACCTGTGAATATCATTCCGAGACTTAGGAGGAGGTAGGTGAACTGCGGTGTTATAGCGTTCCGCGTAACGTACCATGTTATAGTCCTCTGCGGTGCACCCCTCAGCTTTGCATATTCAACAAAATCCTCATTCTTCAACTTCATTGCAAGCGACTTCATTCCTAGGAAGTTGCCCATCCATCCCCATATAACCATAGCTGTGAGAGGTATGATGCTCCTTCTAAACGCTATCAACATAACCTCAATGATGGGTTTTCCCCGCATAATCTCTCCAGCTGGTATGGATCCCTTTAAGATAACTACATAGAATATCAGGTAGGCAATTGCGAAGATGGCAAATGGTATGGGCTGGAGACCCATGGCAAAGTACTCCACCCCCTTTGTAAATCTTCTATGCTTCGATAGAGCCGCTACAACACCTAGAAAGTTTCCTATGAGCCAGGAGATTATCGATGTCTGCATAAGGAGGAAGATACTCCACGGGAGTGAGGCTGAGATTATTTCAGATACCTTCACAGGAAAGTAGGTAAATGAAGGTCCCATTTCCCCCAGGAAGTAGCCGTAGAGAAACTTTATATACTGTACGTATATGGGATCCCTTAGGCCAAAGAGGTCATATATAACCCTTCTCATCCTCTCAAGTTCCTCAGGTCTTAGCTGCAGTGCATATGAAGTTAGCCTAGAGACCAGCACATCAGCTGGATTGAATGGCAAAGACCTAGAGACTATAAATGTTATCGTCAGTCCAATCCATATAGTCAGCAACATCCTACCAAATCTCTTAATAATATACTTTACAACGGGATGCATGCCGACACCTTCACATAAGAAATTATAGATAAAAGATTAAAAATCTACTAGAAGTAGAATTCCACACTATACACTATACTATAGATAGCTATTCCCAGTAGAATTGTAATAGCACTGCCCTACAGAATATAGGTGTATCTCAGGGTAGATATAGGTTTTTGCGGTAGCTAGGTATATCTGTATACAACCCTTATTATTCTGTGGGCTTTACCGCTATATCTGGTGATGTATTTGAAGATTGGGTATGTAAAGGCTGCTGTAACCCCTCCGATAGGTGTTAGGCTGGAGGGGTATGCTGATCGTGTAGAGCCCTCTAGCTGTATCTATGATGATCTATATATCAGATGTCTATCGATTGGATTTAGAGATAAGGTTGTTGCTATAGCTGTTGCAGATCTCATCGGCATTCCGTACAGCCTCTATGTAGAGACCAGCGAAAGTAGTGGCATGGATATTCTTCTGGGTGCTACACACAGCCACTCTACACCATCTCCATATACAGATGATGTGTATAGAGGGTATCTCATTAGGAGCATCGCTGGATGTGTAAGAGCTTCAGCTGCTGGTGCTAGGGATATTCCCTACCTCGTGGTTGGTAGGGGGCTGCTTCCACAGCTTGTATACAACCGTAGAAAGCCTGTTGGTGGTGCTATCGATGCAGAGCTTACAGTAATCGACAGTGGGATTGTCTCGGTAGTAAACTTTACAGCACATCCAGTTATCCTGGGCCCCGACAACCTCTGTATATCCTCTGACTATCCAGGTGCTGTTGAGAGGTTCTATAGACAGATTAGCGGGAGAGATGCTGTATTTCTAAATGGTTGCTGCGGCAATGTAAATCCATATACGGCTACTACGGATCTCAGTAGACCCTATGATAGGAGGGGTGGTAGCTATGGTGAGGTTGAGCGGTATGGGAGGATCATAGCTCTAGAGAGTGTAAAGGCTATAGAACTCGGAGAGAAAATCGATGTAGATAGGTGTGGTGTTTTCGACTACACTATCTCTACCGTTAATCTTAGGCTTAGGAGGGAGGCTAGGGAGTTTATAGAGAGTGTTAGAAGGGAGGATATCGATGAAGTGATGCACGAGATGGAGAGGCGTGGTGACCTGCATGGAGTGTGGAGGCTTAGGCTCCTCAAAGCAATTGCTGACGAGGTTGGTGGAAGGGAGTACCTTCCAACACCTATCGCTGCAATCAACCTCTGCAATACGGTGGCCATGGTATTCCTCCCAGCTGAAGTCTTTGTAGAACACCAGCTCTATATAAAGAGTAGAAGCCCATTTAAATACACAGCAGTTTCATGCTACTTCAACTCCTACTGGATGTATATACCAACAGCAGAGGCATTCTCCGAAGAGGGGTACGAGCTCCAAATACCGATATCAATTATAGAGCCTGGTGAGGGTGAAAAGCTTAGAGAAGAAGCAGTAAAGCTTCTCCAAAAACTCTACACCTAGCCCCATCCACAGATGCCCAGAGCACTATGAAATAGATGCTAGAGCTCTATTGATGTGCATGGCTGTGGCACTAGAATCTTCAGACTGCTACCCCCCTTAATACTTGATGTAGCTACTGGCTGTGGCTGTAGATAGAAGTGTACAAGTGCAAGTATATCGACTCCAGCCTCTATAGCTGTTGCAATAGCATCTGTATAGGAGCTGTGGCCATATCTATAGGCCTCTTCATAGTATCCAGAGGCTTCGTGTATTAGAAGCCTACATCCCCGGGCAAATCTTGCAAGCTCTGGATTATATACAGTATCCCCACTATAAACAATACACAGCCCATCTACATAGATCTTAACCGAGGCTGCTGGAACACTATGTATGGCATCTATAAACTCTATACCGAAGCCTCCTACATCAACCCTCTTACGCATCTCCACAGCTCTAAGATCAGCTATATCGAATACATTCTGAGAACCTGTAGCATCTAGAAGCTCTCTAACAGCATCTATAGCATCATCTATAGAGATGACCATCACCTTTCCAAACCCTCTATGCTTAGCCATCTGCAAAATCGTTGGAAGACCGAGTATGTGATCACCATGTCTATGGCTAACCACAACACCTCTAAACACATCATCTAAATCAAAGTTGCACCTCCTCATAGAGGCATACAGACCCTCACCAGCCTCAACAACAATCCACTCACCAGAGCTACCAACAACGGCAAAGGATGTATGGCCTAGAAAAGGCTCGGATATCCAGCCGCCAACACCAAGAAACACAACCCTAGCCATACCATCTCACCACACACAATCCAAACAGTACATCTATACTGCACCCAACTAAAGTTCTTATCGCTAACAAAATTAAAATTCCCTACAGCTACACCACTTCATTCCATAGGCACTACCATATATAAACATTGCTAGGGTCTATGACTAGTATCTATAGCTACAGCAACTCTATAGCATCTACAGCTCCTATACACCACCCTCTATATAGAGATATGAGATGCGGTTCTTTTCTCCAGTAGTGCTCTCTGGGATATCTCTATATAGTGTTGATCGGGATTTTCAATACTCTATATAGTTGCAAGGTTCCGGTGGTGTAGATGATACCGCTACTATTACTATCCAAGGGCTGTATATACTAACACGTTGCATATGTTGAAGGTTTGGGATGGTATCTGGATGGAGATTCGATGAGATGAAGTATAGGCTGTATTTGGAGATAGCTTCTACAGAATCTGTAGCTGGGTGAGGGAATGGATAGGGTATACTGAAATGTTGTATAGGTTGATGGGCGTCTCTATCCTGTTATAGCAGGGGTGTTTTTAATGTAGGGCTACAGAGCTGTTCTAGAGCTATGGCTGGGGTTTGGTGGGGCTAATGTCTCTACAATAGATATATAAATGTTTTTAGCTATAGATTTGCATGAGCTGTTGATCTTGATTGTATCTGCATCGAGTAGGGTTGGAAAGGAGGTCTCTAGTTCAGTAAAAATGGTATGTAAGGCTAGTGGTGTAGCCTGTTACGAGGCTAGCGATGATGGTGAGTATCTATTAACGCTTGCATGGCTGGACACGATACAGTATATCTATGATGTGGATGGCTGTATAGATGATCTTGGATGTGTGGAGGCTTTGCTTAAACTCTTTGGAGATGTCCTCGGGATAGCGGTTAGAGAGGATTATGTTTTTGAGATAGATCTTGAGAAGCTACAATCCCTACACCTTATAGACTGTGTATAGAGGGAGAATCTTTTTAAGCCACTTTATAGCTAGAACCTTTTAACTGTAAAAGGTGGCTAGAATAGCTATAGATATAGAGAGTATCACCAGCGCCATATCTAGGTATATAGGCTCTAGAGCACCAAATCTTATAAAAAGCCTCAACACGGTATGTCTAAAACTCTACTCCAGAAGCTGTATAGAGCTTCTTATATATGAGCCTCAGAAGCTTAGAGACACACTACTACACTACAACGATACAACAACGACAAAATTTATCATCAAATACCTATTCCTACAGCCAATAATAGAGGAAAACAGTGGGGAAACCCCCCTAGACAGACTAGCAACCCTCTTCATAGACGATGCAGAGAGGTTTAGAGAAGAACTATGGAAAATACTACAGAAAAGAAAAACACAACCAAGCAACAGTAATAAAAGAAAACATCAAGAGCAAGCCTGCCTCCATCAAATACACAACAGTAACTAGCTAACCCATTCTACTGGATATCAGCTGCAACAGCCCCTTAAAAACAACCGTTAGACCTGTATACAAATCCTCTTTAACATCAAAACCAACAACCATTCTCACCGGTGAAAACACTCAAAACCCTAATCCCAATAATAATCATATTAGCGATGCTGCCATCTGCTGTTACTATGTGGTATGATACCCTCAAGATACATGCATCTATAGAAATTGGATCGGTAGATGTAGAGTTTGGTAATGCGTGGTGTGTGTGGGGAAACTTCAGAGGCTGAGGGAAAGGACGTAGGTAGCTATTCTGTAGAGCTAGGTGAAGTAGAGGATGAGGGTCCTGATGATAACGATTTGGATCTAAATATAGCAATAAGCAATGCATATCCAGGGTATAGTGCATTGGTCTGTTTCGAGGTGATTAACACTGGGACTATATCGGTTATGGGACCCTGGCCAGACTTCGATCTTCCGAGTAATCCCCCAGATTGGCTGAGGATTTCCCACGGAATTGTACCTGTACAGATTGATCCTGGAGATAGTGAGATCTTCTGTTTCTGGATCTCGATATACGAGGATCTAGAGGGAGGCATTGAACCGCCTGAGGGTTATACCTACGAGTTCCAGATACATATGGACTTTGTGCAGTGGAACGAGGCGGTATATGAGGTGCTGGGACCCAGGCTAGAGAAGGAGTTTAGGTATACAGACGTCAACCTTGAAACATGTCCAGCAAATCTAGATGGACTGCTCCCCACGGATGGCGGCTACTACATAGTCAACGCTACAGTCGTAAATAACAAGGTTAAAAACACGAACCCTGGAGCCTTCTTCGGTGTTATCTGGATTATAGGAGAGGGAATAACAGAAATACGGGTAGTCGATAAGTACGACTTCCACTTCGATGTGGAGGACGGTCAGGATGGAAAGGTTAGAGCCTACATCTACAATATAGAGTCTGGATGCATAGTGAAAAAACTGAAGCTTACTGAAGACGTTCACTACACTATCGACAACACGAACAACGTCGTTAAGGTAAACATTAGTCTCGATGAATCTCTTAGTTCTAACAGGGCGGTACTAATATACCTAAAGTTCAAACCGAGCAATGAGCTGATAGGAAGCAGCTGGGACAGCCTAGACAAGTATTTCGAAAATGAGGCAGAGGTTGAGACCAACATAGGCTCTGGTAGTGCTTCCGCCGCCATAAAGATAGTAAGAAAGAAAGAGTGAGGTATGTATTTTTCACTTATATAAAAACTTTTTTATTATACATCAATGTTTACCATGTTAAGTGAAATGCTTACGATATGGTGGATTGGTGGGTTCTGGTTAGAGGTATAGAGATGGTGGGGTGTCTAGTTAGAT
>Ga0209394_1001177_pt1 | contig 16281 bp, 30 predicted proteins | sample JNZ201metaG_FD_184122 | JGI IMG/M metagenome (GOLD analysis project Ga0209394, IMG submission 184122) | Hot spring microbial communities from Jinze hot spring, China to study Microbial Dark Matter (Phase II) - JNZ 20120812A (SPAdes) (version 3) ... | reverse complement strand
CCCCACCCCCTCCCTCTTCTCCCTCCTATGGGCAACCATGTGTCCTCTCAGAGACTGAGGGGATGGGAATGATTTGCCGCACACTGGGCAAACGTACTGCTCTCCCTGCTCAGCTTCACTCACACTTCCAATTGATCCCTGCTCAACTTCATGAGTCAACTCTTCACCCTGCATATCTCTCAGCCTCTATTGCCTTGAGTAACTCGTTGACAGTGAAGTGTAGGCATGCCCTAAGTGCTTCACTAGCGCTTGGCTCCCTAATCTTCCCTAGCCTGTATAAATACTTAGCTAGTGCCTCAAGTAGATCCCTCTCCTCCTGAGTTAACCTAGTTGATACAACTGTTGTTGACAAGGCTTCACCCAGCTTCAATTACTGTGCAGGGGTTTATATGCTTGTCTACCCCCACATAGATGCTGTCCACGCTGAATCAATTAATTGAAGAACGTTACACTCACTTGTAGTCCACGTAGATTTTGAGTTAAAGAAATCTGTATATACAAACGTATTTAACCTGTCTACACTCAATTACAATAATTGGTGCTGTAGGATTGCTGAAGATTGGAGTTGTAAGTGGTAAGGGTGGAGTAGGTAAGAGCACTATCTCAGTGAGCCTAGCGGTAGCGCTAGCTAGGAGGGGGTTTAAGGTAGGGCTAGTTGACTCAGATATAACGGGTCCAAACATACACGACATCCTAGGTAGGTTGGAGCTCGAGGTATCGCCCAACGATAAGTTCATGCCGTCGGAGTCCATGGGTGTTAAGTACGTATCAGTTGGACAGATCTCTTCTGAGGGACTCCCAATACTCTGGGACCCTAAGGACGTTGCGAGTGCAGCAAGGCAATTGATGGAGAGGACTGAGTGGGGTGATCTAGACTTCCTAGTAGTTGATTTCCCACCCGGCTTCGAGTCTGAGACTCTTGAAATGCTGCCCTTAATGGACTGCGTAGTCATAGTTACAGTGCCTTCAGCACTATCTAAGTCTAAGGTTGAGAGGATGGTTGAGGCGTGCAGGGAGTACGGGGTTAGGATTGCAGGAGTCGTCATGAACATGGCTTACTTCAAGTGCCCAGTCTGCGGCACTAAGCACAGGATATTCTCAGATGATCATAGCTTTGAGGACCTTGGGATACAGACAATAGCTGAGCTACCGATAATTCCTGAGCTATCTGAGAAGAAGGTGATAAATGAGTTCCCAGTGGACTCATTCCTAAAAGCCTTTGAGAACCCAGTGCTACTTAAGAGGAGGCCTAAGTCAATTAGGAGGAGGCTTCTCGAACTACTGCTTAGGAAGTGATGGCATGGGGTACGTCAAGAAGATAATAGATAAGCTGCTAGCCCTTCAGGACAGGTTCTACCCAGAGGTCTCAGAGTACTACAGGATTGGCGAGGGAAGGGTATCACTTCTCAGAGTCGTTGGAGTTGACGGCGACTCAGTCCTCCTTAAAGTTGAGGGAGGTAGGATAAAGTACGCTAGAGGTGATGAAACTCCAATACATATATTCAAAACATCCGTGGACAGCGTACCGTGGTACTCCCCGGTGATAATCAAGGAGAACGACCTGGTTCACATAATCCCGATCGAAGAGCTCTGGGAGAGAGTCCCCGGCCCCATCTTCGTGACGGAGAAAGGAGAGGAAGTGAAGTTTGTTAGTGGCATAAGAGCGTACTCATCGAGAAGGAACCCCTTGTGGTCTGAAGTAAAAGCAATAGTGAGGCATAAATGGAAAGGCTCTCTTGTAAGGATTGAAGCTGGAGACAGTGTTGTGGATGTTTCACCAAACCACTCTATCTACAAGAAGCAGGGCTCAGCTTTCAAGCTAGTGAGCGCTGAGGAGTTAGAGGTTGGAGACATCATCCTAGAGGTAGACTTCGTAAAGCCGAAGGTCAAGAGGCACGTGTTCGTGGGAACTGAAGACCTGGGGATGTTTATAGATAACAAGGGAACTCCTGAGCAGAGCGCGAGGTGTCACAGCAGAGACATATACCGTTACTTCGCGGAAAGGTTCTACACCGTGGGCGGGTTGAAGAAGGTGCCGGTCGAGATACTCAACACTCCGAGCAACAGGATCGCGAGGGCCTTCCTGGAGGGATACTATGCTAGTGATGGGCACGAGTATCTAAGCACGGCCGTGACCTTTGACAGTAACTCCTGGGCACTAGCACAGGGAATACTGTGGCTGAACTCCACGAGGACGTGGAGAGTAAATTGTAGAGAGGATAAGCCGAACATAGTCCACATCGAGCTTCACGCGGAGCAGAAGACGAATCCGAGAGGCAGGTATGGGCCGAGGGGAGAGAAGGGAGAGGTGAAAAAGGTCTGGAGGGTTCCGTACGAGGGGTACATGTACGACCTCGTGACATCGAAGGGCAACTTCGTGACTGGGGTCGGAGGAATAGTCGTTCACAACACGTTCTTAGATATAGTTTCAGGGGATGAGGACTTGAGGGATGCAATAACTAAGGGGCACTTCATTATAGAGAACGCATCGACTGGAACAATAGATTTAGTTGAGATGCAGAAGTGGTGTTCAGCCTTCTCAAGGCTTAAGGGCTTAGTCATGAAGTACCTCGGTGGTGGGAAGTGAATATATACGAGCTATGGAGGGCTAGGCTTGAGGATAGGTTTGGCTTAAGGCACTACTTCCACGCATGGGTTATATCATCTAGGCCTTTCGCAATACCTTGGGTCGCCCTATTCACTTTATTTGGAGTACTCCTAGCAGGCCTATCAAGCGTTGAGAGGGCTGTAGCCTCATGCCTAATAACGACGTTCGTACTGCTTGCATCACACTTCCGCAACAACTATAAGGACGTTGAGCTTGGCATCGATAGGTACGTTGATTCACCTCGTGAAGCTGAATCAATATGCTCTACTGTTAAGCCTTATACTGCTGCATCATGGATAGTTCCACTGAGGATCACTGGCATTAGGTTTCAGAAGGTAAATGAAATGATCTTCACTTTCCTAGCGATGGCTGTATACGCACTCTTCTTCGCTGTTGACTTAGGAGTCCTGATACATACTCTTCCAATACTAGTTATGGGTATATTGGTTGGAAGGACTTACAGCACTTTCTTCAAGCCTTATGGATTTGGGGAGGTAGCTGCATTCATGGGCCATGGATTTGCATCAACTGTCTTCGGCTACCTATCCCAGAGCCAGGACTTCATCTCAGCCTCCCTCGCTGGAGTACCTCCGGGAATTATATCAGCTCTAGCATATAGCGTAGATCAGTTCGTTGACATAAGGACTGACCTAGTCCTGAGGGTTAGAAGCATATATGAGAGCTGGTTCAACAGTAGGATGCCCCTAGGCCTATACGTCCTAATTATCGTTGCATTCTGGTTGAACGTAGTTGTTGCATGGGTTGCAGCTGGACTGTATCCAAGGGGGACCCTCCTAGTCCTATCGATACTTCCACTAGTCCTATTCATAGCTCCACAGCTTGAGTACGATAGGGATAGAGCTCTGCTTAGGATTGCACTGATTGGCACATTCATAACACCCCTACTGCTCTGCATAGGGGCATTAATTTAATAAGCCGGCTGAATAGATATATACTGGTGATGCTTTGGGGGAAGTAGTTAAGTTGGGGGAAGTAGTTAGGGAACTAGTTAAGGACGTTAGGGGCGACTTCAAGAAGCTCATAGAAGTACTGTCAAACTTGAACTCCCACCTATTGAAGCTTGAGTCATTGGTTGACTCAATAGTTAAGGTAACTAAGGAGCTTGAGGAGGCCAACAGGAACTTCAAGGCATTGATAGAGCTTCTCAAGGAGTTGAGCAAGTGATTAAGAATGCCTAGATACCTAGTTGAGTTCGAGCCCAATAAGCAGGAGGAAGTATATAGAGGGCTTAAGTCATTAGGTATAACTCCAATAAGGAAGGTAATGAATTACTGGTCAGTTGAGGCTCCAGCTGAAGTAGTTCCAAGGATTGAGTCATTGCCTGGAGTCGTGAGGGTAGTTGAGGAGAGGGCTTACAGGATATCAACTATGCCTGTGGAATTGAAGCTAGCTAAGTTCCTGGAGATGGGGGGGCCTCTGAACCCAATAGCACTCATATGGGCTGCAGGGTTCAGGAAGGATAGGTGGCCAACGTCTGATTCAAGGAAGGCTTTGGAGGCAGATGTAGCTAATGAAATGGGGATATCTGGGGGAGGAGTTAGGGTAGCCGTCCTTGATACTGGCTTCGATTTACTTGGATGCCCCCAGAAGCCAGCTGTGGACTACTTTGATTCAACTCTTGAGGGAGATCCATTCCCACTTGATTCAAATGGGCATGGCACTCACGTCTTGACAACTGTCTGTGGAGGGAGGACTCCAACTCCTTGGGGATACCTTGAGGGAGTGGCTGGGGGAGTTCAAGTAGCGTCAATTAAGTGCCTAGGGTATGGAGTTGGAACTGCTAGGACTTCTGACGTAATTGAGGCAATTGCAAGTGCGTATAACTGGGGCGCAAAGATAGTGAACCTATCATTGGGAGCTGATATAGAGCCGGGTGAGACACACGACCCCGAATCATGCCCGCTATGCAGCTTAATAACTGCGTTGAGCAGGAGAGGAGTCCTGTTTTGCGTGGCCAGCGGTAATAGTGGGGAAGGTTATGCAAGCTGTCCTGGAGCAAGCCCTGGAGCAATAACTGTTGCAGCATTGAAGAAGGACTCATCCGCAGCGGAATTCTCATCCAGGGAGCACCCAGTCTACATAAGTCTTAAGAAGCCCGACGTAGGTGCTCCAGGAGTAGATATAGGCTCCAGTAGTACTGGGCTTATAGCAGCCATGGAATGGGTTGACGGCCCAAAGGTAGCATTTATATCAGGATCAAGCATGGCAACACCTCATTGTTCCGGCCTGTTCGCCCTATGGGTTGAGTACGCTAGAAAAAGAGGTGTTGAGCTGACGAGGGACGTCGTTATGGATGTCATCGAACACTACTCTTATTGGAGGCCTGACGTCGGCTACGGCGTCCCAAAGTTCTCTTGGATTGTTGACTACCTGAGGTGATCATGTGATGTTCAGTATTGCTGTAAGGCTTCAGAGCGTTAACCTGATGAGTCCTGAGTTCGACATCAAGAGAGGGTTGATGAGGCCATCGCTGTTCCCGTGGGCTCCGATAGAAATAGATAGCTCCAAAGCTATGATCAGAGTTGCTGAGGTCGCGCCGCTAGCACACGACGTTGTCCAATGGATGCACGTAGCTACAAGCGATTTAATAGTGTTCAACGGTATGGAGGAGGAGTACAATAGACTAGGTAGCGAGCTCCTATCTGCATCTGGTGATGGCTACATACCTGGCGTTAGGTGTGGTGATATTAGGGCTGAGAGCGTGTCTGGATATACCGTTAGGTCTAGGGGCTATGGAACAGTCATAACTCCCGAGGGCTCATTCAACGTACCCGTTGGGGGTAAGGCTACGTTCGCTAAGGGGAATGTACTTGCATGGGCTGCGCTACCAGATCCAGGTACAGGCGTTCAGTGGACTATAACGCTTCTTCAGTGGAGGGATCTAGCTAAAGCACCTGTTAGGGATAGGGTTAGGTTCGGTAGCTCACAAGGCCTTGTTGCACCAAACTTCTTCACAATACCTCAGACAGTGGCGCCAGTTAGGACCCTTAGGATTGGCATTACAAGCGATAGGCATCAGATGATTGTGATTAGGGGCAGGGGGACTAGGGGCTCCTATGAAGAAGTGTTGTTCGAGGACTCATTCGAAGTGGATTCAGGTGAGAGTGAGGCAGTCTACAACGTCTTCTCACTCCCATTCGTGCCAGCATTCACTTTGGAGATACAGCCATCGGATAACACTCAGACAGTCCTAGACTACATTGAGATAGCACCACCTATCTAGTGGATTTGTTAACGACATAGAGATTTATTAACAACATATGCTAGAACATTTGTGGTGGATGGCGTGGTTAATCTAAGCTACATCCGTGAGGTACTGGAGAAGGAGCCTGGGAAATTGCTTGCAATCATGGGAATACCACCATACTCTCATATGTATTCAGAGGATGAGAAGAGGAAGGTCCTTGAGTCGTTAGGCATAGTTGGATGCAGCAGCTGCCTACTCGTATCTTTCATACTTGACGTTCTGCTGCCCCCTCCATTCAGGCCTCCACTGATGCTCATAGCTTGCTTCGCCTCAAGGACTTGTCCTTAGGTAATGATGTAGAATGAAGGTCAGGCTTCTTCCCGAAGTCAGGATCCCACTGATAGACGTCAGCCTTCCATCAGTTGAGCTACCTGAGTTCCCGCCTAAGCCCCTGAAGCTCGATGAGAGGCAGCTCGAGGCGCTGCGGTACGCCTTAATGGACGATCTATCGGATTTCATACCTATTATAGGGGACGTGCTATCAGACGTAGCTTATGCTGAGCTGAGGAATAAGTTGACTCCAGAGGAGTACGAACGCTTCATTGAGGAGAATAAATGGCTTCCATCAACTCTAGCAGTGCTTAAGGTCTTTGCTGAAACTGTTGGTTAAAGCTTATATAGCTCTCTAAATAAGCTAAGTTTGGTGATATGTGTGGCTGAGCTCCCTAAGGAGGCACCACACAGAGTTATTGATAAGATATTGGACAGCTTCCTTGAGATCCCTAAGAACGTTAGTGAGTCAATATCATTAGCGCTAGATAAGGGACCTCTGGGGAATAAAGGGCCTCACAGAGCCATTGATGCTGTAGTCAAGTCAATTGCATCCTCAGTTCAATCACTTGGGGAGGGAATAGCATCAGCGTTGGACAAGCCGTTGGAAACCATCAAGAGGTGAGCTATGTGGAGCTGCCCAAGCTATCCCAGTTCACTAAAGTTCTAGCAGCACCTGAGGAGTACTTCGAGGGCTTAGTTAAGTCAACTCTTGGAGTTGAAGTGCCCCCGGGGATTCAATCAATTATACTGAGGCTGCAGACATCAATAGAGTCAGGTGAAGGACTGGCTCCTGAGAAGTTCATTCGAGGCATACCTCTCCCCAGGCTCAGTCTGCCGAAGCTTGAGGAGGTCTTAGCTAAGTTCCCAGAGCTGCCGGAGCTCCCTGCCATTAAAGCGCCTGCTGTTGAAGTAAAGGAGGCTCCAGCAGCTAGAGTTGAGAAGCCTAAGACCTTCTAGAGAGCTCCATTAGAGATCGATTTAATTGCAGGTGTGGTGCGACGTATTCATAGACTACAGTAGGCCGAATTGGTATAAGTGGAGGATAGTCATAGATACAGTTAGAGAAATGTTCACAGTGGTAGACGATGGGGACTCAGAGGTAGGCCATCAGTTGAGGACTGTACTTAAGGTAGGCGATACATATGTAGTTACAGACGTCCCAACAAACCCATTAGTTTCATGGAACATAGTGTTCCGAGTCAATGAAGGCCCAATGAACGTACCTCACTCAATAGAGGTAGTTGGAGGAGTGAGCTGGTTTAAACACGTAGTCTACGGAGATGGATGGAGGGCAGCTGAAAAGCCATTCAATGACTACTGGAGGAGAGTTAAAGCATTAATCCCTCCCCCTCAACCACTATCAATACCGAGATTGCTGAAGTATGAAGCAATGCTTAAGACCCCGATTTATAAAGCATAATTAAAGAACTTAGTAAATTTACTAAGTTTTACTATATTTTCTCTGAAGAGAACTTGCTTAGTGTAGGCGTAGACACTCTATAGTTTGTCAACACAACGTAATTGAACTCCCTTCTCTTCTCATTAATCACAAGCTCAACACTTAGCTTGCTCTCTATCTCAACTCTATCTACGATGGGGATTGACTTGTAGAACGCTTCGTTATCCTCATGTACTTTAAGCATGAAGTATCCCTTAACGTGCTTCAGTGCGTTAACCAGCCTTGAGGCATCCCTCTTTGTGAATCCATGCCTGTAGTAGTCTCTATCCTTTTCCCCAACGGATAGGTATGGTGGGTCTAGGTAGAATAGAGTGCTATCAGAATCGTACTTCTCGATTAGTTCCTCGAAGTCTAAGCACTCTATTGTAACGTCCCTGAACCTCTTGGCAACCTCGTATAGTGCAACTACGTGAGACATGTACTTCCCCGCTACACTGCTTCCCGGCACCTTGGTTGTACTGAAGCCCGCGTCAACTATGCCTGAGAAACTGCTCGACAGTAGGTAGAATAGAATGGATGCCCCAATGAGTCCACCCAGCTCTTGTCCAGCGAAGTTCTCACTCATATATTTATTCACATACCTGGAGTACGGCAGTAGTGATAGAACTGAAGCCAGAAGATCTGTTTTCTCCTTGGCGAGCTTATGAAGTGCTGTTAGATCTCTATCTATGTCGTTGTAGATTACGTTTGGGAACTTACTCCTCGGCACGAACTGCGACATAACTCCAGATCCACCGAAGACCTCGACGAACGTCGCTTTCTTAACTGGTACTCTGAGCGCGATATTGATGAGCTCCTCCTTTATTCTCCAGTCTCCACCAATGTACCTTACGTGCTTTGCCTTATTGAATTTACTGATGAAATGCTTCTTAAGCTCATCGAATAACTTATTAGGTAGGTCTACAGCTTCAATTAACTCATCTACACAGTCCATGATGGGTTTATCGCATACCTCCACTAGCCTACTGAATGTACTCCTCCTTACCCATATCCTCCTGTAGTGATCCCTGTTGTACTTGCTTATATATCCCATATATGTCAATCCACATATATCCTATATATGAGTTAGCTTATAAATATTACAACAGCTGTTCTCACATATATATCCCATATGTTAAAAAACTGTAGGCTTCCTTAGTGCTCCTGCTTTAATCAATAGATCTCTGAGTGCTTCAGAGTAGCTCCTGTAGTCAGCAGCGTACCTCCTGAAGGCTCTGTACAACTCTTCGTCGCATAATATGTATAGCATCCTCTTGCCCTTAGCCTTCATGCTTAACCCGGAGCTCCTGGAATTCCAGGAATTAGTTTATAAGAGTGAGTCAATTATAAGCTTAACCAGGTGATTGTATTGTCTGAGATGCCTGTTCCAATAGAGAAGGTCCAGGCGGGGATAACTGTAGCAGCCCTTGAGAGGAGGGTTGTAAGCTACGTAGACCTAAGCGACACTGAGAGGGAGTACGTTGAGTACGTATTCGACTCAGGAGTAAGACACCTCAGGAAGGTAGCTCCATCAATTGCATCAGACATTGAGAGGCAGAGGGAGCTAGCTGTAAGGATGGCTGGAGTAGCTAAGGCAACTTTCCCAGTGAGGAAGAACTATAACTTCCCAAGCGTTCCTGGAAGCCTTGGAGTAGCATGGCTGTTCCCACAGGCAATAAAGTGGACGGCGACTCCAAGCGCTTCAAACCCATGCTACACCAGTTACAAGGACAACAGTTGGGACATAGATGTAACAGCTGGTACTCCAGCATACTTATTCGGCGATGGGACGAACTTCTACAAGGCTAATCCAACTACAGAGCAACACACATTCATACTAGTGTTTGAGAACGGAGTAATAGAGGTCGGCTCAACGCCAACTATTGAGCAGTTCCACTTAATAAGTGAGGGGAAGAGGGATTACGGAATATACACAGTTGAACCACTAGTTGACATACCAGTTGAGAAGAACGTCTCAATATACCAGTACCCAACGCCTCTAGGAGCTGTATTCATAAGCCACGACAGGGGAATTATGTGGGGCTTCATGCCTAGGACGAGTGGAACTAAGACCATTAAGCTACTGGGACTAGTCTTCTACGAGCACGACTTCGCTTCAACATTTAAGTGGATTTAAGTGATTGGGTGAGTAGCAAGTGATACTAGCTCTAACAGCTGATGGCAAGAAGATAGTATTAGTATCTGCTGCAGGCCCATCATCATATACATCAGGAGGATTAACGGTAACAGTGTCGGAGCTAGAGCACGTTCACGCAGTGCTGTTCGCCTTCATAACTGGCGGATATAAGGTAGGCGGTTTAACTGTGAGCGGGAACAGGGTTACTGTAGTAGTCCACTACTACAACTACCCAGCAGCAGCTGCTGGAACATCAGTTGAAGTGCCGGCTGGAACAGACTTAAGCGGTCAAACGGTAACACTCGTAGTAGTAGGAGTATAGCCTTCCAACTCCAATATTTTTTACTCTAACCCACTTCCTATTCCGTTTGTACAGAGCTGAACCCTAGGCATGTCGTAGACTTAAAAACCTTTGAGTAAAAGCAGTAGGCGGAGAGGGTGGTGTAATTGGATAGAGTAGTTGATTCCCTCGGGTTAGTATTGGAGAACCAGCTCCTAGTGGTGTACATTCCAGCTAGGAACACTGCACTTGTCTTCAGAGTTAAGAGCAGAGTTAACAGAGGCTACGAGACAATAGACTACGGTCCACTGCCACTGGTATCTGGAGAAGTACTGCCAACCTATGAGGGTGGAAGTGAAAGGGTGCCAGCTGACGGAGTCATGCCCGGTAGATCGTACACACAGACTGGTAGGAGCTTCCCATTGAAAGGAGCATTTGATGAAACAGACATGTGGTACGTTCACGAGGATGAAAGGGAGAGGCTGTTCCACGTAATACAGAGGATAACGCCTGAGTTCCTGAGAGCAGACGTTCAAATACCGAGAGGAGTAACGCAGGGGAGGTTCCAGGGAGACAGAGTTGTAACAGGAGTTGACAGGGACTTCGGCTTCGTCAGAGGAAAACTCGAGGTCGTTCACCTGCCGAGATTGAGGTACGGCTATAGGTATGGGAACGACACAAACATGAGTGTCAGAACGTTCGTTAAGTTCACATACGGAGAGTACATAGTTGAAACGCCGAGGGATTCACAGCTGATATTCGACGTACTAACGAGGAGGACTCAAGCTCACTGGGTAACACTACCGATCAGCGTATGGGATCCAGCGATAGAGACAGCGCTGAACTTAACATACGGCTTCACTGGATTCACAGTCTACGGAGTCCACGAGAGGGATAAAGCAATAAGAGAGTACAGTGAGTTACTTAAATCAGTGAAAGCTTGAGGTGATGTGAGTGGGGGAACTGCTCATCCTAAGGGGGGAAACGACGGGCACTGACACAAGTGGAGTAGTTAAACTGGACTCAGACGTACTCTACTCACCAGTTGACTACGTGAGGATATCGAAGGGGTTGAAGTGCAGGATCTGGTTCAAGAAGATCAGTGGAGAGGGTGAGACACTGTTCACACTGCAGTACACAAACGACGTTACAGAGGCAACTCCAACGTGGAGGGATATGCAGCAGGAGAAGCTGGCATCAAAGGGGGAGCTTTCAATAGAGAAGCGTAGGCCACTGGTCCTCAGAGGATTCACTGGTAGAGAGGCGTTCAGAGTAGTGTACACTCAGCCAGTGGCCGTGAAAGCCTACGTAGAGCTAGGAGTTGAGATTGGGGATGAGGGTTGAGTGAAGCAGAGAAAATAGCTGAAGCTCTGAAGAAGGGCAAAATGGTGATAGTGAAGGGGTTTTGCGATAGCAAAGTGAGAATAGAGTTCCCGAAGGACAAAGTTGAAGTAATAGTGAGGAGCTAAAGCCTTGCCCAGTACTGGAGCAGTAAAAGTACCAGGAGTACTGGAGCTTCTCTGGTTATCTGGGGAAATAGAGTTCCTTCATGACACTGGGATATACTATCTTCCACCGGGTCTTGACGTAACGATTACGTGGGCTCCCGATGAGGATCACAAGGTATTCGTGATATTCGCTTTAACCTTCGGTGAACCGAGGAACCTGGAAACAGGCGAAGTGGTCTACACGGACCAAGTTGGGTTCTGGCACAGGGGTATGGGTATGAAGCTACACTGGGATCCCCTGTTGCCGAGCATACTCAACATTACATACCCCCACATAACGCCTGCAACAAAGGAGAACCCATTTGAAATACGCTTCATTAATAGAACGAACATAGTGATATACTTAGATGTCTCCGTCTGGTACATGGAGATGACTAAGAGCAAGTACAGGGATATAGCTGAGTTCATCAAGGGGCTGATGAATTACTACAGAAGGTACTCTGCGTAGTTCTCGCTTTTTAACCACGCTAGCAACACAGTACAATGGTGCCCTGATTGCAGGAGCAAGAGCTTGAGTTAGCTGATAGAGCGAGGCGCTTACTGAGGACTAGGTCTGGCTACGTAGTTGAGGAACCAGTGTACGAGGGAGGTCTTGAACCACTAGTTGCACTCCTACTGCTCCCCTTCCTCCCACTGATACTCCTATACCAAGTTCTATTCAATTTTGCTAAAGCTAGGAGGAGAATAATGATAACAGAGATAGAGAGGACTGAGACAGGCTACAGGATACTCGAGTACGAGGTGTAAGCAGTGGAGTACGCTGATGCACTACTCGAGTACCTGAGCAGAAGACTGGGTCTAAGACCCTGGGTACCAATCATCGTAGCAGAGATAATCGGTGAAAGAGTAGCAAAAGTCATCACTGAGAAACCACCAATTGCACCGCCCAAGCTGACTACAAGAGCGGTTGACCTGAGAGAAGTGCTCGCCGACAGAGAACTAGACCTGCTCGACCTGAGGACAGGGGGCAGACTCCACGAAGCAGTGCTCACCTCGAGTAGTCCAAACTACACGGTTAAACTTGTCGCCGACGGCTTAACGAGGCTGAGAAGGTCGTTCAGGGAGATCCAGTCCCTGAGCCCGTACCTTGAAACCGTGTCAGCCTTCGAGAACAACGGAGTCTTCGTTCTACACCTCAAGGACTACTCCTGGGTCAACTCACTCCACTTCTCAGTTGTACCACACGAACCAGTCCTCTTCCACGCGGTATTCGTGAAGTACGACGTGTATGCGTAGGTAAATAAACCCCTAATCACACACAGTGAAAGTGGATGTGTTGCGTGGTGTAGTGTATGTCGGGAGTTGAGATTCTGAGCTTCCTGAAGAGGAACATTGGAATAATAATAAAGAGGCTCGAGGAGAGCGGTGTCCTAGTGGTACCAGCAGCGAGAGACCACCTGTTCGTGCCCGAGCTAGAGGTTGACGAGAGGGGAGTGTCAATAGAGGTGAACGGCTTCATACACTACGTGAAGGTTCACGAGGGCTACTCACCAGTGAAGTTCAACCTGGATAGACCAGTGACTGACAGAGAGTACTCAGTTGTGCACCCGGGAGTTGTAAAGGTGCTGTCTAGAACTGCTAGAACACTGCACCTCAAAGCACCAATGGGTCAAGTGTCAAAGGTGACAGTTGAGGTGCTGAGAGTTGGATGAGGTGATAGTGTTGCTGAGAATGACCGGGGGAGACTACGTGCTCGTGTACCAGGTTGCCAGAAGCGAGAGGAAGACCGTGAACGAGTGGATAATGTCCGCGATACTGGAGAAGCTAGAGAAGCTGCAGGAGGAGTGGAGAAATAAGAGCCAGAAGCAGGAGAGCAGTTAGGATGAGGTGAGTAGAGCATGGCTATAATAGAGTTCCTCGACCCAGCCTACGTTAAGAGCAGGCTTGACAACCTGGACATATCGCTGAGCGCTCTGAGGGATGCAATAAGGGGGACTGGCAACAAAACCCTAACGGACATATACAACATTGAGACGGCCATAAGGGACAGGCTACCAGCTTCCCTTACAACAGCAGGCAACCTTAAGATAGCTATACTGGAGGACACGGTTGGAATAGCTAAGGACTCAACTCTGTCCTCAATCCTGAGCAAGCTCGATGTAAACCTCTCAACTAGGGCGTCTGAGACAACGCTAACTGCTGTTAAGGATAGGCTACCATCAAGCCTTACTGCGGCTGGTAACTTCAAGATAGCAATCCTCGAGGACACCGTCGGTATTGCCAAGGACACAACACTCTCATCTATACTGAGCAAGCTAGATGTAAACCTGTCAACCAGAGCCTCAGAGACCACACTGTCCGGAATAAAGTCCCAGACAGATAAGCTAACGTTCGACACAGCCAACAGACTTAAGGTCCAGCTTGACAGCATACCCAACCCACCCAACCTGGACGTAGCGCTGAGCAGCAGGTTGTCCGAGAGCACGTTTACAGCAAGGGTTCCAACGCTAAGCACCCAGACACTAGACATAGGTGGCTCATCATATGCAGCCCTGAACGTTGTTCCATCAATCGGTGGAGACATAAGTAGGATGCCGTACACGATAGACAACATAAGCGTAACGACGACCGAGTCCAGCACCTCGATATCTGCACCAGGCGCGAAGATAGTTCAGATAACTAACAAGGGCGATGTTGACTGCCTCATAGGAATAAACGGCTCAGTGCCAGCGACGAACCCGCTGAAGGTTAGAGCAAGGTGCTCGCTGGTCTTCGTTCACAAGGGTGCGACCTCAATATACTACAAGACCGCGACTGGTAGCACGACCATATCAATAACCTACTTCAACTAAGGTGATCAAATGAACTACGAGTACATACACCCTGACGTTGAAACGCTCAAGCGGAAGCCACTTGGAGCAGACCAGGTAATGAAGCTGACTGAGGAAGCCGGGCTGAAGCCAATAGCCGTTAGAGTGGACAACGCAACGGGACAGCTGTTCTTCTACTTCGATAAGCCGCTGAGCAGAGAGGAGAAGGAGAAGCTGGACAAGCTGGTCGAAAAGCTGTTCAGGGAGTGGAAGTAGTGCCAGTACTCGAGCTCGTAGACCCCGAGTACCTCAGGAGGATCATTGAGTCAACTAGAGACAGCGTAGCGCTTGACAAGCCAACCGAGTACACTATCCAAAGGGGTAGGAAGGTGATAGTGCCGGAGCTGGTCGCGGTCGCCCTGCCCGGCGTCATGTGGGCTGAGGGAGATGTTGACGTAGTCGGAGAGCTACTGGTGGTGTAGATGGGTAGGATAGGGATAATAGGTGACGCGTCGGGCAGGAGGTACAGCATAAAGGAGGTCACGAGCGGAGAGGTCAGGGTAGAGGACGAGACGTCCGGCGTAGTTCTAGCTAGGATGAGCTCGACCACGATTGTTGACGCCGGCGGTGTCGCTCTGAACGCCCACGCGTCTAGGCACGCCTACGGAGGTGCTGACGCTCTAGCAGACAACTCACTGAGGTTCAGGCAGGTAAGGGTCGAGTTCGCCGGCGACACGACGGTATCCGTAGCGGCCGGTAGCACGTACACGGTGCCGGAGGGCATATGGTACGTGAAGCTCGGGGCGAACACGAGGGTAGAGCTCTACATAGCTGGAGCATGGAACGTCCTGATACCGGCTGACGGAATAGGTCTGATAATGAGCGACGGAGCAAACGTCAGACTGTACAACGCGGGTACGGCGAGCGAGTCGAGCACTCTGAAGGAGGTGAGGTGATGGCTGAGAGGAGGGTTGTTCTGGTGAGGGTGGACGACGTGGACGAGGAGAGGGGTGTGGTCTACCTAGCATTGTACGAGGGCGGGGAGAGGATTGCGGTGGTACCGGTCGGGTTGGACGAGTTGAGGAGGGAGAAGAACAGGAGGGAGTTGGTCGAGAGGGTAGTCAGGGAGTTCCTAAGGGGCTTCAGGAGGTCGGGGAACGTTAGGGCCAAGGATTTGAGCGCATACGCAGAGCTAGAGGGGGAGGTGGTGGTCGAGTAGTGGCGCTAGCGTACCCGTGGTTCAGGACGGTTGAGCCGCTCAGCCCGTACCTGCCGGAGAACCTCAGGCAGGGACTGGTGCTCTATCTGTGGATGAACGAGGGGTCGGGCAACAGGGTGTACGACCTGTCGGGCAACGGGAACCACGGGACGATATACGGTGCAACGTGGACTAGGCTGGCGAGCGGGAAGAACGCCCTGCACTTCGACGGAGTGGACGACTACGCTGACTGCGGGAGCAGTAGCAGTTTAATGCCTTCAACTGTCTCAGCCTTGGCGTGGCTCTACCCGACCTCCTACGCGGTTCAATACGCGAGGGTTCTGGAGAAGGGAGGGTATAGGGTCGGAGGTGGGTACGGTCTCGAGTTCAACCCCTATGGAAGCATGAAGCAGAGGTTTGTCATCTGGATTGGTGAAACAGCCCAAACTATTGACTCCAGCAGTGTGATACACCTCTATCGGTGGACTCACGTAGCGGGGGTGTTCGACGGTTCAACAATGAAGCTCTACGTCAACGGTGTGCTGGAAGCCTCCAGGTCAAATGTGGTGATGACGGCTAACACGGCTCCCCTAACCATCGGAAGAGCAACAAGCGGAGGATACGTCTTCCCTGGTCTCATTAGCTGTGTCCTTATCTACAGCAGAGCTCTGTCCGATGCCGAGATAAGGACGCTGTACGAATTGCACAGGGGTTTGTTCTCGGTGTGACGGTATGCTTGGTCAAAGGGTTCTCAGGCTGTCTGCACCGGTTCAGGTTGTCGGTCAGACCAGCTCTACGCCCGGCGAGCCGACGCTGGTGAA
>Ga0209394_1001175_pt1 | contig 16286 bp, 18 predicted proteins | sample JNZ201metaG_FD_184122 | JGI IMG/M metagenome (GOLD analysis project Ga0209394, IMG submission 184122) | Hot spring microbial communities from Jinze hot spring, China to study Microbial Dark Matter (Phase II) - JNZ 20120812A (SPAdes) (version 3) ... | reverse complement strand
AAGCTGAGTCTTCTTTCCTCACTCTTTTCACTCTAATGCTTTTTATTTGATTTTCTATAAGTGCTTCTGCTATAGCCAACAAATGCCCAACAGTTCAAACATTAATCCTATGATAAAGCTATCTTAGCTACTATATGTGATGTTCATGGTAGCAACTCGGTTTAAAGGCATATACATAATGAGAATATTCGAAAGTTCGAAAGCCCTTTCCTTGCAGATATCTGGAAACCTCCTGAACACTTTCCGGAGTATGGTAAGCGGCTATCGCCAGAAATACGTTATTTTCCTCGAGAGTCTTTGTAGCACCTTTAAGTACGTCTAACTCCGCACCTTCCACATCTATTTTTATAAAGTCCACCTTGCTTAATCCAAGCTCGTTTACTACTTGATCTAAGGTCTTGGTCTCCACTTCAATATAGCTTATGTGAGTTGAAAATTTTTCTCTCGACAGTTCTATTCTTTTTTCTTTTATCGTGTGACCGCCGGATTTTAGCGAAATATATAGTTTAGCTACTCCTTCGCTATCTGATAAAGCCAAGTTTATTGGAATGACGTTCTCCAACTTGTTAATGGTTATGTTCTTGAGTAGAAGCATGTAGTTCTGTGGATGTGGCTCAATGGCAATGACCTTCCCCTCTTTTGCTTTCCTAGATGCTTTAAGTGTAAACACGCCAACATGAGCACCGACGTCAATTATGACATCATCTTCACGAATATTATAGAATTTGTCATAGACTTGATCTATATATATCACGGTTTATGAATAAACTATCGTAGGGCTGAAGCATAATCCCATCATGGAGTCTTGTCTGGGCAAGATATCCTATACACCTTATATAGTAATGTAGGAAATAGTTGTCGAATAGATGACGAGCTTGTTCAAAATTGGTATATTTCTTATGCCTGATAAGCCAATCCTCACCAAATATAAGCCTGAAAAAGCCGCTCCAGAAGGCCCTATAGACGGTTACAACCAATTTTTTATCATAAAATTCACTATTTTTATCTGTTTAGCTCTATAACTCCGGTTGTAAACTCTATCTGAATATACTTCATCCACTATAAGGAGGGCTCCGAGAGGATATTAGCTCCGTATTTTCGTTGGGGCTTCATTTGAACTATATCTTAATTAGCTTGATATAAGTTTTAATAAATTTTCTACTAGTCTAAGTGTAATACTTTCGTTTAATCTTGAGGAGTAAAGCTGTGAAATGTAGGAGGAACCTAGCGAGAAAAGAAGCAAATATATGGGAGCCCCTAAACCATGAAATATGAGCGTAAACACCATGCGAAAACAGATAGCTCCTAAAAAGCTTAGCTAGTGTACTATTGCCAGAACCATCAGGACCAAATAAGCAAATTAATGGCATAAACGATAAACTGGTATCATACTTAGGGCTTAGTGAGTCTAATGAATTTTCATGATTTCTCCGCGATTAGGCAAATATAGCCAAGGAAGTATTTTAGTAAAGGGCATGAGGGTAGTTTAATGAAGGCTAGTTTTATTCTGGATAATGATTCTTCAGTGAAGCTAACTCTTTTAAGAATACCATCTATAATGTTATATATTGGGAGCCATATGTCGAATACTGTTATTTTGAAGTTTGAAGACATCCTCTGACCTAATTTGCTCATGCCATCTATCGTGTAGAATTCGTGGAAAAGTCCATATCTGCCGCGGGATACGTAAAGCAGTATCTTGTTTCGAAGTGGGACGAAAATATTTGGAACGACGATAACTATTTTTCCACCTTGTTTTATAACTCTTTTTGCCTCATTTAACGTTTCGATAACGTCTGTTATCGACCTGAAATGCTCTATAACGCCGAGGGAAATATATCCGTCAAAGGAGTTATCTCTAAAGGGTAGCTTTGATACATCTCCAACTATAAATGAAGACTGAAACCCGCATCTCTAGCATAGTTGGCAGCCACCTTTATTATGCCGGGGACTATGTCAATACCTACTACTCGGATTCCCCTTTCTTCAAGCCAGAAACAAAACTTACCAGTACCGCAACCAGCTTCTAAAATAATGTCCCCAGGCTTAAAGTACTCTAACAGCACCTTGTTAATATTGCCGCCGAAAAGGTTAATCTCCTCTATTTCTTTCTTTATATTAATTTTCTCCCTCCTATATATGGAGGACCAGTCTTCCTTTACTTCCTTCATTCTTATACACCTGCTTAAGTTAGGTTGGGTAAGATGACCTCTTCTATTGCTGTTTTGAGCCTTCTTATTTTAAGCATGGCTAAGAGCTTGTTTATAAAGAGTGGACCGTGCAAATCTCTCGCGTATGTTAGGATCTCTCTTAGATTCACGTAGAGTTCTGCGAGTTCTATCGATTTAAGCAGTTTATCACTTAAACGCTTCCCGTAATATCCAGTTAAGAAAGCGTGAACTAACGGCGTTAACTGTCTTGGCGTATAAAATGGAAGCGTGACTGACACGTAGAGACTTGTGCTGAGCATGGCTAGGTCGAAGTATGAGGGGCCCTTGCATGCATTGTGAAAGTCGAGGAATACATACTTACCTTTTGAAAGGATTATGTGAGTGAAATAAAATTCTCCATGAAGATTAACATTGGCAAAAATTTCATCATCTATACCACTTATTTCCTCAACCGCATTAAGAATTGTATTTATTAGTTTGTTGCTTAACACGCGTAAAGCTGCAAGCTTTTTAGATATATTGGAAATTTCAAGTCTAATCTTTTGATACGAATTCGGGAAAAATCCGTTATGCAAACCTTTTAATGGAAAATAATGCAGCTCTCTTAATGCTTCCCCAAGACCATTAAATACTTTAAGAGCTTTACCTTCTCCAAAGAGAAGGTAATTTACAATATAGTTTTCAAAGGGAGTGCCTTTAATCCTCTCCATAATCATGAAAAAGCCATTAGAATCTCTGTGAACCTTGAACACTTTAGGTACAAAAAGGCTGACAGAATGAACATCTGCAATCTTCTTCAACACATTGTATTCATATACGCATTCAAGTTCATTCATATACCTTTTGACAAAGAAGTCACCCGCCCCATAGGCTTCTCGACCAGTTCGAAGCCTAAAGTTAAACCTTAAAAAATTACGTAACAAGGAGTTCATAGTGTCACTAAATAAAACGAAAAATTACGCACTAATTATAGTTCATAGATGGCACCTCAACGAGTTTATTAGCTATTGTATCCACATTTCCCGAACTATTGAGTTATGACTTAATCCCTTGAAGCTGCCTTTAGGAGTGTCGTTTCTGCTGCCATGGGTATAAAGCAGCCATAATTGAAAAGCTACAGAGGTTCACAGTATGCAGACGATATAGGTAAGAGGTTCCAGTATCATAGATTCTAATACGGCATACGGCAATTGTTCCTTCCATGTTAAGAAAAAGAAGCCATTACGTCATCTAGAACAATAATAGTGTAATTAAAGAGTAACTTTTAGTTCTAAATCCTTTAGAGCTTGTAAAAAGGGTTTTTCTGCGTCCATTACGAACGATTGGGCAACTTTTTTGGCTTTTTCGGAAAGCTTTACACGTTCAATATGGTTCATAGATAATATTTCGATTAGTTTGTCGGCTAATGTATCCACGTCCACAGGAACTACTAAGTTAGGGCTTAATTCCTTAACGATATCTTTAGAACCTGTCATTTTTGTCACTACAGGTATCAGACCTGCAGCCATAGCCTCAACAACTGAAACAGAAAAACCATCAAATCTTGCAGGATGCAAGTAAATCGAACATTTCGAGAGATGATATGGCAACATATCGTGATGGACAGGCTCAAGAACCTTCACACCTTCAAATTTATCGAGTTTAGTGGTTCCTCCTCCAATAACTAATAATTCAGCTTCTCTAAACCTCATGCGCACCTTAGTTATTATTTTAGGTAACAGATCGACACCTTTAACGTATGAAAAAGATCCTATAAAGCATATGCGTTGGGAATTCAATGATGGTTTTACTTTAAGAAAATTTGATATTTCTGGAATTGGATGACAAACCACTATTCTTTTTTCAAATTTGAACATCTTTTCAACAACTGAACGCATAAGTGATGATATAGCAATGATAAGGTCAACATCCTGTAGGAGCAGATTGGATATTTTAGAAAAATATGCAAAAGCTGGACTTGTTGTAATAAAAGCCAATTTTTTGCATAATCCGATCTTCCTCATAGACCATCCTAAAAGTAAAGGAGTGAAGCCATCGATTATTGCGAGGTCATATTTTTTGTTGAATGGAATATAAGTTGGAATTATTCTAGACGGAATGTTGTTTGGCACATATATCACCTGAGTATTCGCAGAGTTCAGAAGGATGTTTATCCAGCGTCTATGCGCCGGGTGGGGTCCCCCCTCTCTACAGAGGTAAGCTATTCTTCGACTAATAAAAGTCATATTCTCTCGCCAGATGAACAAATAGCTCGTAAACTGTTACAATTTTAGCATTTAGGTCCTTCATTGTATTGATAAAAGTGGTTAGTTTAATTGGCTGAACTAGGTGTTTGTAAATTACAATATGCTTGTTCCTTACTCTCATGGATGCTATCAGCATTTTCTGAAGGCTGTCGCCCTTGATTGCAAATACTGGGATAGCTCAAATCTCATATCTACTGCAGTGAGGAAAATTCAATAGGTTGGCATCATTTAAGTTCATGAGTTCAGTTGTACGAACATAAATGTAGTATTTGCTAACCGCTTCCAGAACTCTAGGATTATAGAACCCCCAAGGATAGGCTAAACCCAAAACCTCTTTACCCAGCAAATCTCCCAGAAACCTTTTAGAGTTTTCAAGTTCATAAATTAAAGTTTCTCTACCATATTTCCTTAAGTCTTTATGAGTACATGTATGTGAACCTATTTCATGAACTAGCTCAACGATTTCAATTATCAAATTTGGGCTTAGCTATCAATAACGGCCTTTTCTTCAATTCCCTGATATGGGTAGTTAAATAAAATGTAGCCTTAATTCCCTAATTTGATAACAAGTGAGCTTCCTTAACATGCTCAACATACCCCTCATAAAACGAGAGAGCGATTAAGCTGGTCAACGTGCATCACCATTACAATTAGATTTTATTTTTCATATTCTTCAGAATCCCATATTCATTTTGAAGTTAAAAAAGGAGCTCGATTGGTATAACTTTTACATTTTGCATAATATTTAACAATTTTAGGTTGAAAGGCACTAGAATATGTTATAGTCATTGCGGGATAGGTTGAATATGAGCTTATTTCTCATCTTCCTTGCTTCTAAGTAGATTAATTTATTAACTAAGCTTAGCAATATAGCAACTGAAGGAGTATAAATAATTTTTCTTAAACTTTTATGTACACTTATAAGACGTTTAATGCATATGCTAAATAGCGATATAAAGAATGAAATGGTCCAAGTCGCTGTGGAATATCTAATAAGATTTTGGCTTTGAGACTCCAGCAGTAACGGCTTATACATGTTAATAAGAGGCATGTATAATATTGTGTTGATAATATGATATCCTTGCGCCAGAAGCATATCTGATATGCTGGCTGGAAATAAGTGCAATACTCCTTGATTATCACATTCTTTAATTAGCTCTAATAGTCGTTCACTTCTAACAATTATTAATGACACTCCATCCTTATTTCCATAGAACTTTGGATGCCATCCATCACCTAATACAACATCCGCCTCTGTTGCAAGATGATCAAGGCAAAGAAAACACCCAAGTGGTGCGTTGACCCCTAATTTGCATAAGTATGACCAAAAAGATATTAAAGGTATTTTTTTCTCAATAACATGACCAGAAAAATCCTCAAATATAATGTTGATGGAACCTGGCCATCCATTTCTCCGAGGCTTCAGATGAAGGATTCGTCGTGAATTCTTAAGAAACCTCATAACAACATACTCAAGATACCATAAATCTATTACATGATTACAAACTAAACCGATAAATAAAATGTAATCAAGCTTCTTCCTAAATAACTTTCTTAATACATGTATTTGGCAAGGTAAACCAACAATGGCTACCCTTTTTCCTTTTTTTACTTCATCCATTAAAAGTCTTAAATTTGTAAGAGTGAAACCCTTAAAGTAGATACTTCCTTGAGCGTCGAGAATAACTTCTTTATTGTTTGTAATCTCTGATTTAGGCAACAACCTGGAAAACCTTGTTACAAGAACCTTATCTACAATCCCCTTATCAAGCATATATAGGAGCAGACATGTAGCTATACCACCGCTCGCTCCATGATATCGTATATAGGAATTAGAGCTGTACCCGAAAAATACAGCTTTAACCTTTCCAATTAAGACAGGTATGCTCAATTCTTTAACTTGATAAAGTTGAGTTATAGGACAGAAACTAATACAAATCCCACATTTTATACATCTTTTTTCATCTACCCACGGCACAACATCGTCATTTTCAAATTTAAGATACACTGCATTATGAGGGCATAAACTTATACAAGCACCACACCCAACACATAACTTCCTGAGGTCTAATACATTTTTAATAATCTGTCTATCCATAACTTGGGCATACACCTCTTAAAAGCTTGTAAAATACCAGTGCAGGCAAGGTTATCAGGGGTGAAAGAGACTTAACTTTAGTTGATAACATCCTGCTAATTACTGAATGATTCTCCATTATCTTATTTACCTGCTGGCATAGTTTAAACTCTTTTAGATCCTTGAATGAAAAAATGTCCAGCAAAAATACTTCTTTATCTAAATTCAATAACGCTAACGTATCATTAACCTTGGTTTCATCAAATGGCTGAGAGAATATCGCTGGAATTCCATAACATAAGCTGGTAACACCTCCATGATACTTACCTGTAATTACAAGACTTGTGTTAGCGATCGTACGTATCAAATCCTCGAGGGATTTAGGTTTGAATACTTTTATGTTACCTTCATAACCTTTGGAGTAACAGAGATGTGAGAACCTATCTAAGTGATCTAGTTTTGTTGAGCCTAATATTATATCAGCCTCGTATTTCTCTACAAGAAGCTGGACAACCTTTCTAAGATTCTTTAAGTATAGTGGTAATAAGTCTCTTCTTTCATAACTAAAAAAGAACGTTGTTTCTGGAATTATTAAAACTTTAAATTTTTCACCTTTGTCCTTTAGACAACTTTTGCAAGAGAACTCACTATTGTTGAAGAAAATTTTTGCACCAAATGCACTATCTGGTGCAATAATAATTTTATTTTCGTCAACACCAATCTCTTTTAATATCTTGGAAGAATATGGGCCTCGTGTAAAAATTACATCCATCTTCGACAAAGCTTTTCTCAAAACGCTTATACTAGATCTCTCTTTAAGCAATGTAAGCTTTGATACAGATAAAGGAAATGTTATTAGAGGACCTTTTGTGGCATGCCTGAGATTTATGTACTGTTCCGAATAAAAATTGATTTCTTCAGTTATAGTATGTCCGCCAATCGCGCAGCCACTAAAGCTAAATAGTAATCGTATAAGCGGTATACTTAGTTGGTTTATTTCAAAAAGCGGGGAATCATGCACGAAGTGTCTCAACACACCTATATAATTGTTGTTAATCTCTGCCACGGAGGTAGGACTTGATGTATCTGATGACAAAAATAGCTTAAAAAAATATCTTACAACTTCGCGATTAGTAAATCTACAATTTAAACTTTGGATGGAAGCATCCTTGAAAATAAGTAAGGATAAAGCTGCATCCTTGGCAAAAAATAATAAATCTTTTGGAATTAAGTCCTTCAGACATCTTAACGCTATGTAGTACTGTAACGCATCACCTAAACCTTTTATTGAAACTGGTCCAACAACTGCAATTAAAGAACTGAACTTTCGCATATATTAGCACCTACCTATGGTTAACCATGGGAAATCGCTGTATAATATGTTATTTTGAGACGAGAAAATTAAGATTTCGTTTAATTCTTTATTCACGTCTTCTCCTTGCCAACGTGGAAACAAAAATATCCTGTAAAATGTAGCTGTGTAAGAAGATGAGGAGGCACGGATGGAATCAAACTGAGTATCAACTATACCGAAGAGTACTGGCCCTATATTCTTGTTTAGCAGTTTATTAGATTCGAAGTAGAATTTTAGTAAACCATGTGAGCCTGGAGGATAAATATCGTTACAATAATATGAAGGCATATAGTATGAAATGATGTAATCCGCTAAAGCTATATCACGCGTCGTTGGATATCCGATAAACATCCATCCCCATTTTATAATAGGGCTTAAAAGTAGAAAAGTTGATAGAGTCAGCAATAAGGATGCCATTAAGATCTTCCTTAATGCACTTTTATTAGTATGGAAATTTGTTATGCCTGTTCCTGTAGACGACGTCCCTATATTTAGCAATGCAAAAGGTATAACGGCTACTAAAGTTCGATAAAACCGCATTGTCGGTTCATGAAATGCTACTCCATATATAACGCCCAGTAAAAGGATAGTCGCTATGATCGACAGTACGAATTGTTCAATGTAAGATGAAACTTTAAGTCTTAGAATCTTTAATAACAGTATTAAAGCTATAAATGTAGATATAATCCAGGCCAAGGCCATCATTATAATCCTTAAGTTTACATAAACTGATGCATCGCCCACATATTTAATGGAAACAGAGGTTTCAAAAGCTGTAAAATACTCCCCTTGTAATATATTGAAAATAATCTCACGAAATATATCCCAAAATCCATATCCATAGAACACTTGTATGATAGTCCATATAACGAAGAAATATAGTACTTTTAGCACAATCGAGCTCAACTTCGAATAAGCCATAATCTTTTTTATTAAACCTAAAAACCAAGATATGAAGATCAATATGGCCATTGAAAACACTAGAATTAACGATTGAAGCGGATAGGATATAGAAGAAGACACAAAGACGATCGTTGAGATTATCAAGTCTGATATTTTTCTATTCTCAATAAAAACGAAGGAACATGCGAAAAGTACAATGCCCAGAATTAAGCCGAAATACCCCCTAGAATATACTAAAGGTTCTAAAGCAAACGATGGAAAAGCTAATAATGCGGCTACACCTAGAAGATTAGCTATTTCGTCTGTCACGTGTTTTTTAATAAACTTTATTGCAAAGGATAGATACATCAAAAATGGTATAAACACAAAGATTGCCTCTTCATATTTCACCACACTATACAGGTCTAAGTCCAAAATTTTTCCGAGAACAGTTGTAAAGTAGGCATGGCCGAGTGTTGCGTATTCCCCTTGGTACGGTACTACATAACCAGTAACATAGCCATAAAGCGTTTCAAGGGCGAACCCTAACTGATCATTATATATGCTAAATTTTAGCAAGAAAAATGGAGAGTAGAGAACGGTGTAATACAGTATTAAGGCAACTGTGACAAACAATATTTTGTCATATCTCATTGTAAAGCTAAACAAGGTCAAAGTTATTGTACTAAGGAATATTGCAAAAAACAGTAAAGGAAAGTTCAAAAAGAACAGAGGAGTCACCGAAAGAATATTGTATGATGCTCCATAAAGGTTGCAAAAAGTCAAGACAAAGAGTAATACATTGACAACGATAAAAAGCATCTTAAATATTTTCATGTTTAAATACTCTCGTTGGTAATGCATAAAACTATATTTTCAGCTAAAATTTGAATCACGATTATAATCCTTGTACAAAAGCAATAGTGGTAAATCAATTAGTGTCAAAAGTAAACCATTTTAATATATATGCACCTAGAAAATACATTGCAAAGCATTATGAGAACTAAACCATACTTTTTGTTCTATTGCCTAATAGCATGTTCATAAAGTTCAATGGATTTAAGGGCCACATCATTCCATGAGAGGACGCTGGTTTTGCCCTGCTTACCCATTTTGATGGCTAATTCTTTATTGCTTGCAAGTTTTATCATGGCTTCAGCTAATGTTTTTGGATCCAAGGGATTAACTAGCAAGCCATTTAAACCATAACTTATTCTATATGGTATCTCTCCAACATTAGATCCGATCACAGGTTTTTCTCTAGCCCATGCCTCGGATATAACCAACGAATAAACCTCAACACGATCTGCTATTGATGGAAGAACAAGGGCCACAGCCGAATCAAGCGCGTGTATCTTCGTCTTTTCGTCCACAAAGCCTAACATATAGACTCTATCTCTAACACCAATCCTCTCCGCCAAATTCAGGGTTTCCTTAAGATATCCTCCATCCGGTCCGATGAAAACCGCTGCGGTATTTTCATCAACATACTTTAGCGCTTTAACTAGGATGTGGGGCCCCTTAAACCTATGTACTCTACCGATGAAGAGGAAGATCTTCTCCTGCTTTATTCCAAATCTTTCCCTGAATTCTTCAGGATCTCCTTTTTTAACAGTAAAGTAGTAGTCTGGGATGGCATCAGGCAGATATGTAGCCTCTGCGCCATACGCTTTTTTCAGAATTTTCAGATCCCTTATGCTCTTCACTAATACTAGGTTTGTCATTTTTAATGCTATACAAGTGGTCATTCTTCCATAATATGGGCCTAGAAACCTTATGAACAAGTTTGGATGATCCTTGAAGGCATCCACAGCCATAAAGTAACAGACATTTTTCACCCCAAGTTTGAAGGCTTCATTGAGTATTCTTATGTTGAAAAGGCTATCATGCCCGTGAGCATGGACAATGTCCGCATTCTTTAAAAGCTCCTTAGGTAAAGCTTTAGGTATGGTAAAATCTGGGTAATGCAATCTCCATGCCTTGAGTCTTTTTACATGCACTTTGTTTAAGGTCTCTTCCAAAGGCTTGTCTTCCGCTCCGTAAGTGCTGGTGATGACATGAACCTCGTGTCCTAGTTTAGCCTGCTCCTCAGCAAGTCCAGCTATAGTCCTCTCTTGTCCTCCTATTACGGGATAGTATTGATAGAAGGCGTGAATTATCCTCATTTCATTCCTAATTCCAGCAAAGTTTCTGCCCAGAAATACTAGGCTTCTTCCTGCCTCTTTTGCAAATTCGAAAAAGGCCTTATTGAAATCGACATCATCTAATACTAGAATTTCCCATTTTTGATGTATAGCCAAACAGTTCTGTACTCAAAGCTTGAGCTCACGGGGTATGTTACCCGTAGCTTCAGCGATAGCTTCTCTACTTCTCATCTGGAGTCTCCAACCCAAGCTCTTAGCTTCTTCACGTCTAGGGTTACACTTAACATTGTCAAGTCATCCTACCCATGCAGGATGGGCTTGTAAGTGTACCTTATACTTCTTAAGCCTATAATGGACGTTACAAACTTCTGCAACTTCGTTGACAGTCATCCAGTCCTCGTTTCCGACCTTATAGATCTCGAAGCCCTTGAATTTATTCTTTTTTACGATCATTGTAGCTTCAACAGCATCCTTAACATGTATGTAACTCCTAGTCTGGGTTTCCATCTCCCAAGATCTCAAGCTCATCTGCCTAGCTGAAGAACTTAACTATAAAATCGTTAACTACGCCATGCCTCAGTTTTAGTCCCACAATATTCGTGTATCTTAGAACAGCAGTTTTAAGGCCGTAAAGGTGACTGTAAGCGTGGATGAGATTTTCGCACGCCGCCTTACTTGCTCCATAAACGGAAATGGACTTTATAAGTACATCCCCTTCTACAGGAATCTCTTCCGGCTTACCGTAAACGCTACTAGAAGAAGTAGAAACAAGTTTTTCAACATCCTTCTTTCTCATAGCCTCTCGGAGGTTAAGTGTTGCCATGATATTATCGTTTAAATGATATTCGGATTTGTCGTGCTGGCTCTAGGATTCACCGTGTAATGGGGAAAAACAACTTCAATGTCTTCAACTGCTTTATTGGCATTATATTCCACAATTTCACACATCTGTTACTCAGGTAATGCACTATATTCTCAATCCTACTACTAAAATTATCTAGAACTCTAATAGACCGGTCGTTAGAAATAAGCCGGTCCACTAGATGACTGCCGATGAGGCCAGCACCACCAGTTACAAGTGTCTTCTTCAAGACAAGCACACTTATGAACTGTACAAACTTTTGATGTAGAGGTCTACTCCTTGGCTCCAGATTTGAACTTTAGACTTAGACCTTTTTGGCTTCTTCTAGGAATACGATTATTTCTTTAGCTATGTCTTCGTCGCTTTTACCTAGCATTATTATCAGAATTCTTTTTCTTCCTGAAAAGCTCATACTCCAAGGTTCAACAATAAATACTGGTACGTCTATGGCTTTTGTCTCGTTGATCGATTGTGGATATGATTCTTTCTCTGATAATATTCCAAATAATGATTTTTTAGATAGAGTTTCTCTACACCTTTCAAATGGTTGTAATAGACTAACCGAGTATTCTAATGATGTTAGTCAGCCCATGGATGTTCTTGTACTTTTCTATTCGCCCACTATACATTACGTAGCCTGATAGAGACCATTGCACATCAAGTACTTATTCATCCACATCATTCTCTATCAGAATAGCATCCACTTTAAAATCCCTCCTAACGAGTTGAGCTTCAAGCTTCGACACGGTATGAATAACATCAACGAAGTGTAGAAGCCCCTTAACATAGGAGCATTAATTCCTCTCATAAAATTGCATCTTTACCGTTAAAATTACTAGTTATTACCGACACTTCGTGTCCGAGATTCACTTGTTCCTCCGCTATTTGTTGTACAGCCAGCTCTATACCGCCTATAAATGGATGATATAGTGCAGAAATATGCGATACTTTCACTTTTAATTTAACCATCTTTGCTTATTAACTTCTCATAATATCTTTACTGCTAGCCAACAGAGAATTTTATTATTTTGTATAACTTAGACGCATTTTCTGAAATTGTGTCTAGCTTAGGAGAAAATATTTTTTCATAATGGTAGACTGGTATCTCCTTGCCTCCAAAACTTCTTTTAAAAAGATATAAACCATATTCAGGGCTTTTTTTGTCATTTTTATTGGGGTGGAAAAGCATGTCCAGAAACCTGAATCCCTTACGCTTTAAATCCAGTATTGCATTCCAAATAAGTAAACTCATTGCGTAAGTATTTTTATACTCCTTCAGTAGTCCTGAAGAGTATAAGTATGCCTTATCTTTGTACTTAAATATTATAATCCCAGCAACTGGTTTATTATCGAAAAAAGCAAAAAAGAAGTCAGCATATTCATCTGTCATTATCCTCCAAATATTTAAGTAGAAGCTTAAAGGGTTAGGAGGTATATTTAGCCTTTTAGCTGTCTCCATGTGAATATTATAGTAGAGATAAGGAGAAAGATCATTATTAATTTTTAATGCTTTTACTCCCATTTTATGAGCATGTTTGATCGAGTATCTGCATCTTTTCTCTAAAGACTTCCAAAGGTCATTTTCACTCTTTTTTAAGTCTATTATGAAGGTGCCTTTTATACCGTGAGGGGCATCATAATAACCTTTATTTTTTAACTCTCTCATATTTGCCTGATATGTTAGTATTAAATGACGTAGAGGTTTCTTTACTTCAATTCTATTGAGCATATATCTAAGATAGAAACTAACTTCTTTCCCTGATTCAATAAACAGAGGCCCGTAAACGGTCTTAAAATTTGAAAAACGATAACACTTTAAACCTACATAGGGCCAAACTTGTGAAAGCATGCCTCCAATGATCTGCCCCTTTTTCAGTAAAATAAGTAAATTCCAATCAAGGAGTTTTTCGGAGAAAAGCTTTGCATAATTACTTGACTGAAATATATTTCCTAACGGACTATTATAAACAAAATTTTCCCATTCTGAAAGGTAGCTAGAATAAAGATTCTGAGTATTCTTTGATATCTCAATTATTCTAAAGGACATATCTTAACATCAGAAAGTGATTATAAGCTTTTCTTTGTATGCTAAGTTATCTAGGTTTAATAATAGCAGAATAGAATCTGTTGCGAATTGAGTTGCCCAGCTACAGGCAGCCAAGCAATCTATGATTGCATGGTAACCAAAAGGTAGTCCTCCATTTACTAATTTTGAGCCTATTTTTTTATGCTGTCTTTTCGCTAAGTAGTTTAAAGCTTTAAGGGCAGCCGTCACAAATTTACCTTCATGAGTTATGCTATAGCCAAGTAGAAATATTCTGACCGATTGTGCAGTAGCAGCAATATCAACTTTATTTTTTATGGGTAAACCGTTACTTGAGAAAGAATAATATATAGCGCCGTCAATCTTTCTGTTATTTATTAAATATACCATCGCTTTCTTAACATTATTAAGAAGTCTTGGGTTTTGTGATGCTAGTGCAATCAGGCCTTCGAGAGCATAGCATAGGTAATGGAATCTATTCCAACTAGGAATATTCAACTGAAGCCTAAATCCTCCATCCTGATTTTGGAAATTTCTAACTACGAAATCCGCTAGATTTTCAGCAGCTCTAAAATATCGCTTATCCTCAAGATATAAATATGCCTTAATAAGAGGAATTATCCCTTTAGCTATATGAAAATAGGGGGCATTGATTTCACTTGCTTGTAAATGTAGGAGGATATTCTTAGACTGAAAAATTTTTAACATCCTCTCAAGTGCAATAATAGCTCTCATAAACACATCTTCTTCGCTTGATATTTCATAGAAATCAATCAAACCATTTATCATCATTAACGAGTCAAAGATTGCCTCCTTCGAGCCCTCTTTTAATAGGGATTTAAAAGCACCTGAAGGCAGTTGCATCCGTAGTATAGCATTAGAGGCCAATACAGCCCTTTTAAAGTATTCCTCTCTTTTGAATACTTTATAGAGTTTGGAAAATAACGAAACTCCATAACCAGTTATTTCGGGATATGGTTCATATCTAATTAGAGGAAAAGTAACTTTAGGGATGAAACCTATAAATTTACCTGCCACATACTGAGAATTCATGTTCCATTTTAACAATCTATCAAAAAATCCTTTGTTCTTTCTGGTAAATTCTGTAAGTAAGTCATCTGATATCATTTTCTACGCTTCCACTTCACGGTCAGAACTAGATTTTCAATTATTTCTTTAAAACGTTCCGCGCTTTTGCTCCACGCTCTCTTTTCTATATACCTCCTTACCTCACGATAATCTTTTTCCACGTTTATTTTTCTTACGACATTCCTCATCGCAGTTATATAATCTTCTTCACTCCACGCTATATCGATTAGATTCTTGTAGGCAAGTGCTTCAGGTATAGGTGTAGATATTACATTTACCCCTTGTGAGAGGTATTCCCAGAGTTTGTTTGGGGCTGCGTAGTATGCCGTCAGATTCCTCACATCGAAGGGTATAACTCCAATATCCATAGCTGCGATGTGATCTGGAACTCTCTCATGCTCTACGAAACCTACATAATCAACTATATGCTCGATTCCATATTGTTTTATCCAATTCACAACTTTCTCAGCATAATCGGTTTGAAGCCTACCACCCACAAGCATAAACCTAATGATAAGTCCTTGCTTATAAGCTTTATATAAGGCTTTAATTAACGTCAACATATCAAGCCAAAACTCTATACTTCCAACATAGCCTAGGATTAAATCCCCATCATCATAACCGAATTTCTCCCTTAGCATACGTCCATCACGTTTATTAAGGAAATGCTCAGAAATGCCATTCGGCACTATATACACTTGCCCTCGGCGTTCTAAGCCACGTACATTTTGTGAATATTTTGCAAGAGCTATACCAGGCACAGTAACGGCATCAGCCATCTTTAAAAGAGCTTGAGTTATACATTCGAAAATTCCTTTCACCATAATTCCGAAGGAGCTATTCAAATTGCAAACATATCCTGCTGCAGATGTGGGATAGTAATCCTGTAAATCGAATATGAAGGGGATCTTCATTTGCGAAGCTTCTTTAAGGAGTTGAAGGAGGAATGGTGGTAGGAGGTTTCCAGCTACGATTAGATCGATCGACTCCTGCTTAATGATCCTTAAAATCTCTCTAACATGACTTACTGCATTCAACAGATAATATAGCGGGGTACTTTCGGTCTTAAACTCTAGAGGCATGTCATGTATGATACATTTACTCGACAACCTAGCTTTATCGTAAATATGAAATCTAACAACATGAACTTCAAAATCCTTACCGTCATGTATCCTTTCAAATATTTGATTATGCCTTTGTGGGAAAGGGTGACCTAAATAATCACTACTAGGAATTAGAAGGATCCTTATCATCAAACCTACCCTTAATCCTAGCAAGAAGCCTAGATGAGCTTCCCTTAAGACTAGGTGGAGTTGGTTTTCCATCTTCATCAAAGGCTACAAGTAGGTCAAATAAAGATGAACCTTCAAGACTACTTCCTTCATTCAGAAGCCTATACTCGATCATTGGTGTATCT
>Ga0209394_1001174_pt1 | contig 16305 bp, 11 predicted proteins | sample JNZ201metaG_FD_184122 | JGI IMG/M metagenome (GOLD analysis project Ga0209394, IMG submission 184122) | Hot spring microbial communities from Jinze hot spring, China to study Microbial Dark Matter (Phase II) - JNZ 20120812A (SPAdes) (version 3) ... | reverse complement strand
GGTAACTGGTCGTGACAGTAGGAAAAGAGTGTTCTTAGCTCTTCCCCACCCCTCGCACCGTAGAACCTGAAATACTGCGCTTCGTCCACGAACACGAAGAAGAACTTTCCTTCTTTCTCTGCGAATCTGTTGAACTTTTCGAACGCGTCGGAGAGGTAAAACTCTTTGGGGTCTATCTCGACAGAGTTTCCCCCCACACTGACCCCGCGGATCCTCCTCAACACGTTGACAATCTTTTGGGATTTCGAGAGCTTTGCGAATTCATCGCTTAAGACCCTCAGAAGGTGTACCGATGAGATGTTTCCACCGCTCATCTCGTAGACTTTGCGCCCATCCAGGATTATGGAGGGGCTCTCGGATTCGTTCAGGAACACCTTCACCAAGGAGGACTTCCCCACGCGCCTGAGCCCCGTGATGACCACCAAGGGATACAGTTGGGCCAGCTGGTGCAACTTCGCCAGCTCTTCCTCTCTGTCGAAGAAATCCTCCCTTTTGGATTTAGGCGTGAGGGAAAAGAGCAAGCAACACCACCCCCGAAAAACATTGTACCACTTCCGGGGGCGGAAGTCACTTCCGGGGGCGGAAGTTCAACGAGAGGATTCCAACTTTTCGATTTCTCCAGCCACGAAACCCACGATCTCCCTCAGATGTTCCCTGGAGAAGTCCAGCTTGGCACCCGCCGTCCTGTAGACTTCGTCCACAGGTGACGAACAACCCACTCTCAAGAAGCGCAGATAGTCCTGCAGGGCCTTCTCCGGATCTTTCAGGTAGTTCCTGTACACGTCGAGGGCACCTATCTGGGCGATGCCGTACTCGATGTAGTAGAAGGGTACCTCGAAGATGTGAAGTTGGAAGAGCCACCTCGTCCTCTTCTCCTCTTCGAGCCCCGTCCAATCCACACCGGGGTTGAACCTGTCCATCAAGTGCGCGAAGTAATCGTACCGCTCTTTTGGGGTGTGATTCGGGTTGGTGTAGATCCAGTGCTGGAACGCGTCCACGATCACGCACCATGGAAGGAAGGTGAGGGTTCCTTCGAGTTCCTCGATCTTCGCCTTCTTGAAATCTTCCTCGCTCTCGTAGAACTCCCTCCACTGCTCCATCGAGATGAGTTCCATGGACATGGAGGCGAGTTCCGCTACCTCCATCCTCTCCGGTCTGTAGAGAGTCGGAAGGTGAAGGGTCTCGAACGAGTGCATGGCGTGTCCCAACTCGTGAAAGATGGTCCTCACGTCGTCGGGGCGTCCCACCGCGTTCATGAAGATGAAGGGGGCACCGGTCTTGGGTAAGGTGTGGTTGTACCCGCCCGGAGCCTTACCCTTCCTGTTCTCGAGGTCGAGGAGGCCTTTCTCCTTCATGAGCGAAAACCTCTCTTGGAAGGTGGGATGGATCTTCACTAGAACTCGTTCCGTCTTCTCGACGAGTTCTTCAACGTTTTTGAAAGGCTTCAAGACCTTTCCGTCGACGTCCACTTCCGTGTCCCACGGCTTGACGCTTTCCACACCGAGCTTTTCTCTCCTCACCTTGAGTCTTTCCCTCAGGTAAGGCACCACTTCCTTCTCGACGGCTTCGTGGAACCGGAAAAGATCCTCTGGCGTGTACTCGAACCTTCCCTTCAATCGGTGCGCGTAGTCTCTGTAGTTCGAAAAGCCCGCGTTCAAGGCCTGTCGATGCCTGATTTCCTTCAACCTATCGAACAGAACGTTCAACTCTTCTCTCTTCGTCCAGATCCCCTCGAACCTCTTTCTCCAAGCCGCTTCCCTAACGCTTCTGTTTGGATCCCTCAAGTACACGGAGAGCTGCTGGAGGGTCTTCCTCTCACCCATGAAGTCCACGGTGATGCCTCCAACGATGGCGCCGTACTCTTTGGACAGGACCGTTTCTTCGACTTGAAGGGGGATGTTCTCCTCCCTGAACAGCTCCACTTCGTTCTTCAACACCTTCAACATGTGCTCGAAACCAAACGGAGCGTACCTTTCGTTCTGCACGATCTTCTTTTTCAACTCGTGCAGGAGTGGTTTCAACCTGGCTACGACGCCTTCGTAATACTCTTCGTAGTCCCTCATCAACTCTTCGTTTTCCGTGTTCAAGGTCATCCTTATGTAACGCCACCCCAACTCCTCCTCGATCTGATCCTCGATGTCCGTCCATCTGTTCACCAATTCCCTGAAATCGTCCGAAGAGTGAACAGGGAGGTTCAAAATTTGTTCGAGAGAGTCTCTGAACGATTCGAAGGTTCTTTCGTACTTCACCGTTGTCCCCTCCTCTTGAACCGTGAATCGGTAAAATTATAGCGGATACCCAGTGTTGAGGTGAAAGGTATGACCGGGGGTTCAGGGGATGTCCCGAGAGCGATGGATTTCTTGAAGAGGAAGATCCTTATCCCTTCAGTGCCCCTTGCGTCAGGCCTTGAACGATGTACCTTTGAGCGAAGGCGAAGACGCAAATGGTTGGCACAAGCGCCACGACAAGCCCTGCCGCCATCACGTTCCACTGTATCCCAGCCTTCGAGACGAAAGAGTAGAGTGCGACGGGCACCGTCATCTTGTGATCGCTGTGCAAAAACAGTATAGCCGTGAAGACCTCGTTCCAGCTGTTGACAAAGCAAAAACTGAAGATCGCACCTATCCCGGGAAGCAGTACGGGAACCACCACCCTCAACAAGGCACCTGGTTTGCTGCAGCCATCGATCATCGCGGCTTCTTCTATGTCCTTTGGTATGTTCCTCAAAAACGCACGCGCCATGATCGTTCCAAAGGCGCTACCAAAACTCGTGTACACCGTTATCACTCCGACGAGCGAGTTCGTCAACTTCAACCTCGAGAACATCGTGAAGAGGGGAATCATGACCAGGTAAGTGGGGAGCATCTGGACGAAGAACAAGACCAGAACTAGAACTTCCCTGAACTTGAACCTCTCTCTCGTGAGCACGTAACCCGCCATCACTGCGAACACCGTCGAAAGACCCGCGGAAACTACGGTGACGATGAACGAGTTCTTGAAATAAACACCAAACCTCGCAAAACTGAAGAGGTACCTGTAAGCCTCGAGTGTCGGTCGAGAGGGGAGGTACCTGACGGGAAACGTGTAGACCTCCGTGGCGGGTTTTATGGACGTCAAGAATATCCACGCCAAAGGAAAGACCGCGAAGACCAGATACAAAGAGAGGGCAACGACCCTGAAGATGGTCCCCACTTTCCTCTTCTTCACAGTTCAAACTCCCCCTTCTCGAGCAGCGAGAGGTAGACGACGGCGAACGCGAGAAGGACAGCGGTGACGATCACACCCAACGCGGAGGCGAGCCCGAAGTTGTTCCTGTAGTAGACGACGTTGAGCATCTGAACGGAAAGGATGGTCGTCACGCCGGCTGGCCCTCCACGGGTCATCCCGTATATGATGTCTGGAAAGTTCATCACCCATATGATCCTGAGAAGGATGGTGCTCACCACGGTTGGTCTTATGTAAGGCAGGGTGATCCCGAAGAGCCTCTGGAAGAAACCCGCTCCATCGATTTGGGCTGCCTCGTACAGTTCTCTGGGAACGGATTGGAGGGCGGCGAGCAACATGATCGCGAAGAACGGAATCCCGTACCAAACGTTCACAAGGATAACGGACATCATCGCAAATCTCTCATCCGAGAGGAAGCCTATCGGAACCTTGATGAATCGCATCCTCACGAGGAGATCGTTCACCACGCCGAACTGCCCGTTCAAAAGCCACGACCACAGAAGTCCTATGGCGAATCCGGAGAGCGCCCAAGGGTAGAAGACAAACCCCATGTACGCGCCTCTTCCCTTGAAGGGTTTCTCCAGGAGCAACGCCAAGATGAGGCCAAAAATGAACTGAAGTGAGACGGACCAGGCTATCCAAACCAACGTGTTCCATAGTATCCTGGGGAAATTTGGGTCTCTCAAGATCGTCTCGTAATTTGCGAGTCCCACGTACCTTGGATTGTTCAGGTTGAAGACGGTGAGCCTTTGAAAGGAAATCACCCCCCCGCGGACGAGGGGGTAGAGGTTCAGGAGGAACACCAGCGAAAAGGTGGGCAAAAGCATCAAAACGACCCAAAGTTTCTTCATTTACCAAGCCCTGCCTTCTTCCAGAAGTTGGCCCAAGTCTTGAGCGCGTCTTCGGGTTTCATCTTGCCGAGCAACACCTGTTGCATTGTGGTTTCGTGTAGTTCGTTCCACTCGCTCCAGGCTTCGTTGTCCAGCGGATACTTGGTGAACTGGTAGTGCTTCGGATCGTCAAACATGGCCCTCCAACCTGCGAATACTTCGCTCTTGAAGTAGGGATCGATCTCGTAGACCCTCTTGTCGACTGGAAGGGCTCCGTACTCCCTGCACCAGTAGGCGTTTATCTCAGGAGAGTTGAAAAACTCGAGGAACTTCCAGGCGAGGTCTTTGTGCTTGGAGTAGCTTGTTATCCCCCAACCGGAGAAGCCGAGCGTTGGGTAGGCCTTTCCTCCCTTTCCTATTGGAAGTGGAGCGGTCTTGTAAGTTCCTTCTTTCATGAGCTCTTTCAACAACCCGACCGTGTCAGGATCCTGGAACAGGTACGGTGTGATACCGGACACGAAGGCGTTCACCTGCTCGTCGAATCCCCAGTTTATCGAATCTTTCGGAGCGGTTTTGTAGAGCTCGATGTAGAACTTGAGACCTTCCAGGGCCCTCGGATCCTCGAATATGAGTTTCCCATCTTTCTTCAGGTACATGCAGTTGGGGTCTATATCGTCAAAGAAAGAGGTCATCACTATGTCTATGAAGGCTGTCGGGTAGCCCTTGCCGCGGAAGTTGAACCCGTACTGACCGATCTCCGGTTTGGTTAAAGCCCTACAGTACTGGAGTAGCTCGTCCATCGTCTTCGGTGGGTTGGGAAAACCGTATTTGGACGTGATGTCCGGCCTGTAGAAGAGTGTCTTCACGTAGAGGGCGTTCGGGAGAAGATAGGCCGTTCCTTTGTAGGTCCTCGCGGCTTCTAAGACTCCAGGCACGAAGTACTTGGGGAGTTCAGACTTGGCGAGATAAGGTTCGAGTGAGAGGAGTTTCCCCATGCTCGCGAGGGCGCTCAAGGACCAGTCTCCCACTTCGACGATGTCGAGTGGTTCTTCGGCGCTGACCATCAAGTAGATCTTCTGGTACGCCGTCTCGTAGGGTGGGGAGATGAGCTCTATCTTCACACCAGGATTCTGCGCCTCAAACTTTGCGATAATCTCTTCTAAAATCTTCGTCCTCAATGGGCTCGTGAAGACCTGGATCATTCGAAGCGTCACCTGTTGAGAAAAGGTCGTCGCGAGCAGGACAACCATCAAAAGCAACACGAGAAACTTCCTCATACCCTGATCACCTCCCGCATTGAGGATTATATCAAGACTTGTTCGCTCGAAGGCCATTCAACACGGCCACCAATTCGGACACTTCGTGAAGCACGACAGCGGAGGTGATACTGAGCGTTCCAAAAATCGCCAAGGGCACGAGTATCGCCAACGTTGCGGCGGAAAAGAATAAGTTCTGGATGGTGATCCGCCTGGCCTTCTTCCCGATCTCCAACGCTTGGACTACCTTCGTTAGGTCATCCCCCACGATCGCAACGTCGGCTGTCTCGACAGCAACATCCACGCCGATGGTCTTCAAAGCGATGCCGACGTCCGCCTCGGCCAAAGCGGGAGCGTCGTTCACGCCGTCTCCCACCATCGCCACCACACCGTATTCCTCCCTCAAGCGTTTGATCATGACCTGCTTTTCTTCGGGCTTCAAGTTGGCCATCACTTTCTTTATTCCCACTTTCTCCGCTATTGCTTTTGCCGTCGCTTCATTGTCTCCCGTTAGCATCACGGTTTCCACACCCATTTCTCGCAGCCCTCTCACGAACTCTCTGGCGTCTGGCCTCAACTCGTCCTCCAAGACGATCGCACCGTCTATCTCTTCCTCCGTTCCAACAAAGACGAGCGTTTTTCCTTCCGCTTTGAAATTTTCAAGTTGCGCCAAAAGCAGTTCGCGCTGTTTGGCCTTCTTGAATAGCCCAATCTTTCCCACGTAGTAAGTGGTTCCGTTCACTCGAGCCACAGCCCCGTAACCGAACAGGGAACGGAAGTCTGCGATATCACCTTCTTTTTCGCACACCCTACCCGCTCGCTCGCATATGGCTTTGGCGAGAGGATGATTGGAATACTTCTCCACGAGACATGCCTTCCTCAACACGTCATCCTCGCGTCCTCTGAAGGCCACGACGCCGGTCACGATGGGTTTCCCCTTTGTCAGGGTACCCGTTTTATCCACCGCCACAACCTTCACCTTTCCCAAGTTTTCCAGATGCATGCCACCCTTCACCAAAACACCAAGGCGTCCAGCCCTTCCAACAGCCGCGATCACGGTTATCGGGGTGGATATGACCAGCGCGCAAGGCGACGCGGCGACGAGGAAAACGATGGCTCTCCTCGCCCACACGGTTAGGGATCCTCCGAAAAGCGTCGGAACAACCAAAAGCGCGAGAGCCCCCAAAAGCACTAGAGGCGAATAAATCCTTCCGAACCTTTCCACGAGTATCTGCGTGTTGCTCTTCTTTTCCTGCGCCTCTTCGATGAGGTGCACGATCTTGGCGAGAGAGTTTTCCTCGTGCGTGGCGATCGCTTTCACCTCGAGGGCTCCTTCATGGTTCATCGTGCCGGCGAAGACGAGAGAACCTTCCCTCTTCTCCACCAACTCTGATTCACCGGTGATCGAAGATTCATCGACAAGAGAATGCCCCTTGATCACTACCCCATCCGTGGGTACGGATTCACCGGGTCTCACGATAAAAACATCACCTACCCTCAGCTCTTCCACGCGCACGGTCATCTCTTTGCCATCCCTGATCACGTGGGCAACTTTTGGCGTCAGATCGAGGAGTTCTCTAACGGACAGCCTCGTCTTCAAAAATGCGTACTCTTCTAAACCCTCGGCTGCTCCATACAGGACCGAAAGAACGGCGATCTCCTCCCAAACCCTCAAGAGGGCGAGTCCCAAAACGGCTACAAGCATGAGGAGGTTTATGTTGATCTCTCTTTCTTTCAAAGTTTCCTCCACAGCTTCCTTCATCCAATGGAAACCTCCAAGGGCGGCAAGGGAGAGGTACACCACCGGCTCCAACCATTCGGGTGGCTTCAGAGGGCGTGCCATCAGAAAGAAGGCCAAAATCAAAGTTGCGCTGATGAGGGCGTTGCGCACGGGTCCGTATCTGTACCAAACGACTTCACCCACAGAGGATCCCTCCCAAACTTATGTTACCAGATCTGGACAAGAGCGATGAATAAGAGGTTGATTTCGTTTTGCCTAATTTGAGTTAAAATTATTTTGAGAGATGGAGGTGTTGGAAGTGGAAGAGAAAGCCTATAGATATCTCTTTTCCGTGCTGGGTATGAGCTGTGCCATGTGCGCGAGAAAGGTAGAAAAGGCCCTGAAGGGTATCGAGGGAGTCGTTTTCGCTTCGGTGAACTTGGCAACCGCAACCGCCTTCGTTCTGGCGAACCGCGAAATCTCCTTCGAAGAGATAGAAAAGGCGGTAAGCGCGGTTGGTTACAACGCCGTGAAAGAAAAGGGCGAAGATTTGGAAAGTCGTAAGTATTCAGAAGCGAAGAAAAATGTGATTTTCGCCTGGATCTTTTCCTCCCCTTTGATCTTCTCCATGTTTTACCACATGTTTGGAGGGCATTTGAGGGTTTTGCCCCTGTTCGAAATCGTTGCCGCCACACTCGTGATCTTTTTCGCTGGGAGAAATACGTTGAAGGGGGCTTGGATCGCGATCACGCACGGCCACTTCAACGCGGACACGCTGATCTCCATCGGTAGCCTTTCTTCTTATTCAACGATCTTTTTGAATCTCTTCTTTCCTTCGTCGATGGAGTCTTTCGGGACGGTAGGGGCCATGATCGTGGCCGTTCACCTCACGGGAAGGTACGTGGAGGCCAGGCTCAGGAACAAAGCGTTCAAAGAAGTGAAGGAACTGTTGAAACTCAAGCCCCGAGAGGCAAGAGTCGTTCTGGAAGAAGGGGAACTGTTGGTCCCCATCGAGGCGGTGAAAGAGGGTTCCCTCATCTCGGTAAAACCTTCCGAGATCGTACCAGCCGATGGAGAAATCGTTGATGGCGCGTCTTATGTGGACGAATCCATTGTTAGTGGTGAGTCCATTCCGAAGTTGAAAAGAAGGGGGGACAAGGTCGTCAGTGGTTCGAAGGTCGTCTCCGCTCCGCTGAATATCAGAGTCGAGAAAGTAGGGAAAGACTCTTTCATATCGCAGGTGATCGAACTGGTTCAAGAGGCCTGTGGAAGCAAGGTGCCCATACAGGTCCTCGTCGACAAGGTATCGAACGTGTTCGTGCCTATCGTGCTTGGCGTCGCCGTTTTTAGTTTCGTCCTCTGGGCGGTATTCCTCGGAGCTTCCCCAGTTTACGCCCTCAAGGTGTTGATTTCCACCCTAGTCATAGCCTGTCCCTGCGCTCTAGGTTTGGCGATACCGATGGCGCTCGCAAGAGGCGTGGGTGAGATGGCGAGAAGAGGGGTACTCGTCAAGAACGCGGAGGTGGTACAGACCTCCTTGGACGTGAGAGTGGCCCTCTTCGACAAGACGGGCACCCTGACCAAAGGGCTTCTGAGGGTCGTCGAGCACAACCTGGATGAACACACCCTCAAGGTCGTCGCCACCATGGGAAACCTTTCCAACCATCCCGTAGCCAGGGCTTTGTCGAATTTGACACCCGATAGGGTCTCGCTCGAAGAGTTCGTGGAGGAAGTTGGTGAAGGGATGAAGGCGCTCCACATGGGAGAAGAATACTTCGTCGGTAAACCACACGATTCGAAACTCTACGATGAATCGTTCGAGGAAGGGAAAATAATCGTGGAGGTGCGAAAGAACGGGGAAGTGTTGGGTTTTCTCTCGCTCCAAGACGAGCTCAGAGAGGACGCCAAGGAAGCGGTGGACAGACTCAGGAGGATGGGGATAAAACCGGTCCTTTTGAGTGGTGACGACTTTCGGATAGTGTCCAAAGTAGCTGAAGAGTTGGGAATAAGCGAATTTTTCGCTGGTGCGAAGCCGAAGGAAAAGCTGGAAGTGGTGAGGAACTACCAAGCCTCAGGATTCAAGGTGGTCATGGTGGGAGATGGGATGAACGACGCCGCGGCCTTGAAGGGTGCAGACATCGGCGTTGCCATGGGTGAGGGGACGGAAATCGCAATAGACAGTTCGGATGTCGTCGTTTTGAGTGGAGGTATCGCAAGAGTGGCGGATTTCTTGGAGATTTCCAGGGCGATGTATGACAGGTTCAAACAGAACCTTTTTTGGGCATTCTTGTACAACGGAATAGCGATTCCCTTGGCGGTGATGGGAATGGTGAATCCCATCCTCGCGGAAACGCTGATGGCCCTGAGTTCGATCAGCGTGACGTTGAACTCCACGAGGACTTTGAAATTCAAATGTACACAGGTATAATTGTATAAACACATCATCCAGGGGGGATGGTCATGAAGAAGCTCCTCGTGATTGTTCTTCTGTCACTTGCGCTAGTAGGGTTCGGTGCGCTTGGCTTCAAGATAGGTGTCGTGACGGGGACGGTCTCACAGGGTGAAGACGAGTACCGCGGTGCCGAAAACGTGGTGCGAAAGTACGGCGCAGAAATCATCCACGTAACCTACCCGGACAAGTTCATGCAGGAACAGGAGACAACCATCGCAAGGATCGTGGAACTCGCTTACGATCCAAAAGTTAAGGCAATCGTGATCTGTCAGGGTGTTCCGGGGACCGTGGCGGCCATCAGAAGAGTGAAGGAGTTCAGGCCGGACATGATCTTCGTCGTCGGCGTGCCGCACGAAGACCCAGAGGTTGTCGGTTCGGTTGCGGACGTTGTGCTGGAGACTGACACGCCTGGTCGCGGCATCACCATAGTAGATCTGGCCTACAAGATGGGAGCCAAAAGGTTGATACACTACTCGTTCCCCAGGCACATGAGTTACAAGCTCTTGGCCGAGAGAAGGAACATCATGGAAAAACGCTGTAAGGAACTGGGTATCGAGTTCATCTTCGTCTCCGCGCCCGATCCACTCGGAGAACAAGGGTTGACTGGGGCCCAGCAGTTCATACTGGAAGACGTGCCAAGGCAGATAGCGAAGTACGGAAAAGACACGGCTTTCTTCTCGACGAACTGTGGAATGCAAGAACCTTTGATCAAGGCGATCCTGCAGCACGGTGGGATCTTTCCCGAGCAGTGTTGTCCTTCTCCAACACACGGTTATCCTGGTGCGCTCGGCATCGAGATTCCACCGGACAAGAAGGGTGACTACAACTACATACTCAAGGCCATCAACGACAAGATCGTTGAAAAAGGTGGGGCTGGAAGGTTTGCGACTTGGCCCGTTCCTGTGAACATGGTCTTCACGGAGGCTGGTGTCGAGATAGCGATAGAGCTCGTTCAGAAGAAGATAAAGGCTGACGACATGAACGCCATAAAAGCCGTCCTCGACAGGGTTATCTCGAGCAAGATTTCAGGTTACGGTATCAAGACGATCACCAGGTACCCGAACGCTGGGAACTACTACATGATCACCATGGACTCCGTGATCTTCGGTGTCACCAAGTTCTGATCGTATCCCCTGCCTCTTTGAACGGAAAGATGTCGGCGTCCCCGCCGACATCTTTTTTAGAGGAGGATGACCATGCGGGTCGTCTTGGAGATGAGAAACATAAGCAAATCCTTTTATGGAAACCAGGTTTTGAAGAACGTAAACCTCACACTGCACGAGGGGGAAGTACACGGACTCGTCGGAGAGAACGGGGCTGGGAAAACAACACTCATGAACATCCTCTTCGGTATGCCAGTGATCCACAGCACCGGTGGCTTCGAGGGAGAGATCCTCATCGACGGCGAACGAGTCAACATAGACAGCCCAAGGAAAGCCATGGAGTACGGTGTAGGCATGGTTCACCAGGAGTTCATGCTCATACCGGGTTTCACGGTCACCGAGAACATAAAGCTGAACAGGGAAATCACGAGAGAAAATATCTTGAGCAAGGTGTTCGGGGAAGCTCTCAGGACGTTAGACTTTCCCGCGATGAGAGAGGATGCGAAGAAGGCCATTGGTACCATCGGAATGTCCATCGACGAGCTTGCGGTGGTCGCCGGCCTACCCGTGGCGCACAAACAGTTCATAGAGATCGCCAGAGAAATCGACAAGAAGAATCTGAAGATACTCGTCTTGGACGAGCCAACAGCTGTCCTCTCTGAATCCGAAGCAGAGCAGCTGTTGAACGTCATACGTTATCTTGCCAGCAAAGGAGTGTCTATCCTCTTCATTTCACACAGGTTGAGCGAGGTCCTCAAGGTCTCCGACAGGATCACCATACTCAGGGACGGGGCGGTCGTGGACAGTGGCCCCGCCTCCAAGTTCACGCTCTCGGAGATCGCCGAGAAGATGGTGGGACGAAAGCTCGAAAACCTGGACTTGCCTCCCCGCACCAAGGAACTCTCCGACGAAGACATCATCATGTCTATTAGGAATCTGAGAGTCTACATGCCCGGCGAAACGGTCAAGGATTTCAGCATAGACATCCGTCGAGGCGAGATCCTGGGTATTGGGGGTCTGGCTGGTCACGGAAAACTGGGAGTAGCGAACGGAATCGCGGGGATGTACCCTGCGGAAGGCGAGGTTTACCTTGAAGGGAAACCTTACAAGTTGAACGACGCATCTTACGCCCTGAGAAATGGGGTGGTCTACCTTTCCGAGGACAGGAGGGGCGTAGGCTTGCTTCTGGATGAATCAGTGGAGATGAACATCGCTGCCACCGCGATCCTCGCGTTCGGTGAGTTCACGAGAAGGTTCCTCTTCTTCACCTTGTACGATCGAAAGAAAATAAGGGAACACGCGATGGAGATGATCAGAAAGCTCGACATACGTTGCAAATCGCCTTCTCAGATCGTCAGGAGACTCAGCGGTGGCAACCAACAGAAGGTTTGTTTGGCTAGGGCCTTCACGCTGAAACCTAAGATCTTGTTCGTTTCGGAGCCCACGAGGGGTATCGATGTTGGTGCGAAGAGGCTCGTCCTGGATTACCTGATCGAGCTGAACAGAAAACACGGCGTGACGATCGTGATGACTTCGAGTGAGCTTGCCGAGCTCAGGTCCATCTGCGATAGGATAGCGATCGTGGCCGAAGGGAGGCTCTCAGCCGTTCTGCCTCCAACAGCGAGCGATGCCGAATTCGGTTTGGCGATGGCTGGAGAGCTCCAAGGAGGGACACAACGTGGATAAGTTCTTGGAATGGCTGAAGAGGGTGGATTTCCCCACCTTGGTGATATCGCTGTTCCTGGTGGCGCTGTTCTTCGTGGCGATCTTTGTGAAGGTTCCTATACCTTCTCTGTTGAGCGATTCCATAAGGCGAATAGGCATGAATGGGGTGCTCGTGTTGGCTATGGTACCGACGATCAGGGCCGGTGTGGGTCCCAACTTCGGTCTTCCGGTTGGAATCATCGGGGGGCTCCTCGGTGCCCTCATCAGCATGCAGCTCGGTCTGAGCGGATTCCTTGGGTTTTGGGTTGCGGTTTTTCTTTCCGTGACCATCTGTGTCGGAATAGGTTTGGGTTATGGTTGGTTGCTCGAGAAGGTGAGAGGCCAGGAGATGATGGTTGGAACTTACATGGGTTATTCGATCGTCGCGTTCATGTCGATCATGTGGTTGATGTTGCCGTTCACCAACCCGGATATGGTGTGGGCGATAGGCGGAAAGGGACTCAGGTACACGCTCGCCCTCGACAAGTACTTCGGTCACGTGTTGAACAACTTTCTGAAGTTCAAGGTCGGCGGGGTTGAGGTGCCGACTGGTTTGATCCTGTTCTTCGCTGGCGCTTGTCTCTTGGTGTACCTGTTCTTCAGAACCAAGGTGGGACTCGCGATAGACCTAGTGGGGCAGAACGAAAAGTACGCGATCAGTTCTGGTGTGAACCCAAAACGCGCGAGGTTGGTAGCCGTCGTGCTCTCCACGGTGATAGCGGGTGTCGGTATCATAGTCTACGCGCAGAGTTACGGTTTTCTCCAGCTCTACCAAGCCCCGCTCTTCATGACCTTTCCAGCCGTCGCTTCGATACTCATAGGGGGTGCCTCCATAAGGAGGGCTAACATACGGAACGTCGTGATCGGTACCGTCATCTTCCAAACCCTCCTGACCATCTCCTTGCCCGTCTTGAGTCAGGTGACGCGTGGTGATGTGACCGAAGTGATGAGGTTGATCGTCAGCAACGGCATGATCCTGTACGCGCTCACAAGGGCACCGAGGGAGGCGGGTTGACATGGAGAAGCTGAAAAAGGTACTGATCTCCTACGCGGTACCGATATTCTTTTCGATACTCTGTGTTTCCGCAGTCTTGGTCGCCAAGATACCCCCTCTCTTCTTGGCCAGCGAGATCGTCAGAAGGCTCAGCAGGAACACTTTTTTGGTGCTTTCTCTCATCATCCCGATAGTCGCAGGTCTTGGTTTGAACTTCGGGATAGTGCTGGGTGCGATGGCGGCCCAAGCCGCCCTCTTCTTCGTGGTGGATTGGAAGATAAAGGGAATACCTGGGGTGCTGGTTGCATGCTTGATGGCGAGTGCGATATCCGTGGTACTTGGATGGCTCGCCGGTTTGGTGCTCAACAAGGCCAAAGGAAGGGAGATGATCACGTCCATGATCCTGGGTTTCTTCGCCAACGGCATCTACCAGCTCATCTTCCTGTTCTTCGTTGGCTCCATCATACCGTACCGAACGAGGCAGTTCTTGTTGCCCGAAGGTGTGGGGTTGAGGAACACCGTCGACCTCTACGGGACCGTCGCCTCTGTGCTGAACAACGCTTGGGTGGTTCAAATCGGAACGATCAGAGTCTTCATTCTCCCCCTCTTGATCGTAGGGTTGTTGTGCCTGTTCATCACTTTCCTCTTCAAAACGAAACTGGGACAAGACATCAGGGCGGTGGGACAAGATATGCACATCGCTGAGGTGGCTGGGATAGATGTGAACAAGGTTCGCATCATCGCCATCGTCATTTCAACGGTGTTGGCCGCGATAGGTCAAGTGATCTACCTCCAGGACATAGGAACTATAAACACCTACAACAGCCACGAACAAATCGGTCTTTTCTCGATAGCCGCCCTTTTGGTTGGAGGTGCCACGACGAGAAAAGCGACGATCTGGAACGCCATCATAGGTGTTCTGCTGTTCCACACCCTCTTCGTCGTGGCCCCGAGTGCTGGAAACAGGCTCTTCGGCCAACCCCAAGTGGGTGAGTTCTTCAGGGAGTTCCTCGCTTACGCAGTCATAGCCTTCGCACTCGCCATGCACGGCTGGAGAACGAAAAGGATCCTGATGTGACGGGAAAAAAGGAGGGACCGGTGGTCCCTCCTCATTGAGACTCTCCTACCTTGCCAGAAGCAACGGCGAGCCTCTCCATGTTCGCTTCCAGGCTTTCGACGTCCCTCGAGAAGAAGAAGGCGAGTGCGAAGAGGAGTGCCGCGCAGATCAACCAAAAGTACGCCGAAAGTTTCAAAGCCATCGCCAAGGATCCGAAAGCCACCGACATCATTCCTCCGGCGAACTTCCCGATACCGGTTCCGAGGGAGTCGGTGAGGTTGAAGATGGAAAAGATCCTTCCCCTGTCCTGAGGCTCGTTCACGTTCAACAGCATGAACTTCACGTTTGGACCGGTGAGACTTGCCACGAAAGAAGCCAGGAAACCAAGTAAACAGAGGATGAGCAGTCCTCCCCTGTAATCGAGCGTCAAAACGGTGAGGTACACACCGAAGGCGGTGGTCAAAGAGCAAAAGATGGGAACAGCCGCCTTGGACTTCTTGTAGAGCGCCGAGCCGCAAAGGCCTCCCACCACAATCCCGAACACGTTTCCAAGACCAAACACCAGAAAGACGACGGTACCCATCTCCACGGACAGTCCCCTCTCCCTCCTGAAGAACTCCACGAGAAAGTACGGGATTGCGCCCCAAGGCACCGTGCCCGCGATACCCTGCAGGAAGAGGAGCAAGTTCGTCTTTACGCTGACGAGCTTGAGGTAGTCTTCGGGCTTTGGCAACTTTGGATACGCATAACCCGCTTGAACGAGCTCTCCTATGCCCTTTTCGTAGGCTCCCCTCGCGGGTTCTTTCAAGACGAAGAGGGCCACGAGGGCCAACGCCACGTTTGGAACCGATACGACGATGAACGGAACTCTCCATCCAAACCTGGGTCCCAAGAATCCCGCTATGGCCAACCCCAGCACGCTCCCCACGGACATGGAGGAGGCGATCCACGCCACAGCCTTTGCCCTCTTCACCTGATCGAACATGTCACCCAGCATCGAGTAGACGATGGGGAAGGAAGCCCCGACACCGATCCCCGTCAAGGTCCTCCAGAGGAAGAGTTCGCCGAACGACCTCGAAAAGGCCGTGAGGAGACAAGGTATCTCCCCTACCAGAATGGAAAAGATCAAAAGCATCTTCCTGTTGTGCCTGTCGGAGAGGTAACCCCACAGAAGACTCACCAAAGCTCCCACGATCGTGAAAGAAGAAGCGACAAGACCGATCTGTGCGTCCGTTATCCCGAATTCCTTCTCGACCAAGGCGATGTTCGGGGAGAGCACCATCTGATCTGCGTTCAAAAGAACCATGAGAAGGAAGAGGAACAGGAGCGCCATCGGAAACACCTCCTTTCAATCTTATGATAAAACTCGAGCCTTTCGGATTGATCTTTGAGGAAAAACACTTGAAAATAGCTTGAAACGAGCGATCCAAAGAGTGTGTGTATAATGTTTCCAACCGAAAGATCTTCTGGGGGTGGTGCCGTGAAAACGTTGGCTTACGGTTTTCCAAAACTTGGGGAAAAGAGAGAGTTCAAGAACCTGCTGGAGAACTACTGGAAAGGCAGGATATCCGATGTCGAATTTGTGGAAGGGATGAATTCTCTGAGGGACTGGATGGCTTCTCTCTACAGAGAGCACGTGGATCTTTTCCCTTCCAACGAGCTCTCCTATTACGACTTCGTGCTCGACATGGCGATAACTTTGGGAGTCATACCGAAAAGGTTCGGAGAGTACGAAGGTTTGCGGACTTATTTTGAGATGGCGAGAGGAAAGGAAGCCCTTGAGATGACCAAGTACTTCAACACCAACTATCACTACCTCGTGCCGGAACTCGAGGAAAGGGTGTTCGAACCGATCAGGAACATTCCCCTCGAAGAATACACGTACTTCAAAGAGAAAGGGCTCGACACCCTTCCGAAGGTGATCGCTCCTTACACCTTCCTGAAGCTCTCCAAGATTCCAACCG
>Ga0209394_1001173_pt1 | contig 16339 bp, 8 predicted proteins | sample JNZ201metaG_FD_184122 | JGI IMG/M metagenome (GOLD analysis project Ga0209394, IMG submission 184122) | Hot spring microbial communities from Jinze hot spring, China to study Microbial Dark Matter (Phase II) - JNZ 20120812A (SPAdes) (version 3) ... | reverse complement strand
AATCGTTTCACTAATCACGGCGTCGCTGCACCTTTCAGCACCCATCGTGGCATCGTCGCAACGAAAGACGGGCAAGGTCGCAACATAGTTTTGCTTTGGCTTTACGACCATCGTGGCTGCTATGGCTTATTGCTCATTGATGCCGAGACGGGCAAAAGCGAAGTTTTCCCGACACCATTCTCATGGGGCGGAGATGCACCTTACGCTTCCATTCTTTCCAGTGAAAACAAACTTTACTCGCATTTCGGTAGCCATTTCGTTGAGTTTGACCCAGTGAAGCGTGCTTTCACTTTCGTCCGTAAGACTGCCCCGCAAATGGCGATGAGTATGACCGAAGACGATGAAGGCGTAATTTGGTCGGCGACCTACCCGCAATGCGGTATTGTCGCATACAATCCAAAAACAGGCGAATTCAGAGATTTCGGGCATGTCCACAAAGAGAATTGGGCTCAATACCCACGCTCCATCGCTGCCGATGACACTGGTTGGGTTTACTTCGCCATCGGCTTCACTCGCAGCCACATCCTTGCCCTAAACCCGAAAACTGGCGAGGTCAAGCCAATGATTGATGAAAGCGAAAGAAGACAAGGCATGGCTTTTGTTTTTCGGGCAACCAATGGCAAAGTTTACGGTCAACCGCTGCAAAGCGAGAAAGACAATTGGTTTGAGTTTCACAAAGGTGTCGCTCGCAAAGTCGGAGAGTTACCGAAAGATGTCAAGCCCAAACCTTACATCTCAGGTTCGCAAGGATTGTTCCATCGTGATTTTCCCGATGGCAATCGCATTCGCAATTTGGATTTGTCCGAACGAGTTTTAGTCGTTGAAGACCCAAAGACTGGAGAGAGCAAAACAGTTCGTTTTGACTATCCAAGCGAAGGTGGACACATAATGAGCGTTGCCGTTGCACCCGACGGCAGCATTTGCGGTGGGACAGCGTTTCCCTTTTACGCTTTCCGTTATGACCCTAAAACTGACAAGTGGGAGCGTTATCCTTGCTACGGTCAATGGAACACCGTTGTGCGACAAGGCGACCGATTTTTCATCGGCACTTACACTGACGGTGGTTTGTTGGAATGGAACACATTTGCTCAGTGGACTGGCACAGTTAAGGGTGACCCGCAATCTAACCCACGCTTTCTAACTTCCGCATCTCCAGACCCGGACATTGGTCGTCCCCATGAATTGTTGGCGCATCCCGATGGCAAAACGCTCATTTTGGCAGGAACGCCTGCTTACGGCTACACTGGTGGCGGTTTGTTGTTTTGGGATAGGCAAACACAAAACCGCATTTTGCTTCGCCATTCCGACATTCTGCCTGACCATTCAACGATGAGTCTAATTGCTTTGCCCGATAGCAAATTGCTCGGCGGAACGACGACAGCACCGGGAACTGGCGGAGAACGAAAAGCGAAACAAGCAGAACTTTACCTGTTGGACATGGCGAGCAAAAAGGTAATTTGGCATGAACCCGTCCTTGAAGGCGTTCAGGAATACACTGACCTTTGTTACGACGAGAGAAACGGCATGGTTTACGGTTTTGCCGACCGACGAAAGTTCTTCGTTTTTGACCCGAAAGCAAGAAAGGTTGTCTGTGTTCGTGAGACTGACCCTTGCGCAGGTTACCAACAAGGACCACGAGTTTTCGTCGTTGCACCTGACAAAAGAGTGTTCGTTCTGTTTGTCAAGGGCATTGCGGTTGTTGACCCTAAAACCTTTGAGTTGAAGTTGCTTGCCAACTCACCCATGCCCATAACCGCTGGTGGCGATTACCTTGATGGTCGCATTTATTTCGCCAGCGGTTCACGACTTTACAGTTTCCGTCTCGTGGAGTAAGATAGCATTTGTAGCCATGGTTCTAATTTACCGTAGGAGTGGCTTTAGCCACGAATTTTAACCTCGCAAAAGCAGCAAAGAAGCGAGGTGGTGCAGAAATGGCGAAGTTAGCGCTTGTGGTGCTGTTCACGATTTGCCTTGCAAGCATCGGTTCATCCCAAAATCGCCCCATCATCTTGTTCTGGTGTTCTAAGCCTGAAATGCTCCACAGTGCAACTCACATCACACCGCAAGTATGGACGAAAAATGACCGATCTTCTTTTGAGAATCTGAAAGGGTTACCCATGTATGAGTTGAATGCGTGGCTGAAGCGCGGCATTGTGCCTTTGCGTTGGATGGGCTACCCGCACGAAAAGAGCGAGCAAGAGCTCGTTGCCTATTGGGCATCGGCTGCCCAACAAGGTCACATTGGAATTGCAATTGACGAAATTGGACATGTGGATTCCGAGACGGACAAGAAAGCAGCGGATGCCTTGATAAAACTCAAGCGAGTTCATCCCAATTTGTTTATCGCCGTTTGGCATGCTGGCGGTTTGACGGAGGAACTTTCGCAAGGTTACCGCTTCGGCGCTGATTTGGTCATGTTGGAGACTTACGGTATTCCCTTTGAAATGGAGCGATACAAGCGCTGGATTGTTGAGCGAATTGCGGCTGTGAGGAGAGCCAAAATCATCCACAAGACAATCATCGCTTTGGGCATAAACGATGCCGCTTCACCCGAAGAGTGGAGAAAAGTTGGTCAATGGGTAAATACACCTGAGGCACTTAGGGGTTTGCTTCAGTTCATTCGCCAACAAGCACCTGATATGAGAGGCATTGCCTTTTTCGCACCGAAGGCGAGTGAAAACATGATAAAACTTGCCGACAAGTTGGCAGGAGAAATTTTTGGGAAGCCAGCGCCGCTTCACGGTGTCATTGCCGATTACGATGCCGAACTTCGCCGTCCCGATGGTCGTATTGACATTGATGCGATGGTTTCTCGGCTGAAAGAACTCGGAATTAACACCTACTTTTGGCTCATCTGGCATGCACCGACTGATTGGGACGACCTCCAATTGTTTTTGCCCGTTGCTCAAAAGGTTGGAATTCAAGTTTGGGTTTACCTTGTCCCGCCATCGGAAAGCCCACCATACACACGCCTTTACTCCGAACCATTTAGGCTGGATTACATTCGTTGGGCGGAAGAAATCGCTCGTCTTTCGCTCCGCCACACGAATTTATCCGCTTGGGTCATTGACGACTTTTACGAGAACCGCAGCTTTTTCACGCCCGAATATGTCCGAAAGATGCAAGAGAGAGCGAAGTCAATCAACCAGAGGCTTGCCTTCTTGCCGCTGATGTATTTCCACCAAATTACCCGCAAATTCGTTGATGAATATGGCAGTGTGATTGATGGTGTCGTCGTCGCTTACCCTCAGGACCGAGAGGAAATTGAAACGGCTTGGGAGATTTTGAACGATGTTGCTCATGTTGCTTCTAACGAATTGCGGTTTCCTTGGGGAACACCTTCAAAGGCTGGCGATTTTGTCATGGTGAGCCAAGATGCGAAAGTTTCAACTGCAGAGCATTACATCTTGCGCTTTAAAGAGCGGGATACTTTCACGGGAAAAACCGCAGGTTATCACTTCAAGCAATTGCTTGTGGATGGTGAGGTTGTTTGGGAAGAGGATGTATCAGGTGGAGACTTGCAATGGAAGGAAGTAATCGTTGATGTGACGGGGCAAGTAAAGGGCAAGGCAGATGTCAAGGTGGCATTTCGCCTGTTTGACAAAAAGGGCGTCAGCAATTTCGGCGTTCGTTGGCAGATCCGAGATTTGCGAGCGGATGGGCTCAAGTTGGCTGCATCTTTGGATGAACCCCAAAAGTGGCGCGTTGAGAAGCAAGGGGCTTTTGGGGCAGGTTTTGGCGAGGAGTTGCTTAAAGGGGAGGGTAAATTCCACATACCGTTCATCGTCATGACTGCTGCCCAAGAGTGGGAATTTCGCAAGAGGCACGGTGAGCCTGCGACACCTGAAAGGATTGCAAGTTGGCTCAAAATGTGCCTTGAAGCGATGAAGGATGGTCTTTGCGATGGCGTGGTAACATATTGCCTTGATAAAAGCGAAAAAAGTGCCACCTTCCAACCGATAAAACGGGTTTTCGCCCAATGGTAGACCATGCTGACTCTTTTGCAGTTGGGCATTAAAATTCAGCGGTGGGATCGGTGATTTGCAGTGCAACTCCATTGCCTTAATGGCATGGAGGGTGTGAGGAAAATGCTTCTTTGTGGCGCCTTCATTGCTGGGATGGTTTTTGGTAGCCCGTATATGGCAAGGAACATCCAAGAGGAGCTTCATCGCACGAAGCCCGATTATGTGGTCTATGTGCCACGCAGCATGGATGGTTCTACCTTTGACACAGGCAACGAACATTTCTTGGTCTTTGATGGTCCAGATGGCAAGTTGAAAGCGGTTTGGACGCAAAGCACTTTTGAGGGTCAGCCCGACCAACGAATCGTTTTCTCCGAGAGCCCTGATGAGGGTAGGACTTGGACTCCTCCAAGAGTGATTGCAGGTCCAGTCCCTTCGGCAAAGGGCAATATGGCAAGTTGGGGCTTTCCTATGGTGACTAAGAGCGGGCGAATTTATGTCATCTACAACAAGCACATTGGCGTTAACGATGTCTTCACGCACACCACTGGGCTCATGGCTGGAATTTACAGCGATGATGGCGGGAAAACATGGTCTTCCGAACAAATCATCCCGATGCGCCGAAGCAAATGGGATCATCCAGACAAAAACATCCCAGCAAACTGGATCGTTTGGCAGAAGCCTGAGCGTCTCTCGGAAGGGAAATATTTCGTTGGCTTCACCCGCTGGGTGAGCAGCGCCGTGCGTCATCCGCCACCAGTCAACCATTGGACAGCATGTGAGTCTGTGGTTGAGTTCATGAGGTTTGAGAACTTGGATGAAGACCCAGAAGTCAAAGACATCCGAATCAGTTGGTATGCCTGCGATGATGCGGCGCTGCGTGTGGGATTCCCTGGTCATCCCGAAGTGAGCGTCGTTCAAGAGCCCAGCATCGTCTCCTTGCCCGATGGCAGGCTATTTGCGGTGATGCGCACTGCACGAGGTAGCCCGTATTATTCGGTCTCCAAAGACCAGGGACGCACATGGAGTCAGCCCGATGTGCTCCGATACCGAGATGATGGTGAGCCTCTGCTTCATCCTTGCAGTCCATGCCCAATTTATGCCATCGGTGGAGGGAAATACATCATCCTCTTCCACAACCACGATGGTCACTTCCAAAACTTCGGACCCTTTGACACACTCTACCATCGGCGTCCCATCTACATTGCCTTAGGCGAGTACCGCCAAGGGGCACGGCAACCTATCTGGTTCTCGCAACCGAAGTTCTTCATGGACAACGATGGCGTCCCGTTGGGCTACGGGAAAGGTAGGGCTGACCTTGCTATGTATTCCAGCCTCACCATTCGTCATGGCAATATCGTGCTATGGTATCCCGACCGAAAGTTTTTCCTCTTGGGCAAGAGGATAACGCCAGAGTTCCTGTCCGATCTTCGGGTTCCTGAGGGGTGATGCCCGTGTGCATTGCTGCTTTAGCTATTGGCATGCTGACCTTGTCGGGGTATGGGCTTACAAGTCAGGTGAAGTATCAGGGAGAGCTTTGGGCGATTTCTGGGAGGGCTTTCACCCTCACCCTTAGCAACAGAGATGGAAGCATTGTTGCTCTGACACAAACTGGGCAAATAGCCTCAATTTTGCGAAGCGGAGAGGATGGGCTTTGGCGAGTGAAATTTAGGGACGGCTCGGAACTGAATGCTCGTTCGGCAATAATGCAATCGCAGCAAGTTGCACCCAATACTTTGAGGCTCGTTTTTCAACACCCCGAAATTGATGTCTCCATCACGGTTACAGCGAACGGTGAAGCCGTTGATTTTGCTGCCGAACTGACGCCTAAAGCGAAGGATGTGCTGGATTTCGTTCTGCCCGCAAAGTTAAGATTTGAGCCGAAACAAATCAATCGGCTCATATTTCCCACAGGTGGCAACGATGGCGTTGGCGTCGCATTCTTGCGCCCTTTCTTTGAACGCCAGTCGCCAGAGCAGCCTGCAGGGTGGGAACGAAGGAATTTCGGTCCAAAAGGTTTCGTCCGAATCTTTGGCAGCCCTTTGGAAATGAGACCAATGGATGATCCACCTGTTGCCCTGAGAATAACCGACGATGGTAAAAAATGGCTGAGCAATGAAGCGCAAAAGTTAGCGGCGCAAAGTCAACTCATCGTCAACCGTCCACCTAAGCGAGAGCCAAGTTTGATGGTTCTCGTTGAGTCCACTGATGGTCGTCCATTTTTTGCTGGCAAGCAAATTGGCAACGGGACTTTTTGGCTCATGGGTGGACGCACAGCGCGAGCGGAACACACATCATTGCAATTGAGCATGGTTGAGAGTGTTTTGGCGAAATTGATTGGGCGTGGTAATCGTGTTGGCTTGATCTATTTGCCCAACGAGCCCGTTCATGGCGGTTGGTCAGCAGTTTCGGTTATGCAATGGCATGAACGGTTGTGTAAATGGGCAGAAGTTGTAGAGCTTCGTAATGCCACTCAACTGCAAAGCGCACTGTCAAACCGAACTGTTTCTGCCATTGTCAATCCTTACGCTGAGCGACTACCCCTGCAGCGTCCCGAAGATTACGATGCTCTCATTGACGCCATAGTCAAGTATTTGCAGGGTGGCGGGCATTGGTTTGAAGTTGGTGGCTATCCCTTTTACTACGGCATGTTGCCATCGCTTTACCATCGCCGTTACTTTTGGAACTATCCGCCAGCCTTTGCCGACTTTTTGCACATTGACACGCAAGCTGGCTCGGTTTCGGTTTACCGAATTCAGCCGAGAAATTGGAAACCTTGGGCAGGTCAGAAGGATAAGAGCGCGATTTTCGTGCCTGCGGGTTTAGCGTGTGGCGCTGATGAACAAGGCGGTTATTTTGAGCGCCAATTTTTCGCCTTTGTTGCCAAAGGTCAAACTTGGCAAGCGCCGACAGTCAGACTGCAGGTGGGAGGAAAGCCAGAAGAGGCATTGCGAACTTATTGTCAGCTGAACGGCATACGCCGTCGCCTTGCAGAAAAGATGTCGCCAGAATTGCTGGCGAAATTCAAGCAAGCTGTCTTGGTTCGGCTAACGGCAAGCGGGCAGAAGCAGGCTTTGCAGCACATTGGTGCTTTGCCCTACCTGCCTGTGCCGAGCATCATCCACTTCACTGAGTATTTGCCGCTCGGATTTGATAGACCCTATCCAATTCACTTCCCGCCAGCGGAGTGGTATGGGACGGCGGAAGAATTTGGCGAATTTTTGAGGAAAGCGTGGGTGATGGGGCATTTGTTTATGCCTTACACTAACCCAACTTGGTTTCCCGACCAATCACCGATATGGCAAAGAGAACCCGACGCTAAAGATGCAGTTGCCCTTGACTTGGGCGGCAAACCTTACCGTGAAACCTACGGTGGTGGCGCAGCATCTGGCTACGGAATTTGCCTTTGGCATCCGTTAGTTCAGCGCTACAACCGAGAGACAGTCCGTCTTTTCACGCAAGATTACCCCGTTGACATCCTGTTTCAAGACCAATGCGGCGCAAGAGGATGGCGTTACGACACAAATTCTGCCTCGCCGACACCTTATGCTTACACTGAGGGCATTTTGTCAATGGTGGCAGAAGATAGCCAAAAAGTCCCGCTATCAACGGAGGGTGGCTGGGATTTGGTAGCCGAGTATCAAGTGCAGTTGTGCGGGATGACATTTGGGATTGTCCCTACAACTCCGAGACCAAGTTGGCATCAATTGCTCAGGGAGCAAATTCCGCCACACTTGTGGCGAATTTTCCCAGTAGCGCAACTTTTAGTGCATGACAGGGTGATGATGAACATGCACGATTTGGGTGCATCAGTTAACGGCGACAGAGATTTGGCTTGGGTTTTAGGGCTGGGATTTGGGTTGCAGTATCGGGTTTCTGCGGTGGCGCTGATCAATGACGAAGTGAGGGACGGAAAGAAAGTTCGCGAGTGGTTGAAGTGGCTTTCGGTTTTGCAAAGAACGGTTTGTGCCCAATATGTCGGAGAACCGCTCATCGCTTTTGAGCATGAAAGGGATGATGCTAACTTAGGCGAGGAGGATGGAGGGGTCATTCGCGCAGTTTACGGTCAGGTTCGTATTGTGGCAAACTTGAACTCAAAGGCGGTGAAGGAGGGTGAGCACACTCTTGCATCTTACGGCTTTTTGGCAACTGCGCCAAATATTGTGGCGGGAAAGTTGAGGGAGGTTAACGGGATTGATTTCGGCGATGATGGGGTTTCGTTTGTTGTGGAAGATCGGAAAAATGGGGCTGAAATTTGGGTTTATGGGGTGGGTGGGAGAACTGTTGCGGTGCCATGGCGGAAGTTTGGAGGGCAAGTTCGGTTGCGTTGGGAAGGTGGCGTGGAAACGATGGGCAATGTGAAGGGTGGTGTGCTCATCTTTCGCCTGCCTGATGGGGATAAATTTGAGCGTTTATGGCATGCCATTGGCACAATTTTGGATCGGTAGTTAGCACGGCAAGTTTTTGGCAGCTATGTTGCAGCTATAGGATGTGAGGGATACATGCGAAGCGCATATTGGAGGTGTCCTGAGATGGTCAGAAATGGCGCCTTTTTCTCGGTTATAGCCGTGGTTTTTGTGATTCCCCTCCTGTTCCTTGCAAAGCAGCCAATGAGGGCAATAGGCACAGAGGCGGTCGTCAAAGAAATGCCCAGAAAACCGATGAATGATTCCGAATTTTATGGTCCATTTGCGAATTGGCTCAACGCCAAGCGTGACTTCGGAGCGAAAGGGGATGGCGTTTCAGATGATACCGATGCGTTGCAAAGGGCATTGGGGGCAATCCGTCCACCAAATTCCAAATCTGTCGTTCTTTTCATACCATCAGGGGTTTACCGCATCACGAGAACATTGATGGTCATCCGCGAAGCCCATAGCGAGTCTCAACACATCAGCATAATCGGTGAAGACCCACAAACTACGATCATCCGATGGGATGGAGAAAAGGACGGGATAATGATGCAATATGGTGCATGGTATGCGAGGATGTGCCGTTTGTCATTTGATGGCGCAGGAAGGGCAAAAACTGCAATTCTTTGTGGTCCTCGCTTTGCAACATACAACGAGTTTACCGACATGATTTTTCGTGATGTCGGTTTTGGAATTGAGGCAGGTCGCCACGGGACGCAAGGCATTGCCGAAACTGTTGTGGCAAGGTGCCAATTTATCAATTGTTCAACTGCTGGCATAAGCATCCAAAATTGGAATTCGCTTGATTGGTTCATCTGGCATTGCGTTTTTGACAACTGCCGAATTGGGGTTACAAATGCATTCGGTGCGGGTAATTACCATGTTTATGAGAGCATTTTCCGAAATTCCGCCGAATCTGACATGAGCATGGGTCATGCAATGTATTTCTCAATTAGAGGGAATTTGTCAATTGGCTCAAGGTCATTCTTTAGGGCTGGATGGCTCGGTGCATGCGGCTATGTCACAATTCAGGGAAATTTTGTGGCTGATACAAAAGATGTCGCTGTGGAGGTGAACAACTTAGGTCCTGTCTTCCTCATTGATAACACATTTCGGACAAAATCACTGCCAATTGTGCGCATTCGCTCGGATGCTCCTTTGGTGTCAATCAGCAACACATTTACAGGGGTTGGAGCAGTAAAAGCTGGGAATAACTCCGTGTTTATTGCCGATAAAATTGTTGGCTATGAGAAGCTGAGAGCCCCATCACCAGAGTTGCCATGTATTCCACCAATTGAAGAGTTGCCAATAATTGACTTGCCACCTTCATGCAGTGCAGAAACAATACAAAATGCAATTAACAAAGCTGCAGCGATGAGTGGTAAAAGACCAATTGTCCACCTCCCACAGGGTGTCTATCCCATTGACAAAACAATTCTCATCCCTCCAAATTGCGACTTGAGGCTCGTCGGCGATGGCGGTGGGGATGGGCGAGGGACAATATTGCGATGGGTTGGAAAGGAAAATGGACCAGTTCTCAAAATTCTCGGTCCGACGCATGTAAGACTTGACAGCTTTGCAATTAATGGTTCAAGGAGGGCGGATGGGATTGTCATTCAGGGATGCGACCAGAAAAATGCCAGAATAATTGCTGATCAGCTGAATGTTGTTGACTCTCAGGAAATTGGGATGTTGGTTGAGCAAATTAAAAATACCGATGTAAGTTTGTTCAATATCAATCACGGCGGTTGCAAATTGGCAATAAAGGTCTCTGATGCCAAAATGACAATTTTTTGCGGCGCATCATCCAACAATGAGCTGAGTTATGATGTTGACAACAATGGGAGTTTGTTGGTGAGGGATATTTGGTATGAAACTGGGCAATACCCTCGCTTTATGCTCCTGAGGGGCAGCGGGGAGTTTACAATGCACTCAGCGAGGGTTGCAACACCTCAAAAGCCTTATGACATCCCAGTCGTTGAGATTGACAATTTTTCGGGAAAAGTTACTTTCATCGGGACAAATTTTGTCTCTGGAGAGGGGAAAAGGAGAAAAGTTCTCGTGAAAGGAAGGAAGAGCAATGTCCTCCTACTTGGCTGCGGTGGGGATAGCGATGAGGATTTGATCGGCACTTTTGAGGAGAATCCAAATGTAGTCTCGGTTTTTCCCTTCAAAATGCTCCCCGGTGGCGGATGGGCACCCATAAAAGGTTATGGGACTGCTTCCGAAAAATTTTTGATGGAAATGCTTAAATTAACAAGGGCAGTTGATCCAGTCGCGCTGAGGGCAGTTGGTAAGGATGTCACTGATCTGAGGTTGCATCGGATCATTGTTGGTAGCACAAGATTTGGGGTCAGAATATGTCCTTAACTCCAAAATTTTGCAATGACAAGCAGTTCACAAATGATGCTCTGGAGGTGAATGATGATGCGATGGCAGATGATGAAGCAAAAAGCAATGTGTTGGTTAACAGCGCCATTAGCTGGGTGTTTTTTGATGTCGCTGTTGCTCAATAACTGCGGAAGTAATGCAGGTGAAAGCGCTATTGGTGGAAATGGCGGGAATGAGAGGATTGTTGGCGTCAATTATGGTCCCTTCCGCGACGGACAAAGCCCACTTACTGGCACTTATCCGACGGAAAAGCAAATGCTGGAAGACATGCCTATCTTGAGGAAGATGGCGCCCTATATCCGCACATACTCGGTAACTCACGGATTAGAGCAAATCCCCAAGTTAGCCAGTCAATATGGCTTAAAAGTTGTCCCAACAGCGTGGCTGGGAACTAACGCTGCCGCCAACAATACAGAAATCACAAATCTCATCGCCGTTGCCAAGCAAAATTCCAATATACCATTTGTGGTTGTTGGCAGTGAGTCACTGCTTCGGGGCGATGTCACCAAAAGCAAATTGAAAGAGCACATCGCTTATGTCAAACAACGAGTCTCCGTGCCTGTCGCAACAGCAGAGCCATGGCATGTTTGGCGTGATAATCCCGATCTTGCCGAGGTTGTTGACCTTATCTTCATCAATGTTCACCCTTATTGGGAAAAACAGTCCATTGGTAATGCTGTAGCCTATGTCCTCCAACGCTACAGCGAAATCAAAGCTATGTGTCCCACAAAGCGCGTCATTTTGAGTGAAACTGGTTGGCCAAGTGCTGGTGCCACAAATGGCGCTGCAGTCCCGAGCCTTGAAAATCAGAGGCGATTCATTCAGGAATTGATCGCTAAGGCTGCCGAGAAGGGGTTAGAATTCTTTTTGTTTGAAGCCTTTGACGAAAAGTGGAAAAAGGATGTTGAAGGTGAGGTTGGGGCGCATTGGGGATTTTATGACTCCGCACGCAAACCCAAACACGATTTTGACGCCATATACTTCGGAAATTTGAAAAAATTCCGCTGATTCGCCCGCGCGGAACGCTATACTCATGACTTGCGATGCTATCCTTCATTCCAACACAGGCATTATGAAACCGAAAAAACTCATGTGCAAAGTTACCGAGCTTTTAATCGTTTGACTTAAACTTTTCTTTTGCCTTCACCCACCCGCCGGTGAAGTGATACTTTGTGCCGTTAAAGGTGGCTTCCATTTCCCAGAAGGAATTCTTTGGATACCACCAACGATCGCCCTCAAATGGTATTTTTATCTCGTTAAGTGGCATTTCTTCGCCGTAACCCCGAATTTGCAGTTTTAGCCCTTGTGCTGTTAGAGAAAGCGATGAAATTTGATGGCTGTTTGGGTTGCTTGCGTCAAAGTGGATTTCCTCTGATTGGAAGGTGTTGCCATCTTTTGCTACAACTCTCACTTTATACCACCCTGTTTCATTCACCGGGAAATCTGCCTGAAAATGGGAGCAATGCTCAGGCTTTGGATGCCAAATCCATCCGGAGCTATACTCGCCGCCGAGTTCAGTCACCGGGATTTTACCAGACGGCATATGATTGTCGTTTTTCGGGACAAACTCAAAAAGTGGATCGTCATTTCGCAGGAGGACAACTTTATCCATCGTTGTCCCCGAGAGTGTGACAATTATGTGAATGAAGAAGTTGCGCCTGAGTTCAACATATCTGGCAAAATTTCCAATTTGAAGGGCAATTAAGCACGCGACTTTTGGTTTCTCTTCCTTCGCGGATTTGAAATAAATTGGGCTTGTTATTGCCCAGTTTCCGTTCATATCCTCGGCTCGCACTACATACCAAGCGTTCTCTTTCTCAGCAATATTATGAGTGATGACAGTTTTGCCAATATTAGCGGTTGGCGAAAATTTTTGGACAGTTTTGCCGTTTCTAATCAACTCAACCGAGCGAAGGGGGTTGAGGTGGAAAATGGATATTTTTGCCGAAAAATTTCCATTTTCTTCCACATGTATTGTTTGACCAACCCCCCTACCGTTAATTGTGAAAAATGTGAAAATTGGTCCGCCGTTTGTGACGAATGTTTTTCCGGACCGAATTGCGTCAACAATTGCCCGATAATCAAGTTTGCCGGAGAGGGCATAAACCCGCCTTGTCCCTGGAGGAACTGCCCCTTTCCTTACCAGGGCGGTATCGGTTGAGCCACTTGCAGCGATTTTTGCCCCGAGGTTTAATAGGGCAAACCAAAGAATTTCTTCGGGTTTATTTGAAATGTCAAATGCATCGCCATAATTGCCAATTAATGCATCAGATAGGCATTCAACCGAACCCATCCAATGAAGCCTCGGTGCCGGAAGCGGATGCGTGTAAATCACAATCCCTCCAAGTTTGTGGACGACTTCGCAGAGTGCCTTTATCGGGAGGACACTCTTCATAATTTTGACCAATTCTTCCCGTGATAATGGGCGGCTTATTCCGGGTGTGTTGGCGTGCCCGACGAAGCACCCGGGGCGCATCTCAGCGGCTTGCCTATACAAAAAGCTTTTTGTGCTAAGTTTTTCCTCAATTTCTTTCGGTCTCCCTGCATCAGCCTCCGTAATGTAATCCAGTCCTTCGGCTTTTGCTTGAAGTGCCGCGTATTCCTCATCCATTTTGATTTCCCCAGTTGGGTCATGACGCACATGAACATGATTATCTCCACAAAACCACCCAAAATCTTGCGGGGAAAACCACCTCAAAAGTTTGGCAATGATTTTTATCTCCTTGCCGCGATTTGCCTCTATTGTGAATTTTAATGGGACATAGTTTGGACCACAAAATAGGGAAATTTCCGCCTCACCTGGTGGAATTTCGGCGCTGAATTCGCCATCGGCGTAAAAACGCCCATCCCTATAAACTCCTCGCCCGCTCCCGTCATAGTATGAGCCATCGCTTGTCTTGACAATTACTCTCGCTGGAAGTTTGATTTCCTTCCCGGCATCCAATGACAATGCATCCACAATTTTCACCAAAATCCTGCATTTTTCTTGATTGTGCCAGTCGGACACTTCAATTACCTCAAAGCGGCTCAAAGTTGTGGCGTATTGGATTGGGATAAATTGCGGGATAATTTGGGCAAAAGCCAACATCCACATGTTGGCAACACTCATAGACATCACTGCCCCATTTAACCGCTGCGGAAATTTTTGGGTGGTAATTCAAATTCTCGCCAAATTCTGGAGAAGCCGGCTCATTGCGTCATTTTACGCCGTAAACTCGGTTTTAAGATATGCCAAACATTGCTTCATTTATTCCCAAATTTTGACCGCCAATAGTCCAGCATGTCAAGGAGAGTCTGTTCATACGGGATTTCTGGCACCCATCCGGTTTGTTCACGGAATTTTGTGCTGTCGCCAACTAAGACTGGGACATCTGATGGTCTCATCCTCGTCGGGTCAAAGCGAATTTCTACCCCAATTTTTGCCATATCTATGAGTGTTTCCAATATCTCACGGATGCTGCGAGCTTTACCGCTGCAAATGTTGTAAACTTCGCCCGGTTGGCACTTTTCCAAAGCCAGCCAATATGCCCTCACAATGTCCCGAACATCCGTAAAATCACGCTTGGCATCCAAATTGCCGACATAAATGATTGGCTCTTGCAATCCCATCTCAATCCTCGCAATTTGCCAAGCAAAACCGGAATCCACGAAAGCTTCCGGTCTGCGTGGTCCGCTGTGATTAAATGCCCTCGTTCTGACAATAAACATGCCATAACTTCGGTGATATTGCCAACCAAGCAAATCTTGGGCAACTTTGCTCACAGCATAAGGCGAAAGCGGGCGCAACTGATTTGTCTCCTTAATTGGCAATTCATGCTCAAATTGCAGCCCATATTCCTCACTTGAGCCAGCATTCAAAATTCGGCAATCTATCTCAAGCTGCCGCACGGCTTCAAACAAGTTGACAGTCCCGATGACATTGATATGCATCGTATCCGCAGGCGCAGTCCAACTCGTCGGCACATAACTCTGCGCTGCAAGGTGGAAAATTCGGTCAGGTTTTGCCTCCCTTAGCGCATTTCTTATTGATGTCGCATCCCTAAGGTCGCACTCAACAAGCCTAATTTTCCCCAATAAATGCTCAATATTGTCCATTCTTGAGCGCCATCTGTATGTCCCAAAAACTTCGGCGCCCATTTTTAGCGCATATTCGGCAAGATGTGAGCCAACAAATCCAGTTATGCCAGTGATGAGAATCCGCATCTTAACTCGCCTCCTTTTGGCAGCTTCTCAGGTGCGAAGTGTCATTCATCCTGACGATCCTCGGCACTGCATATCCGCCATCCTCTTCCCAAACCAACTCTGTCAAGCTGCTTGGGTCGCATGAAAAGTGGATGTAAGACAGGGGGAGTGGAATGTTGACAAGATAGCTCAAGAGGGTTAATATTGCACCGCCGTGTGAGACAAGGGCAATGGTCAAATTGTTCGGTGAAACGATGCGATATCTCAGGCAATCCCTGATGTATCCAAATTCCGACAAAAATTTGTCAAAATTTTGGGAAAGCATCCTCAGTTGCTGGAGCATTTTTGCACCATATGGCACAATTTCGTGCCAATTGTCCATACTCGGCGGCACGCCCGATTTAAGCGTCTCACTCCCAGAAACATTCCACGCCCATAAATCCGCACCAAAATTGCCGTCTAATTCGGCAAGCCAGTCCAAAATTTCCATCCGCAAGCCCTTCACATCGGCAATGTATTTCGCAGTCTCCCTCGCACGCCCCAAAGGGCTAACAAATAGCCTGTCTATTTGGACTTTTTCCAAGCTGTGCGCCAAGGCTTTTGCTTGGCGATGCCCAACTTCCGTAATCGTATCACGCCAATAATCGGGGTCAGCATGCCTAATCAGCAATATGCGCATTGCTCTCACCCGCCAATGAGCCCAAATTTGGACAGCCATATGGCATTTTGCCAAAAATTTGTGAAATTGGCAAAATCTTGCAATTTATTCAAATTCACGCCCACATTCCAGCCAAACTCTGCATCTCAGATTGCCTCAACAGCAATTTGCCCAAGACCCATGCTCGTGAGCTTTCCGACATTCAAAAGCTCCATTAGCCGCAAAATTGGCAAAAATTTGCCCATCTCATCGCCCTCATAGACTGTGCTCCCGACGACACCGCCTATCTTCAGGCGCTCCATCTGCCTCCTCGAGAATCTGGAATAATCATGCCAAATTTGAGAATTTTCTTCAATCTTCACGGACTCGGATGAGCGAACCAATGCCTTGCCATCCCAAGGCGGCTCGCAACCCTCATACGCCCAAAACAATGCACGCCCCCTCTCATTTGCAGCCTTTATTAGAGCCGAAAATGTGACTGGATTTTGCAATTTCCCGCCGATGTCAATCCTTGTTGGCGTTACAAACGAAACCCTCAAACGCCGCAAACCCGACGGTGGTTGACCCATTACCTCCTCAACCGATACAGATGGCAATGATGACCTCAAAATCCCATCTTCTGGCGAGAATATGACCACATCACCGCTTTGATACCCAGCCGTTATGAGCTTCAGTTTGGCTTTCACGCCTTTACCGATGCCCGATGAAAGCGCTTGTTGCAACGCAATTGCCAAATA
>Ga0209394_1001169_pt1 | contig 16398 bp, 13 predicted proteins | sample JNZ201metaG_FD_184122 | JGI IMG/M metagenome (GOLD analysis project Ga0209394, IMG submission 184122) | Hot spring microbial communities from Jinze hot spring, China to study Microbial Dark Matter (Phase II) - JNZ 20120812A (SPAdes) (version 3) ... | reverse complement strand
CTGTCGAGGTAGGAAACGGAGGACATGTCGAGCACGATCTTTTTTTTGTCCGTCGAACTGATAAGTTTCTTCAGCTCTTCCTTCAACTTAGCTGAATTGTAAGCGTCCACGTCTCCCCTCACCGTCACCACCAACTTGTCCTGTAAATCCATGAGATCGAGCCTCAGATCTTCCATCTTTTATCCCTCCCGAACGCTGATCCTGAGCTCTTCAAGCTGCTTTCTTTCGACTTCGGATGGAGCCCCAGTCAAGAGGCAGACACCGTTTCCCGTCTTCGGGAAGGCGATCACTTCCCTGATAGAGCTTTCACCCACCATTATGCTCACAAGTCTGTCCAAACCAAAGGCGATGCCCCCGTGTGGAGGGACCCCATACTTCATGGCTTCCAAGAAGAATCCGAACTTTTCCTGGATGGCATTTTCGTCCAAGCCAAGCAACCTGAATACCTTTTCCTGGACATCCCTTCTGTGGATCCTAATACTTCCGCCCCCTACCTCGTATCCGTTCAACACCAAATCGTAAGCCTTTGCCCTCACCTTCGAGATCTCCTTGGTTTCCAAGTCCTCCAAGATTGGCATCGTGAAGGGATGGTGTCTTGCCACATATCTTCCCTCTTCCTCGCTCCATTCGAAGAACGGAAAGTCCACCACCCAGAGCACGTCGAACCCTTTCGCCAAGTGTTGGAAGTGGTTTCTCCCTATCTCCAACCTGAGGGTACCCAAAGCCTCGTTCAACGAGTCTCTGTTCTTTGAGGCAGCGATCACGCACACGTCTCCTTCTTTCATCCCTAGCGATTTGGATACCCTCTCAAAGACATGTTCCAGAACCTTTTTCTGTGGGGAGACGATACCGTTCTCCACTTTGAACCACAAGATACCGCCAAGTCCCAAGATCTTCGCTCTTTCAGAGATTTCGTCACCCTTCTTCCTGGACATCTCCTGGGCAAAGCCAGGGATCACGAAACCTTTGACGTGCCCCCCTTCCTCCAGGATGCTGTCTATCACTCTGAAACCGCTGTTCTCGAAGAACACCCCTAGATCGACGAGTTCCATACCGAACCTTCTGTCAGGCTTGTCGCTCCCATACTTTTCCATAACCTCTTCGTAGGAGAGCCTTTCGAAAGGTACCTTCAATTCGATTCCGAGAACTTCCTTGAAGACGTAGGCGATCATTCCCTCGCTGACGCTCAAGATGTCGTCCACATCGACGAAGGACATCTCGACGTCCACTTGGGTGAACTCGGGTTGCCTGTCCGCCCTGAGGTCTTCGTCTCTGAAACAACGAACAATCTGGAAGTACCTGTCGAATCCCGCGATCATGAGGAGTTGTTTGAAAAGTTGAGGAGACTGTGGGAGCGCATAGAACTTGCCCGGGCGTAGCCTAGATGGAACGAGAAAATCTCTCGCTCCTTCGGGAGTGCTCTTGGTGAGAAAGGGTGTCTCCACTTCGACGAAACCAAGCTTGTCGAAATAATCCCTGATCGCTTTCATCACTCTGTACCTCGTGATTATGTTGTTCTTCATCCTCTCGGAGCGGAGATCTATGTATCTGTACTTCAGTCGGATTTCCTCATTGGGCCGTTCGTCTGGATAGAAGGGAAGGGGGTCCGCCTTCGAGAGCACCTCCAACCTTTCCGCTCTCACTTCTATCTCACCGGTTGGGATGTTGGGGTTCTCGGTACCGGCTGGCCTTCTCTCGACCGTCCCCTCGACGAGTATTACCGACTCCCTGGTCAAGTCCTCAGCTTTTTTGTAGGCCTCACTCGAAGGATCGCAGACGACCTGCGTGTAGCCGTACCTATCCCTCAGGACTATGAACCTGATGCCTCCCAGATCCCTCACCCTGTCGACCCATCCACAAAGCCTCACCCTCTTGCCGACGTCCTTCACCCTCAGCTCTCCACAAGTGTGAGTCCTCAGCATACCGTCCCTCCTTCAGGGTCAGTCAAAATGGCCGTTATGAGCTTCGAAGGTACTCTCTCGAACAGTTCCGTCTCTTTGGGAAATCTCTTTCCAAACTTACTCGGATCCGCCACAACAAGGAACGGTTTTCTGAAATGTTCGCACAAAACAGCCAACGTGGCAGACCCCACTTTATTCAAGACGTCACCAGAAGGGTAAACGTAATCCGCACCGATCACGCATGCATCGACCTCTCTCAGATACCTGAAACACAAAGTATCTGGGATCAAGAAGGCTTCAATCCCATTTTCTCGTAAAGATTCGAACAACACCTTCCCTTCACCACCGGGTAACGATTCCTGAACGAACACGGAGATTTCTTTTGCCTTCAGGAAAGTATCCCTCAACGTGACGCTGTTACTCAACGTTAGCACAACTTTGCCTCGAAGTAGCTTCGCGGCATAATCTGTGGTCCTTTCGAGAGATTTCTCTGTGCTCTTTAAAAAGTTCAGAATCGCTTCCACAGTCCATTTCCTTTCCAGCTTTTCCTTGAGTCTTTCAAGAGATGCCATCGGTTTTTTCGCCAAGAAAAGTTCCAGATCATCTATCACTTCAGCTTTCTTCATCTTTTCGAAGTTCTCAACCAAGAAAGAACAAAAAAACTTTAACACCTCAATGGAACCCTGAGTCCCCAACCCTTCGAGTACCTCCAGGCATCTTCCCATCTTCCCGCTCCGGCTCCCCACTCTCAACCCTACAAATTTTTGTAATCCTGCAGAAAAGCAACGTATCGCCTATAACTTGCGTTCACACAATATTCTACCTCATCCTTTCCTGAGTAACATCGTGGGGAGAGGTCGAACTTGCGAATCAGTTGTAATGGGACTTTTTTTGATGTTTGTGTCAATTATACCAGTCCAAAGACAAATTTACGTACTTTTCGCTTTTTATTTCGTGTTTACAACTCAAAGATTGGGCGTTATAATTTCTTAAAAGTAGATTTAAGACAGGGAGTGAGAACATGCAAAAAGAGGATCTACTGAAGTGGCTCGAAAGTTCTCCATCCATTCAAGAGCTGAAAAAGTTCGCAAAAAGCATGGGGCTTCGGGTCAGAAAGGCCATGAAGAAAAGAGACGTCATAAGGATCATAAGAGAAAGGTTGGAAGAATGCGAACACGTTTCGAGCACTTCTGTTCCATTCACCACCCTGTCTTCGAACACTCACGTTGAACTTCCCAAGACTTACAACAGTAGATTTAAGACAGGGAGTGAGAACATGCAAAAAGAGGATCTACTGAAGTGGCTCGAAAGTTCTCCATCCATTCAAGAGCTGAAAAAGTTCGCAAAAAGCATGGGGCTTCGGGTCAAAAAGGCCATGAAGAAAAGAGACGTCATAAGGATCATAAGAGAAAGGTTGGAAGAGTGCGAACACGTTTCGAGCACTTCTGTTCCATTCACCACCCTGTCTTCGAACACTCACGTCGAACTTCCCAAGACTTACAACAGAGACAAACTCGTTCTCATGCCTGTGAACCCCCATCTCGCTTTCGTTTACTGGGATCTCAGTGAAAACGTGAGAAACACGTTGTTACAGAAGGCGAAGGAAGGTAAAGCTATCCTCAGGCTTTACGACGTAAGTTTTGTGATGTTCAACGGGAAGAACGCCCATCGTACGTTCGAACACAGGTTGGACGAAAACACCCTTAATGCGAAGAACTTTTACTTCCACGTACCTTCTTCGAAGGCCGTTTACCTTTCGGAAATGGGCTATCTGGAAGGGGAAGAGTTTGTACCGGTCCTCAGGTCCAACGCGGCGAAAGTGCCTTCGGACTCGCCATCTCTCTCTTCGAGGGAGAGATGGGTGGACTTGAGGAGCAGGAGGCGTTGGGTTTCCGTGTCCAAGGGTAGCCTCGTAAAGCCTGTAGAGAAATTGAGCGTTTTGAGTTCTTTCCAGGAGATAGTCTCAGGATCTGGAATTGGAAAAAGTACTCTAGACAGAAGGTGATCGTATGAGAGGGAAGATACTTCTGGTGCTCCACGCCCACCTTCCCTACGTTCATCATCCGGAGTACGGTTCTTTCCTCGAGGAGAGATGGCTTTTTGAAGCTATCACGGAGACGTACATACCTTTGCTCATGATCTTCGAGGAAATAAAGAACTTTCGCCTCACCATGTCTTTCACACCTCCCCTTCTCGAAATGCTGAAAACCAAGGACCTCCAGGAGAAGTACAGAAGGCACATGGAAAAACTCATAGAGCTTTCGAAGAAAGAGATAGAAGTCACCAGAAGCGAGGATCCCAGAAAACACAAAATGGCCAGATACTACCTTGAACACTTCCAGAGGGTTCTGGATGTCTTCGAAAGTTTTGGTGGGGACATCGTCGAGGGTTTCAAAAAGTACCAACGGGAGGGAAGGCTCGAGATCATAACATGTAACGCTACCCACGCGTTCCTTCCTCTCTACCAGATGTATCCTCGTATCGTGGATGTGCAGCTGAACGTTGCCGTTCGAAACTATAAAAAACACTTCGGGAAAGAGCCTAGAGGGATTTGGTTGGCCGAGTGTGGTTACTTTGAGGGGTTGGAGGCCTTCCTTTCGAAGCACGGTTTGGAGTATTTCTTCGTCGATTCCCACGCATTTTGGTTTGCCGACGAGCAACCGCGTTACGGCGTTTACCGTCCCGTGATGACACCTTCAGGTGTGTTCGCCTTCGCCCGCGATCCGGAATCCAGCGAGCAGATCTGGAGTTCCACGGTTGGATATCCAGGTGATCCCAGGTACAGGGAGTTCTACAGGGACGTTGGGTTCGATAGGGAGTACGATTACATAAGGGACTACATCGATCCTTCCGGCGTTAGGGTGAACACCGGTATAAAGTACCACAAGATAACTTCTAAAAGCTTGGACCTCTCTCAAAAGGACTACTACGACATAGACGAGGCCATGGAAGCCGTCGAAGAACACGCGAGGGATTTCCTCAGGAAGAAGGAGAAACAGGTAGAACGCTTGATCGAAGTCATGGGTGTCGAGCCGGTGATCGTGGCCCCGTTCGACGCAGAACTGTTTGGGCACTGGTGGTTTGAAGGTGTGTTCTTCTTGAAGAGGTTCATGGAGCTCACCTTCGAGTCGAAGGTCCTGAAGCTAGCCACACCGTCGGAGGTCCTGGATACTCTGGATGAAGTTCAGGTGGTGACACCCGCTTCTTCGAGTTGGGGAGCTGGGGGCTATTACGACGTTTGGCTCAACGGCAAGAACGATTGGATTTACTTTCACGTCCATGAGATGGGAGAAAAAATTTTGGAGCTTGCAGAAAAATACAAGGACAGTTGTGATCCTTTGACGGAGAGAGTCCTAAACCAAATGCTCAGAGAGCTCCTCTTGGCGCAATCCAGCGACTGGGCCTTCATCATGACGACTGGCACGAGCGTGGAATATGCGACCAACAGAGTGAAAACGCACGTGAAAAGATTCCTCGACCTCTACGAACAATTGATTAAGGGAAAGATAAACGAGAAGGTATTGGAGTATTACGAATGGGTCGATGCCATATTCCCAGAGCTAGATTTCAGGATCCTGGTAGGTGATGGGCAACCTTGAAGACATCGGATTACTTGAAGAAGTACAACGTGAAACTGAAGAAGCACCTGGGACAGGTCTTCCTGTCGGATGACAGAATCGCAAGGAAAATAGTGGAGCTCTCGAGCGTGATCTCAACGGACACCGTCGTGGAGATCGGTGCAGGGGCTGGTACACTCACTGAAGAACTCGCAAAAACGGGCGCCAAGGTGATTGCGTACGAGATCGACAGAGACTTGGAAAAATTGCTCAGGGAAAGGTTGGCCTCCTACTCCAACGTGGAACTTCGTTTCGAAGATTTTTTGAAGGTCGAGAGTGTCCCTCCCGGTGCTGTCTGCGTTTCCAACCTTCCGTACAGTATCACGGGTCCATTGTTGGAGAAGATTGTAAGGCTTGGCTTCCCGAAGGCGGTCATCATGGTCCAGAAAGAAGTGGGAGATAGGATTCTCTCCGAAAGCGGAAAGAAGACATTTGGGTTCCTCTCCGCTTTCGTTCAGACCTTTTACAGGGTGAGAAAACTCCTTCACGTCTCCAAATCGCATTTTGTGCCAAATCCAGAAGTGGACTCGGTGGTGATAGAACTTTTGAGAAGGGACGTGAGCGTAGATCCAAACGAATTAAAGGAGTTTTTATCGATCATCTTTGGCAAGAAGAGGAAGACGCTGAAGAACAATTTGAAACCTTTTCTACACGCGTTCGATGGTGTGGATCTTTCGAGGAGGGCAGAGCAACTCACACTCGAGGAGATAGCGGAACTCTTCGAGAGGTGGAGGAAGGTGAGAGGTTGTTCAAGGGAATAATCGCGGCTGTGTGGGATCCGGAGAGCATAGGTGAGATTCCTGTGGAGACGGTGTTTTTGTTGAAGTCAGACATCCTGAACCTGAAGTTCCACCTCAAGATTTTGAAAGACAGAAACAAAAGGGTCTTTGTCGACGTGGACTTCGTTGAAGGACTGGGGGAAGGGGAAGAGGCCGTCTCGTTCGTCAAGAGAGCCGGGGCCGATGGGATAATAACCGTCAAGCCGAAAAACTACTCGGCTGCGAAGAAGTTGAACATACCATCCGTTTTGAGGATCTTCGCGCTGGATTCCAGGGCTGTCGAGAAGGGTCTCGAGCAGATCCAAACCCTTGGGGCAGAAGTGGTGGAAATCTTACCGGGTCTCGTTGCTCCGAAGGTGGCGAAGAAACTGAAACCCGCCAGAACGGTGATCGCCGCGGGTCTGATAGAGACGGAGGAGGAAGCGAGAGAGATCCTGAGGTACGTGGACGCCATCTCCACAAGTTCCAGAAGTCTTTGGAAGATGAAGCTTTAGCCTTTTGCACGTCTCACCGTTCTGGTGGCGACCAGATCGGCCCCCGTTCCGAGGACGTCCTCAACCAGCACGGAACCACACTCGATGGGGGCTTCCACCTTCAGGTTTCTTATCGTCTTCATCAGCTCCGGTACGAGATTTTTTGGAACCGGTTTGTTCGTCTTCACCGATACCAAGGGGTACTCTCCGTTCAACACGCGCACGCTCGTGGTAAGGACTCTTTTGGGATTTTCGAGCTCGTCCCTTGCGTACTCCTCACCCCTTGGACACCTGTTCCCAACGATCGAGAGGATCCGGTTCGTGTCCGACAGTTCCACACTGATCTTGCACCCCAAGGGACATTGAACGCAGACCAAGCGTTTCAACGCACTCATTCTTCTTTCACCTCCACGACTATCTCGCTCAAACCGTTTAAGTACCTCCTTGGAATCTTTACCCTCATCATCTCGCTTGGCACGAGTTCTTCAAACGTCTTTTCGAAGGATCCGACCACGAGCCTGCCCTTTTCGATGACCTTTCTGGTTCGCACGTAGAGAGTCAACTCCTCCGAAGGGTCGTACCAGTTGGGTTGGACCACCATAACGTTTTCACCAGCCTTCACGGCGACTTTGGGGCCGAACCTTTCACCTTTGGCGTAGAGAGCGGCGTACTTTCCGGCCATTTCTCCCTCGTACGTCACGTAATCCACGAGATCGTAAATCACGGTGCAGTTTCCAGCGGCGAAGATCCACCCCTCAGAGGTCTGACCCAAGTTCGAAGTTGCGATACCTTTCGAGGTTGGATTCACCTCAACCGAATCCTCCAAGAGCTCGATCTGCGGTATCAAGCCAACCGAGAGGATCAGCGTGTCAACTTCAAACACTTTCTCCGTCCCAGGGATGGGTTGAAAGTTCTCGTCCACCTTCGCCACCACGACTTCTTCCAACCTTTCCCTTCCCCTCACCTCGACCACCGTACTCGAGAGGAAGAGAGGGATACCGAAATCTTCCAAACATTGGATCACGTTCCTGAGGAGCCCTCCTGGGTAGGGCAAGCGTTCGACTACTCCCACGACTTCGACGCCTTCGAGGGTCAGGCGTCTCGCCATGATGAGTCCGATGTCGCCCGATCCCAAGATCAGAGCCCTCTTTCCTGGAAGTCTGTTCTCCACGTTCATGAACCTCTGGGCCACACCCGCGGTGAAGATGCCTGACGGTCTGTCACCGGGTATCATCAAACTACCGAACGTCCTCTCCCTGGCTCCCGCGGCGTAGACCAACGCTTTCGTTTCCAAGATCCTTATCCCGTCTTCCGAAACCACCACCAACTTTTTTTCCCTCACGTCCAACGCCTTCACGAAGGTGTTGGTCAAAACTTCTATGTCCTTCTCTTCCAAGGCTTTTTTGAACCTTTCCGCGTACTCTGGCCCCGTCAACTCTTCGCGAAAGTAATGGAGGCCAAAACCGTTGTGTATGCACTGGTTCAAGATACCTCCCACCCTTTCGTCTCGCTCCACGAGAACGACCCTCGCACCCTGTTCGGACGCCTTCAGAGCGGCAGCCATACCCGCGGCTCCGCCCCCGATCACCACCACGTCCACTTTCATTCTCTCACCTTCCCATCCACGATCCAGCTGTTCTCCGACTTCAACGTCAGGGAAGACATGTCCGTTCCGAGCTCTCTCTCCAGTATCTTCATGATGCGTGGCATGCAGAAGTTCCCTTGACACCTTCCAAACATGGCCCTAGTCCTGAACTTCACTCCATCTAGCGTCCTTGCCCCCCTCTTTATGGCCTCGATCACCTCTTTTTCCGTCACCTCGTTGCAGAAGCAAACGATCTTCCCCGCCCTCGGATCTCTTCTTATCTCCTCCTGCCACCTCTCCAAGGACAGAGATGCGTAGTGGACGATTCCCTTCCTGAACGGGTTGAAATCCTTCTTTCTTGTCAAAGAAACTCCGATCTCTCCCTGGATGATCTCCTCCACCACGTACTTGGCCACCGCCGGCGCTGCCGTGAGCCCAGGAGAGCGGGTTGCCATCACGTTTATGAAGTTCTCCACCAGCTTGGACCTTCCGATGTAGAAGTCCCTCTGAGGACTCTCGGGCCTGAGTCCCGAGAAAGTCTTCACCACGTACGAGAGGTCCAGCTTTGGAAAGAGTCTCTTTGCGTTCTCTTTAACCTTCGAAAGACCTTCCCTCGTCGTCAAGGGTCTGTCCTTCATCGCACTGGGTAAGTCTTCCGCGGTTGGTCCCAGAAGGATACCTCCATCGATTGTTGGTAGCACCAAGATGCCCTTCGATGTCTCGGTTGGTACGGGAAAGACCACGTGCCTCACGTGACCTCCCAGTTTCTTGTCCAAAAGGATGTATTCGCCCTTTCTGGGGTATAAGTCCACGTGCTCGGCACCCGCCATCTTCGCAATCTCGTCGGCGTGGAGCCCCGCGCAGTTTATCACCAGATCCACTTCGTAACGGTTCCTCGTGGTCACGACCTTGGCAATCCTTCCGTTTCTTTTCTCGAATCCGACCACACCCTCTCCAAGGATCAACTTCGCCCCGTTCTCCATGGCGTTTTCCACAGCGGCTATCGCCACCATCCAAGGCTCTGTGATGCCAGCGCTAGGGGCAAAGAGCGACACCTTGACGGCCGGATTCAAGTTTGGTTCGATGGCTAAGGTTTCCTCTCGCTCCAGTATCCTCAGACCCTCAACTTTGTTCTCTTCTCCTTGTCTCAACAGTTTCGTCAAAACCTTCACCTCGCGATCGTCGAAGGCGACCACGAGAGATCCAATTTTTTTGTACTCGAAGTCCAGCTCCTTGGAGAGGTCTTCGTACATCGAATTCCCCAGGACGCAGAACTTTGCCCTGACGGTTCCGGGAGGATCATCGTACCCTGCGTGGACTATGGCGGAGTTGGCCTTCGTGACACCCATACCCACGTCCAGATTTTTTTCAATGAGCATCACGTCCACGTCGTATTTCGAGAGTTCCCGCGCTATGAGAGAACCAAAGACACCTGCTCCGATCACCGCGATCCTCACGCGAACACACCCCCAAAACAAAAAAGAGCCATACCCCGGTCATCGGGATATGGCTCTCTCGCTCTCTCCACAACTTTTATTATATCATCCGACCCATCTCAGACTTCTCCGCACCGCTTCTTTCCACGTAGAGTAGAGCCTTTCCCTTTCCGATTCTTCCATACTTGGTTCGAATCTCTTGTCCAACTTCCAAAGACCTTGAAGTTCTTCAAGGCTCCCCCAGTAACCCACCGCAAGCCCCGCGAGAAAAGCAGCTCCAAGTGCGGTGGTCTCGCTCACGAGAGGTCTTTCAACAGGTATGCCGAGTACGTCCGCTTGAAACTGCATGAGAAAGTTGTTGACGCTTGCGCCTCCATCCACCCTAAGCGTGACGATCGGTATGTTCGTTTCCAACTCCATCACGTCCAAGACGTCCCTGTTCTGGTAAGCGATGGCTTCCAAGACGGCTCTGACAATGTGTTCTTTCGTGACACCTTGGGTGAGACCGATGATCAATCCCCTCGCGCGCATGTCCCAATAGGGAGCTCCCAAACCCACGAAAGCTGGAACGAAGTAGACGCCACCGTTGTCCAGCACGCTCTTAGCTAACTCTTCCGTCTCCCTCGCATCCTTTATCAACCCCAAGCCATCCCTAAGCCATTTCACCGCCGCGCCAGCTATGAAGACGCTGCCCTCCAAGGCGTAGAAGACGTCGTCTCCTATCTTCCAGGCCACGGTCGTCAAAAGGCCCGTCTTCGTCGGGAAGGCCTTTTTACCGGTGTTCATGAGTATGAAGCAACCTGTGCCGTAGGTGTTCTTCACCATCCCGGGTTGGAAACACGCCTGCCCGAAGAGGGCTGCCTGCTGGTCTCCAACCACGCTGGCGATGGGTATCTCCCGTCCAAAAAAACCCTTTTCCGTGAAGCCGAAGGTTGCGCTGGTGGGAAGAACCTCAGGTAACATCCGTTTGGGTACATCGAAGAGTTCCAGCAGCTCATCGTCCCAGTTCAACTTGTGTATGTTGAAGAGCATCGTTCGAGACGCGTTGGAACAGTCGGTGGCGTGTACCTTTCCACCCGTGAGCCTCCAGAGCAACCAAGTGTCCACGGTACCGAAGAGTAGATCGCCCTTTTTGGCTTCCTCTCTGGCACCTTCGACGTTGTCCAGGATCCACTTCAGCTTTGTCGCGGAGAAGTAAGCGTCCACCACCAACCCTGTCTTCTCTCTGATGAGTTCTTCGTGATCTCTCCTCAACTCTTCGCACATCTGAGTGGTTCTCCTACACTGCCAAACTATCGCGTTGTAAACAGGTTTTCCCGTTCTTCTGTCCCAGACGATGGTGGTCTCCCTCTGGTTGGTGATACCCAAGGCCACGATCCGATCGGCGGTCACCCCGGCCTTCTCCAAGACCTTTCTTGCGACTTGGATTTGAGAACTCCAAATGTCTTCGGGGTCCTGTTCCACCCAGCCGGGTCTTGGATAGATCTGCCTGAACTCCTCGTTCACCATGCACACCATGCGCCCCTCTTCGTCGAACAGAACCGCCCTGGAGCTTGTGGTCCCCTGATCGAGAGCGAGGATGTATCCCTTCATCACCCCTTCCCTCCTCGAAAAGAAAATGACCCCAGAGGAACACCCCCTGGGGTCTCTCCTTCTCTGGAAGAGATTATATCACTTTTTCCTGGACAAAAGGTATCGCTTCATATCCAACACTCGAGTTGAGAAGTCTTCGTCGACCACCAGGACGTCTTCCGGAACGCTCAACCTGACACCCGTGAAGTTCCAGATCACCTTCACTCCTAGTTCGATCAACTTCTGTGCTGTTTCTTGCGCCGCATCCGGGGAAACGCAGAGCGCACAGATCTCGACCTTGAACCTTCGAACCACCCTCTCGAGAGCACCTATCTCCCTCACCACAAAGTCCTCCACACGTTCTCCTACGTTTCTCTCGTCCGTGTCCAGTATCGCCACGACTTTCACCCCAGCCCGTTCGAACGGCTTGTACGTGGCCAGAGCCTTTCCAAGAAAGTTCGCTCCAACAACGACCATCGGGGTGAAATCGTTAACGCCAAAAAGATCGTCGAGTTCTTTCTTCAGCTCTGAAACGAGATATCCCATCTTTGGTTTTCCGTGAGTTTTCAAGTACGAGAGATCTTTCCTCACGAGTTCTGGGTTTATCGCCAAAATTTGTGCGATCTCCTCGGACGAGATGTACTCCTTTCTTACGGATTCCAGTACCTTCTTGTACATCTTCAGCCTCTCCAGAGTAGCCTTGGGAAGGTAGATCATCTCACACATTTTCACCCAACTCCTTTAAGACCTTCTCGAAAGTCGCCTCACTCAACAACTTGCCGTCCACCAAAACGTTCGGGGACTTCCCGCAGTTCTCCAGGCAGAAGGTACCGAGCACTTCCACCATTCCCTCGACGTCACTTTCCTTCACGTGATCGATAAGCTTTTTGAGGAGCGTGTATGATCCCTTCGTGTAACACGACGTACCGAGGCACACCTTCACCGTCTTCTTCGAATCGCCGGGAACTGGAAGGAGTTCCACGTCCTTCTCTGGATACCTCCTCCTCGGTCTGTAGCTGGTATGGATCAACTGGTGTCTGGTCTCTTCGTCCCTCAGATCCTCCTCGTAGAGCTTGACGAGGTAGTAGTTCTCGTTCGGCGAAACGAGGGTTTTGATCCCCATGGTGCTCCTGAGGATCTGCGCCCTGAACTGTCTGGTCTTGGTGTCGTTCGGATAGGGTTGACCTCCACCTCCCACGCACCCAAAGTTGCACGCCATCACCTCGACGATGTCGAAGTCTTCCAAACGGTCGATCAGTTCTCTTACTTTACCGAGGCCGTACACGATCGCACCCCTGAACTTTGTACCATCCCTCAGGGAGATGTTGGCGTATCTGACGCCATCCATGGGTGTCGAGTACTCCTCCCCGACCACACCCACTTCCTCTCTCAACACTTCCAACACGCATGCGAAGACACCACCGGATCTCCCGAAACCAAGTCCCGCTTGCGAGGAGATCCCGTAAGGCCTGTCGAAAGGTTGTGGAACGACCGTGTTGAGGTCTACCCTACTCATCTTGACGAGCTGTACCAGCTCCCTCGTGGTGAGGACGAGATCGACGATCCCTCTGTGTTCTTCCCTCTGCGCCTCGAACTTTTTGGCCGTGCACGGCATGAAGGACACCAGGAAGATTTGATCCTCGGAAACGCCGATCTTCTTCGAGTAGACCTTTTTGATCACCGTACCGAGGGCTTGCTGCGGCGATTTCACGGTGGACAGGTTTGGCAGAAGGTGCGGGTAGTTGTGTTCCGCGAACTTCACCCAAGCGGGGCAGCAGGAGGTGAACTGGGGCAACCTTTCCCTCCTTTTGAGCCTTTCGTGGAACTCGTGAGCCTCCTCGTAGGCGACGAGATCCGCCCCGAACGAAACGTCGAAGACTTTGGAGAAGCCCATCATCTTGAGGAAAGCGACGAGCCTTTCCGCCATCGCCACTTCGTCCCTTATTCCAAAAACCTCTTGTATGGCCGTCCTCACGGCCGGTGCGATCATTCCCACGACCATCTTCCCGTTCTCCAAGGCTTCCATCAGTTTGTCCAGTTCGTCTCTCACGCTCAAGGCGCCTGTTGGACAGTAGGCCACGCACTGCCCACAGAAGACGCATTCCGTCTCACCCAAAGGCGTGTCGAAGGCCGTGGTGACCCTCGTCTCGTGTCCCCTCTTGGCGAAGTCTATGACGCCAATCCCCTGGATCTCTTCGCAAACCCTCACGCAGTCACCACAGAGTATGCACTTTGAGCTGTCCCTCACTATGGGGGAGGATTTGTCCACGCCGTTTTCTTTTTTCAGCGGTTGGAACCTGATCTCCCTTATACCGAAGTCTTCCGCGTACTTTTGAAGTTTGCAACTTCCGTTCTTGTCGCAGGTTGTACAGTCCCTGTTGTGGCTTGCGAGTATCAACTCGAGTATGGTTTTTCTCATTCGATGTATTTCTGGCGTGTTGATCTTCACCTTCATTCCCTCGTAGGGTTTCGTGGTGCAGGAAGTCACGATCTGTCCGTCCACTTCTACGAGGCACATTCTGCACGCACCGTAGACGGATACCTCCGACAGATAGCAGAGGTTCGGAATCTCTATACCGACTTCTCTCAAGGCCTCGAGGAGATTTCTCGCGTTCGGATTTATGCTCAACTCTCTTCCGTCGACCGTTATCTTCATCTTCACCCCTCCTCACACCAATTCGATCGCCTTGAACCTGCATCTTTCCACACAGAGACCACACTTGGCACACCTTTCTTGGTCTATCTCGTAGGGTTTACCCCTCTCACCCGTGATCGCTCCCTGTGGGCAAGCTCTTGCGCACAAACCACAACCTTTGCAGAGGTCCTTGTTTATGATGTACTTTTTGAGGGCGGTACACGTGCCACTCGGACAGCGCCCCTCGATGTGAGCGATGTACTCGTCTTTGAAGAGCTTCAAGGTACTGAGGATGGGGTTTGGAGCGGTCTTTCCAAGGCCACAGAGCGAGGCGACCTTTATTGTCTTGGAGAGTTCTTCCAGTGTGTGCAGGTCCTCTTCGGATGCCTTTCCGTGCGTGAACTTCTCGAGGATCGTGTAGGCCTGCATAGTCCCTTCCCTGCAGGGGACGCACTTTCCACACGATTCCCTCTTGGTGAAATCCAGGAAGAACCTGGCCACCTCCACCATACACGTCTTCTTGGTGATGACAACGATGCCACCGGAACCCACCATCGCGTCGGCCTTCTTGAGGGTGTCGTAGTCGAGTGGCATGTCCAGAAATTCCGCGGACAGGCAAGCCCCTGACGGCCCACCTATCTGAACGGCCTTGAACTCTTCCCCTTCCGCCATCCCTCCGCAGATGTCGTATATGATCTTTCGGAGCGTCGTTCCAAACTCGACCTCTATTATCCCGGTGACTTTCAAGGGACCTGCCACCGAGAACATCTTCGTTCCCGGTGAGCCTGCAGTTCCCCTCTTCCTGTAGTTCTCGACACCGTCCCTTATGATCCTAGGTACGTTGGCGTAAGTTTCCACGTTGTTTATGAGGGTGGGTTTGCCCCAAAGGCCCGATTGGGCGGGGAAGGGTGGGCGAGGCCTGGGCATACCCCTTCTTCCCTCTATCGATGCGAGCAAGGCGGTCTCCTCACCACAGACAAAGGCGCCGGCACCTTCTTTGACTTCCACGTCGAAGGAAAAACCCGTCCCAAGTATGTTCTCTCCAAGAAGTCCCAACTTCTTGGCGTCTTCTATCGCCTTCCTGAACATCCTGACGGCCAACGGGTATTCCGCCCTTATGTAGGCGTACCCTCTTTGCGCGCCAACCGCGTAGCCAGCTATGATCATGCCTTCCAACACGAGGTGTGGGTCCCTCTCGAGTAGGGTCCTGTTCATGAAGGCACCCGGATCCCCCTCGTCACCGTTGCAGACCACAAACTTGACGTCTCCTGGGTTCTTTCGGGTCAATTCCCACTTGAGACCTGTGGGGAACCCGCCTCCTCCTCTACCCCTAAGACCGGAGGCCTTCACCGTTTCGATGACCTCTTCAGGCGTCATGGAGCTCAGCACTTTTGCAAGGGAGGAGTACCCACCTCTTCCTATGTAGTCTTCGATGCTTTCACACTCGCTCGCGCCGATGTCTTCCATGATGTAAAAGTTCTGGTTTTTGAACAGGGACGTGTCCTCGAGTCTTGGTACCCTCTGCCCAATCTTTGGGTCTACCAGGAAGAGCCTTTCAATTGGCTCTCCCTTCAGGATGGTTTTCTCCACGATTTCTGGAACGTCTTCCACCCTGACGTTCGAGTAGAAGAACCCTTCCGGCATCACTTTCACGAGAGGGCCGGAAGAACACCTCCCGCAGCACCCCGTCCTGTAGAGGTTCACCTTTTCGTCTTCCAGCTTGTGAAGTTCCACGTTCAACAAGTTGCGCTTTTTCAACTCTTCCTCGAGTGCCGCAAACACCTTCAAAGCACCCTTCGCGGTACATCCAGTTCCCACACAGACGTACACGCTTCTCTTGTTCAACTTTTCCTGCCTCACCTGTTTTTGTTTTTCCGCGTAATCGAAGAATTCTCTCACGCTCTCAAGCATTGGCCATCTCCCTCTCTTTCTCTTTTATCCCCTTGAGGATTTCTTTCACCTTCTCTCTGGTCAGGTTTCCGTAGACTTCGTTGTTTATCACCATCACGGGTGCCAGGGCACACGCTCCAAGGCATCCGACTTGGTCCAAGCTGAACATCAAGTCTTTGGTCACTTCACCCGGTTTCAAACCGATCTCCTCTTCTATACCCTTCAAAACCTCCTGAGAACCGGCCATGTGACATGCGGTACCGTCGCAGACCATGATTGTGTACTTCCCTTTGGGTTTTAAGGAAAACTGGGCGTAAAAGGTGACCACTCCGTAGATCTTCGATGGTGGTATTCCCATGGCCACACCTACGTAGTTGATCACTTCCTCCGGGAGGTACCTGTAGTGTTCCTGAATCTCGAGCAGGATCTTTATGAGGTTTTCTCGCTTGTAACCGTACCTTTTCAACACTTCTTCCACCTTTTCCAAGGTCCTCTCCACAGACCCCACCT
>Ga0209394_1001167_pt1 | contig 16407 bp, 18 predicted proteins | sample JNZ201metaG_FD_184122 | JGI IMG/M metagenome (GOLD analysis project Ga0209394, IMG submission 184122) | Hot spring microbial communities from Jinze hot spring, China to study Microbial Dark Matter (Phase II) - JNZ 20120812A (SPAdes) (version 3) ... | reverse complement strand
AATGTGGCTGCCGTCGCTGGATACTTATGCACTGGCGCGTTAGGCTATGCTGTTGTAAACTCTTTGGGAGTTTCAGCCTGGGCTCAGCTTTCTGTGGCTTACATGAAAACTACGGTTATGGCAAGGGACGGAGAGTCAGAGGGCTTTGGTGCAGCCCAGCAATACTCTAGGAAAGTGAAAGAGCTTAATCCAGCGGCTTTGGCTGAGGATGCTGCGGACAAGGCTGTGAGAAGCCTCCACCCTGTAAAGATCGAGCCCGGTGAATACGAGGTTGTTCTATCGCCTTTAGCGGTGGCTGTAATTCTGGAATACATGGGTTATGTGGGCTTTTCAGCCAGATCCTATCAAGATGGACAATCCTTTGTCAAGTTTTTTGCTAACCAGCAGGTCTTCGATGGCAAACTCAGCGTGGTTGATAACGCCAGAAACCCGAAGACCCTCTATGCAGTGCCTGTTGACGGTGAGGGTGTTCCAAAGAAGCCTCTGGGGCTCATAGTGAACGGTGTGGTTTCAGAGAAGAGCGTATGCCACAACTCCTTCACCGCTGGCAAGGAGGGAAAGAAAAGCACGGGGCATGCGCTTCCACCGCTGGGCGACTTCTATGGCGAAATGCCCCTGCCCTACAACATGATAATGAAGCCCGGGGACGCCGCCTTAGAGGAGGCAATCGCCGACACGAAACATGGAATATTCGTCAACACGTTCCACTATGTCAACCCGGTTGAGCCAACAAAACTCGTGTTAACCGGGCTAACAAGAGACGGAACATTCCTTATCGAAAATGGCGAAATAACAAAGCCTATCGTCAACATGCGCTTCACAGACAGTATGCTCTCAGCCCTTAAGGAAATCCCAATGATTGGAAAAGAACTCTTAACCCTTGAAACAGCAACCGTGCCAATGGTTAAACTGAAAAAACTACGCTTCGTAGGTATATCAGCCTACTAGCACTCTTATTTTTCTATTAGACCACTTCGTATTGGCAATTCTGGGCTTTTATAACTAACAAGCTCTTTCATAACCACTATCTTTGTATCCAATAGTCTCTTCAAAACATCGCTTAAAGGTTTAATCACAGCAAGCACCATGGACAAATTATAAGTAAAATATGCATCAATGATGGATTAGAGGTAACGGTGGGACTAGCTGTATTTTTAAAGTCAAGGATACAGTGATGTTATTACATAATTTGACGGGATAAATAACCTCTACAGCATGCTCCTCACTAGGATTTAATATACGGAGAACGTATGTTCCAGTTTTAGATGCTTCAAAGTTTATTGTACCGTTACATGTGTTGTTTGCCTCAAACAATACTTTTCCGTCTGGAGCGGAAAACAGGAAATTAATAATTCCGTTCACTGCATAGAAACTTCCATGTATACTGCTTGAATTGTTTAGATTTATGTTAAGGGAAAATGTCTCCATTGGCGGAATTATAACAGCATTAACTCCCGCATCTACGTCATGTACTATTACTATCGCCCACAAGAAAAACAAAGCCAACGTGATGGTGCACTTCTTCACTGACTAATCACTTTGTTAAGTATCTAATTAAAAGCGTGTTACAACTGTGCATACGTATTTTTTCAAGATCTCTGCATATTTCCCAAGTATGTCTGGTGGGTAGGGTTGTATGTTTTTGTATTCTTCGCTTAGCGTGTCGCCTGGTATGAACTGTTGGAGGGCGTAGTTTTTGGCTCCTTTTGCTATTTCGCCCATGAGGGTTATGTCCGCTTCCTCAACGATCTTTGGCACAATGGTAGTCCTGAATTCATACTCCACTTTTCCGCTCTTCAATAGTTCAATGGTTTTTAGAAGCGCGTCTGTTTCCTTTGCTCCTAGAATATGGTATTTTTCCGGCGTGGTTTTGAGGTCTAAAGCCACGTAATCCACATATGGGAGGCACTCTTCCAGCACTGTTGGATTTAAGCCGTTTGTGTCCAGCTTGACGGCGAAGCCGCGTTCCTTAAGCCTCTTTAGGAAGCGGGGCAGCTCCTTGTGGATGGTTGGCTCGCCGCCTGTTATGACGACAGCATCCACGTATCTCTTGCGTTCCTCCAGTATTTGGAGGGCCGCTTCTTCGTTGAGGAAGGGCGGCTGTGGATTGACTACTATGCGCCAGTTGTAGCAGTAAGGACAGCGCAAATTGCAGCCAGGCGTAAAGAGAACCGCTGCCACTCGATCTGGATAATCTATTAGGCTTGTTTTTTGCAAGCCGCTGAACTTCATTTGGATAATCACCGAGCTGCCACTGCCTGAGGGGTGATGACGGCTTTTTCAAAGGTTCTGCGTATTGCGAATTCGGCTTGTTTCCCATCGTTCCACTGGTCTACTGGGCGGAGATAACCCACAACCCGCGAATAAACCTCGCAGCGGGCTCCGCATTTGGGGCACTGCTTGTGTTCACCGCTTAAGTAGCCGTGGGTTGGACAGACGCTGAATGTTGGAGTCAACGTGAAGTATGGTATGCGGAAGTTCCAGGTTACCTTGCGGACGAGCTCCGCTGCCGACTTCCACGAGTATAAGCGTTCTCCGAGATAAATGTGGAATACTGTTCCACCCGTGTAGAGGGGTTGAAGCTTGTCCTGGTGTTCCAAAGCCTCGAAGAGGTCGCCGTCCCAGTCCACGGGCAACTGTGTTGAGTTCGTGTAAAAGGGTTCAGCGCCCTTAGCCAGGTACTTCTCGTTAGCCACGATTATGTCTGGATATTTGCGTTTATCTATGCGGGCTAGACGGTAGCTTGCACCCTCGGCAGGCGTGGCCTCTAGATTGTAAATGTTGCCCGTTTCCTCCTGAAAGTCGGCGAGTTTCTCCCGCATAAAGTTCAGCACTTTCACTGCAAATTCGAGGCCCTCCGGCGTTGCTATGCTATAGCCAAAGAGGTTTTGGACAGCCTCGTTCATGCCAACCAGGCCTATGGTTGAGAAGTGGTTTTTCCAGTACTTTCCAAATGCCTCTTTTACGCCGCGGAGATACCGCTTCGAGTATGGGTATAGGCCCTTCTCCGTGAACTGTTCTAGGACCTTACGTTTTATTTCTAGGCTGTCTTTGGCTAGTTCCATAAGGTTTTCGAGGCGCTCGAAGAATTCGTCTTCATCTTTGGCTAGATAGCCGATTCTTGGAAGGTTTATAGTTACGACGCCTATGCTGCCCGTCAATGGGTTGGCTCCGAAGAAGCCCCCGCCGCGTTTGCGGAGTTCCCGGTTGTCTATTCTTAGGCGACAGCACATGCTTCTAACGTCTTCAGGTTTCATGTCACTGTTCACAAAATTTGAGAAATAGGGGGCTCCATACTTGGCGGCTACCTCGAAGATTTTCTGGGAAACTGGCGAGTCCCAGTCGAAGTCCTTTGTTATGCAGTATGTTGGAATTGGAAACGTGAAAACTCTTCCTTTAGCGTCGCCTTCGCTTAGAACCTTTGCAAAGGCAATGTTGAACATCTCCATTTCCTTTTCCATCTCGCCATAAGTGGCATCCATGACTCTCCCGCCAATTATGACGGGTTCATCCTTCATGAAGTCCGGCACCTTCAAGTCTAGGGTTACATTTGTGAATGGTGTTTGGAAGCCAACACGGGTTGGCACGTTCATATTGAAAAAGAACTCTTGAAGGGCCTGCTCTACCTCTTTTTGGCTTAAGCTGTCATACCTTATGAAAGGCGCAAGGTAAGTGTCAAAGTTTGAGAAGGCTTGAGCACCGGCTGCCTCACCCTGCAATGTGTAGAAGAAGTTTACTACTTGGCCTAGGGCTGTTCTGAAGTGCTTGGCCGGTGTGCTTTCAATTTTGCCTGGAACGCCTCCAAAGCCTGTTAATAGCAGGTCTTTTATGTCCCAGCCCACGCAGTAGGGTCCAAGCACGCCTAAGTCGTGGATGTGCATGTCTCCTGAAAAGTGGGCTTCTGCTATGTTAGGTGGGTAAATGCGGCTTATCCAGTACTTGGCGATAACTGTGGATGATAGATAATTGTTTAAGCCTTGAAGCGAGTAGCTCATGTTGGAGTTTTCTTTAACCCGCCAGTCCTCCATCTCCAAATACTGGTCTACAAGGTCTGCTTGGCTTAGGAGGGCTGCCAACTCCCGTATGTCCTGATGCTGTTTGCGGTAGAGAATGTAAGCCTTAGCGGTGCGTGCATGACCATTCTCTATAAGAACTTTTTCTACAACATCTTGGATTTCCTCAACTGTAGGGACTCCGTCCTCGCCGAACCGCTTCTTCAGCTCGGCGACCACTTGATCGCTTAGTTTTTTGGCTAGTTCACGGTCTTTCCCGCCAACAGCCTTGGCGGCCTTCCAAATGGCGTTTGTTATACGCTCCTGATCAAATGGTTCTAATCTTCCATCCCGCTTTCTAACAAATTTCAAGTTTTATTCACCTCTTGGAGCACGCGACGGAAGTCTTCCGGTTCTTCAAATCTGCGGTATACTGAGGCGAAGCGCACATAGGCTACGCGGTCTAGGCTTTTTAAGTGTTTCATGACCAGGTCGCCGATTTCTTGTGAAGACACTTCCTCCTTGCCTAGTTGCATTAATTCTTGCCTAACCTTCTCCGCCAGGGAGCGGATTTGCTCCATGGTTACGGGTCTTTTTTCGCATGCCTTCTGCAGGCCCCTTATGATTTTGTTTAGGTCGAAGCGTTCTATTCTGCCGTCGCGTTTTCGCACCATCAACTCGATGGTTTCTATATACTCGTATGTGGTGAAACGTCTTCCACAGTCGCTGCATTCTTTACGCCTTCTTATGGTGTTGTCTGCCGAATCGCGGGTTTCCAGGGTTTTGATGTTCTCTGAGCCGCAATATGGACATTTCATAAAGACTCCATCGCGTGCTACCATTAGTGTTTTAAACTATTTTCATACACTAAATGTAGTGTTGCTTTTAACCATTTGTGCAGCAAAAATTAAAATTCAATGCGAGCCCAAAGCTGGAAATATACAAAATTTAGTAGCATTCTATGTGAAGTGAAACCCAAAAACGCAAATCTCCGTGCGAGATTGGAACCGAAAAGAGACATAAATGTAGAAAAATCCTTTTTATATTGTTTTTCAGCAACAGAAGCGCATAGATTACTCGTATTGAAACGAAAAGTCATTAAAGAGTTAAAAGTGCAAGCTTGGGCTTCAATGTCAATTAGGCTGTGTAGAATAGTAGCCCCTCTAGATTTTTTCGAGGGCTTGTTTTAGGTCGGCGATTATGTCTTCCGCGTCTTCTATGCCGAGAGCCAAGCGTACAAGCTGGTCGGTTATGCCTAGTTTTTGGCGCTGCTCCGGCGTTATGAAGTAGTGGGATGATGTGGCTGGTTGTGTAGCCAAGGTTTCCGTCCCGCCGAGGCTGGCGGCTAAAAGGCAAAGTTTAAGGTTTTCAATAAACCGCATGGTTTTTTCAAAGTCGCCTTTTATTTCGAAGCTCACCACTCCGCCGTAGCCGCGCATTTGCTTTCTGGCGAGTTCATGTTGGGGGTGGCTTGGTAAGCCGGGATAATAGACTTTGGCGATTTTTGGATGCTCCGCTAGGAATTGGGCTACTTGCATGCCGTTTTGGTTGTGCTTTTCCATTCTAACGGCTAGGGTTTTTAGGCCGCGTAGCAATAGCCATGCAGCGATTGGGTCAAGGGTTCCGCCCAATATTTTTCTAGTTCTCTTCAGTTTTTGAATGAACTCTTTTGAGCCGCAGACTATTCCGGCGGTTAAATCGTTGTGTCCGCCTAGGTATTTGGTGGCGCTGTGGACAACGATGTCTGTGCCAAAATTTAGCGGTTGTAAGTTGTAGGGCGAGGCAAGAGTGCTATCAACCACGGTGGTGATTCTCCTTTTTCTGGCTATGGCAGCTAGCCCGCGCAAATCAACTATCTTTAACGTTGGATTTGTGGGAGTTTCAACGTAAATGACCCTTGTGTTGCTCTGTAGGGCTTTCTCCACTTCGCCTAGGTTTGATGCGTCCACAAGGCTTACTTCAACACCGAATCTTGGGAGTACCTCTTGGAAGAAGGTTAGGGTTCCACCGTAAAGGTCCATGGAGGCTATTATATGGTCGCCTTTTGAAGTTAATGTCAGAATCGTGGTTGTTATGGCCGCCATGCCCGAGGAGAAGGCTGCCGCGTCTTCGGCGTCTTCCAGAACCGCCATCTTCTCTTCAACGGCTCTGACGGTGGGATTGTCAAACCTTGTGTATATGTAGCCCTCTGCCCTTTCACTTATAACGTCAATAAGCCTCTTAGTGCTCATGAAGGCGAAAACCGAGGTTTCATAGATGGGTGTGGAGACGGCTCCCAGCGCGTCTGGTTTTTCCCCGCCGCGCACCGCTTTTGTTGAGAAGCCTAAGTTTTCCGTATCCACTTACGGCACCTTCTTGATGGACTGATGGCTTTTTGGGAAATAACTTTTTAGGCTTAACGCCAATAGTTTAGTCAAAACGGATTATACGCGAGGGTTAACACAAAATGTTTGACAAACAGAAAATTGAGGAAATAGCGAGGGAAAGGGAACGCTGGGAAAAATCCACGCTGCCAAACTGGATCATGCAGTGCCCCGAACGCCAGAAAGAGTTCAAGAATCATTCAGGCATGACGATTAAGGGATTGTACACGCCCGAAGACATTAAGGACTTGGACTACATGCGGGATCTTGGATTTCCAGGCGAATACCCGTTCACACGGGGTTTACACGCCACCATGTACCGCGGGAGACTGTGGACGATGCGCATGTTCGCGGGGTACGGCACCGCTGAAGATACCAATAGACGGTTCAAATATTTGTTGAGTGAGGGTGAAACCGGATTAAGTACGGCTTTCGACTACCCAACAATCATGGGCTATGATTCTGACCATCCCATGGCTCGGGGCGAAGTCGGTGTCTGCGGTGTAGCCGTGTCCTCGCTGCAGGACATGGAAATCCTCTTTGACGGCATACCCTTGGATAAGGTTACGACTTCCATGACGATTAATGGTCCGGCAATTGTTTTGCTAGCCATGTATATTGCCGTGGGCGACAAGCAAGGCGTCCCTAGGGAAAAGCTTGGCGGCACAACCCAGAATGACAATTTGAAGGAGTTTTTCGCTCAAAAGCTCTGCATCTTCCCGCCTAAGCCATCCCTGAAGCTTTCGGTGGACATAATTGAGTTTTGTGCTAGACACTTGCCCAAATGGAATCCCATCAGCATAAGCGGCTATCACATCCGCGAGGCAGGCGCCACCGCCGTCCAAGAGTTGGCGTTCACCCTCTGCGACGCCATAGCCTATGTGGAGGAGACTCTTAAACGGGGTTTAAAGGTGGACGATTTTGCACCACGCCTGTCATTCTTTTTCGCCTCCCACAACGACTTCTTCGAGGAAATAGCCAAATTCAGAGCGGCTAGACGCTTATGGGCTAGGATAATGAAGGAGCGGTTCCACGCCAAGAACCCGCGCTCCATGTGGATGCGTATGCACGTGCAGACTTCAGGCTGCACCTTGACGGCGCAGCAACCCCTAAACAACATTGTCCGCACAACCATTCAGGCTTTAGCCGCTGTGCTAGGTGGAACTCAATCCCTGCACACGAACTCTTTCGATGAGGCTTTATGCTTGCCGACAGAGGAATCTGTGCGTGTGGCGCTTAGAACCCAGCAGATAATCGCCTATGAAAGCGGCGTGGCAAATACCGTTGATCCTTTGGCGGGCTCCTACTACGTGGAGGCTTTGACAAACGAGATGGAGGAAAAAGTCATGGAATACATTGAAAAAGTGGATGACATGGGCGGAGCCATAGCCGCCATAGAAAAGGGTTTCTTCCAGAGGGAAATAGCCGAAGCCGCCTATCGATATCAGAGGGAGATAGAAGAGAAAAAACGCATAGTGGTCGGCGTAAACGAGTATACCGTTGAAGGCGAGAAGTGTCCAGTGAAGCTTTTGAGGGTTGACCCAAGCGTTGAGAAAAAGCAGATTGAGCGACTGCAGAAGCTCCGAAGGGAGAGAGACAACAGAAAAGTTAGGGAAGTTCTTGAAAAGCTGCATTATGCAGCAGCTAAGGATGAAAACCTCATGCCAACAATCATCGAGGCGGTTAAGGCTTACGCCACCCTTGGCGAAATAATGGATGTGCTGCGAAAAGTTTACGGAGAATACAAAGAGCTAATAATAATCTAGAATCTAAAAGTTGGTGAGGCGGAAAGGCATGCAAAGCGAAGGCACAAGCCAAAGAAAAATCAGGGTTTTGATAGCCAAGCCGGGGCTGGACAGCCATGATAGGGGAGCCAAAATAGTGGCGAGGGCTCTTCGCGACGCTGGAATGGAGGTAATCTACACGGGGCTTAGGCAGACTCCCGAACAAATAGTTGAAACAGCCTTGCAGGAGGATGTGGACGTCATAGGCTTAAGCATCCTTTCAGGCGCCCACATGGCGCTTTTCCCAAGAATCATGGAGCTCCTCAAGGAGAAAGGTTTAACAGATGTGCTTGTGTTTGCGGGCGGCATAATTCCAGAGGAGGACATTCCCGAACTGAAAAAGATTGGGATAAAAGAGGTTTTCGGGCCGGGAACTCCCACGGACAGGATTGTGAAGTACGTGTTGGAAAACGCTCCTAAAAGACGCTAAGAGAAGCGTATAAGCCTTGCAGGTTGACGAAATAGCGAAAGGCGTGCTTGCCGGAGACAAGAGAAGCATAGCTAAAGCCATATCCATGGTGGAGAACAGCCCGCAAGAGGCGCAAAGGCTCATCGCCACCATATATCCCCACACCGGAAAAGCCCATGTAATAGGTTTGACGGGGCCAGGTGGTGCCGGGAAAAGCACTCTAATAGAGAAGATGGTTCGCGAGTATAGGCGGAGAGGCAAAACTGTAGGGGTTATAGCCGTAGATCCCACAAGCCCCTTCACTGGCGGAGCGTTTCTTGGCGACAGGATCCGCATGCAAGAACTAAGCACGGACGAAGGCGTTTTTATACGGAGCATGGCAACCCGCAATAATCCGGGAGGCATAGCTAAAGCCACAAAGGACGCCGTGAAAATTTTGGATGCAGCTGGAAAAGACATCATAATAGTGGAGACCGTTGGGGCGGGACAATCCGAAGTGGACATCGTTAAAGTCGCCCAAACAGTGGTTGTGGTGCACGCACCGGGCCTCGGCGATGAAATACAAGCCATTAAAGCCGGGTTAATGGAGATAGCCGACATATTCGTCGTGAACAAGGCGGACAGAGAAAACGCCAACAAAACGGTCATGGACCTCCAAGCGGTGCTCCAGCTGGACGACCGGGAAAAAGCATGGAACCCGCCTATAGTGAAGACCGTTGCCATTACAGGTGAGGGTGTCCCCCAACTCCTAGACAAAATAGAGGAGCACAAGCAGTTTCTCCAGAAAGAGTTATGGCGGAAGAAAAGCCGGGAGAAAGCCCAAATCGAACTGATAGAGGCAATAAGGGACAAGGTGACAAGCTCAATAATTGAAAAGTTGAAAAGGGAAAAACGATTCGAAATAATCCTCCAAAAAATCGTTGACAGAGAATTAGACCCTGCCACCGCAGCGGAAAAGCTTCTAAACCAAGAAGAATTGGAGTAGCTGCCTATGCCTAAGCTTGAAAAGGGACTCGTGCAGGTTTACACCGGAAACGGGAAGGGAAAAACTTCAGCCGCCTTCGGGCTTGCCCTAAGAGCCATAGGGAGGGGCCTAAAGGTCTACATAGTTCAGTTTATCAAGGGAGGCTTCGACTACGGCGAACTCTACATTGTGGATAAGCTTCCAAACCTCACTTTAAAGGCCTTTGGAAGGGGCCAATTCGTGACCCATAAGCCGCCGGACGAAGTGGATGTAGCCCTAGCCGAGGAAGCTTTCAATCTGGCCAAGAAGGTTGTGGAGAGCGGTGAATATGACATGGTTATATTGGACGAGATTAACGTGGCTCTAAGCCTCAAACTAATAAGCCTAGAGAAAGTTTTGGAACTCATCAAGAATAAGCCGGAACACGTGGAACTTGTCTTGACTGGACGCTATGCACCCAGCGAGATAATAGAGGCAGCTGACCTCGTCACAGAAATGAGGGAGATTAAACACCCATATAGAAAAGGATACCCGGCCAGAATGGGAATAGACTATTGAGCGGCAACAGCCAAAAGCAAAGCATTCTGGAAATACCTTGGGTTAAATCCTCCTTAAAGTTGGGGCTAGCCTTCCTCATAATTGGCATAGTCTTAATCCTCGTTTTCAAGGTTTTCAATCTTGGAGAGACCCAGCTGTTTTTGAATGCGAAAAACCTTGTTAGGGAGTATGGCTTCGCCGGAGTTTTCCTTGCAACAATTTTGGCTGGAACCGTTGTGCCCCTTGGAAGCCCAGCCCTCGTGGTAGCAGCCGCCTCTTTTGGACTTAATCCCGCGTTGCTTGCATTAATTGCCACCATAGGATTTACAATAGGCATGACTGTAAACTATTTTTTGGCTTGCCGCCTTGGAAGACCCTACCTAGAGAAGAAAATGGGGGCTGAGGAGCTTGAAGCGGCAACGGCTATCTGGAATAGATGGGGCTGGGCGATTTACGTCTTGTTTGGACTCATCCCAGTGCTGCCCGTGGAGTTTCTCGCCCTAATATGCGGGCTTTTGAAGACGCGGATCCGAACCTTTCTGATTTTAAGTTTTACACCTAGGCTTGTGGTTTTTATGCTTTTAGCATTTTTCGGCGAAGCCTTGGGAGGCTGGCTTGGAATAATCTAAAAGGGTTATTTTCTGACGGGTGGTGGAACGGCGATCAAGGTTTGGGTTCTACGCACACCCTTAATCTGCTGAAGCTGCTCTATCATCCTTCCAAGCTCTTCAACCCTTGCAAACTCAGCATAAACGACAACGTCAAACTGCCCCGTGACCGCATGCGCCATCTTGACTCCACTAATCTTCAAGGCTGCCTCAGCTACTTCCCAAATCATGCCTGGTTCAGCATTAATCAAAATATAGGCTTCCAACACCTTTCCTCCAGCACATAACAATTAAACCAATATCTGCGTAAAAACTTAGAGACATTAAGGCGAACCGTCCTGTTTTTGGCGCTTCTTTAGAAAATCCCTGAGGGCAGCCCTTATCTCCTTTAATGTTAGAAGCTTCGGCTGGAACTCTGGCTTGAAGGGGTGGATTTCGCTTTCAAGAAGCTCCCTTAGCCGGGCATAGTAGGCTTCAAACTCCTCCGGCGTGTTGCTTTTGAACTTGAAAATGGCCATCCAGCCCTTCGGGTTTTCCCAGCGTCTATCATAGGCATTTATGGGACTTGAGGTGCCAAAGCGTTCGAGGCTTCTCTCAATCAAAATTTCCCTATCAACATTGAATATCACAAGCAAGCTATTGACGGGTGAAACCTTTGACGTTAAGAGGAACTCCCGAGTCACATTGTCCGGAGCTGTTGAGTCTATTACGACGCTATAGCCCTTTTTCAGAAGGGCATCCCGCATCTCAGCGATCATGGAATAAACCAGATATTCATCGCGGCAGGGATAGGCCTCATTAAAGAACATTTCCCTCAACTCGTCGACTCCGATTCGAGCCAAGTGAGGGTAATCGGCGACAAGCCTTTTTGCTAGTACGGTTTTGCCGGAGCCGGGATAACCGCTTAAGACAATAAGCCATAAACCTTTGAGGCTGCCCGTCACAATCCCCGCTTGAATATTTTTGGGCGAAGGAAGCCTTAAAGCCTTGCCAAGGTTAGGTTTCAGCGTGGATGTTAAGATTGGACAGACCTGTGATTACCGGTGAGGCTTTCTCGGCTGGTTTGGGTTTCGCCTTAGGCTTGGCTATGGCGGGGTGCATGCTTCAGGCTTTTGGATTTTCCCGGCTACTGGTTAGAGAGGTTATTGTCTGCCTAAAATGTGGAGGCAAAAACAGCATTAAGAACAGGTTTTGCTGGCACTGTGGCGAGGCGTTGTATCCTCCACCATCTATAAAGTGTCCAAAATGCTGTTTGCCCATGCCTCGGGACATGAAGTTTTGTTGGAGATGCGGCTCTCCCCTCAAGGAAGGTGGGATAATAAAAGGGGAAGGTTAAGGTTTAGCCCAGTTTTGTTCCACAGTTTCCGCAGAACTTCATGCCGGGTGGATTCTTTGCACCGCATTTGGGGCAAGTGGTTTCTACGCCAGTTTGGGTTAGTGGCGAGCCGCAGTTTCCGCAGAACTTCATGCCAGCCGGATTTTCAGCTCCACAGTTTGGACATTTAACCTTCGCCGGCGGCAATAGACTTGAACCGCATTGACCACAGAATTTCATGCCAGCCGGATTTTTAGCTCCACAGTTCGGGCAGACAATTAGTTGTTGGGGGGCTTGGGCTTGCTGCAGCTGCTGTGCCATCAAGAAGGGCATTGTTAAGCCCACACCTGCGCCTAAGCCTGCGGCTGCGGCGCCTCCACCCTCAGCCCCCTTTAGTTCGCCTGCGGTTTCCTTCATGTATTGCATCATCATGGCTTGGGTGCCTAGTCCCGAAGCAAAGCGTCTAGCCTCCTCAGGTATGTTTATGCCTTCGAAGACGCAGTCGATCACTTTTAAGCCTATTCTTGCGGCTTCGTCGCTGATTTTTAGGGCTACTTTGTCAGTGGTGGCGTCCGCATTTTTAACAATCTCGAAAATGTCGTGGCGTCCAAATTCGCTTATAATTCGCTCGTTAATGAAGCCTCTAATGTAGTTTTCCACGTCCCGTGAAGTGCTTGCACCCCTGTTGCCAAAAAACTCTACAACGAAAAGCTTCGGATCCTCAACCTTGTAAAGCATATAACCATAAAAGCCTATCTCCGCCTGATATTTTATGTCGCCGCTTGGCGCCGAGTAGGCTTTTCCGCCAAAGTTCGCCCGGAACTGACTGTTGCTTACAAAAACAACTTCACAGTCAAAGATGTCGCCTATGATCCCCAAAGCCTTCAAGGCGCCGGTTAAAAGCGGAATATTGCTGCTGGTTATGGTATGCCTTCCAGGCCCAAGGACGTCGTAGGCTTTTCCGTCTCGGAAGAAGACTGCCCACTGATTTTCCTTCACAATAACTTGGCTTCCATACTTAAGCGTGAGTTTTGGAAAACGATATGCAATGTCCTCTGGCCCAGCATTATCCCATGCAACACGCTCAATTATTGGCATCCAACCTAAACCTCCAAGGGTCTAAACTGTCTTTCACGTTCATCCCATTTAGACTCAAAACCAAGTATTAAGGATTTAATGTTCCGCACTTTAGCGGCGACATCTGCCCAATTTCCAGCCTGAGTCTCATTGTAAAGTTCATCCACAGCCTTAACAATCCCTTGGATTTCATCATTTAAAGCCCTATCATAATTCAGAACTCGAGTAAGCTCTGTTTCGCGAATGCTTCCCTTACGGTCCATTAAACCTGCATAGCCATAATCTGCACGGTGAACTTTCTCGCCGACCCGGTCAATGATCTGAATAACCTTCTTGAAGTCATCTGTGGCTTTTCCGGCATTGAGGGCTGAAAGGTATATTTCCTCCCACTTGTGGCGTAGACTCTTGAAGTCCGCGTAGTAGAGGTCGCGGAGTTTCTTGTCAATTTCCCGCAAATCCTCCCTTGTGGCGTAGCCCAAACCGAAAATGTTTTGAATCTTGGCAAAAAGTCCCTGTCGATCCTTAACCTTTTCCAACGTCTCCTTTTCAGACATTCAGATTCCTCATACTGCCTTATAGGTATGCGGTACTTACACCTAAACTTTGCCCTTGCTGATGATGATTCGTCAGCTAAGCCGCTCCTATGATGTTAAGATTAGCGGGTAAACCTCTTTGGCAACGTACTCGAGGTATTTTTCTTTATCTGTCAAGTTGAATATTGTTACAGAGGCATCTCTTGTTATGCCCACTACATAGCCATACTCCCTTGCCCTAGCCACAATGTACCACAGGTCGCCGTGCTTACAGTAATCTTCAAAAAGCGAAGTGTTCACAAGATCTGGTCCATAAAGTGAAAGCTTGTTCACATTTGGAATGTCGACGTTGTCGAAAAAAGTGATTTTGGTGTCCTCTGGATTTTTCAAGTGGAATTCGCGGAGGGTTTCCGGCGGTATCCGCGCCTCAACTATGCCGCCGACTCTATCGAAGAGGATTTCGCTGAGTTTATTGGCTATGAAGTTTGCTAGGCGCTTCTTCTCGACGACTGTTAGGAGAGTGGCTTTTTCCAGACGAGAAAAGCTGAATAGGGCTTCGATCGTGCGGGGCAGCGGCACAACCTTGCCTCTATGAAAAACATGGACCACATGATCGTGGGAAAAAACACCCCTCAACATATTCTCCTTAGGCGAAAGCCCAACAACCTCCGTTACAAGCGTGAAACGATGATCGCCTTCCTCATAAGGCTCCTCGAGGCGATAGCCCCCAAGCCTAGAAGCAATTTCGTCAAGTGAAAGATCCTCAGAAAGTCTAAAAACCTTGCCAGCAACAACCATAAACACCACTAGTCATAAACGAACATGCTGAAAACTAAAGCTTTACGCCCAAAAATGGGAGGATGCGAATTCAAACAACATAGGTTGTCTGACTTCTCACGCCTTGTTCGCCTGGTTTCCCGAAGACTATCATCCAATTGTTGGTCAATGGATCCTTGAACACTATGATGCTTGAGCATCCCGCCTCCCTGGCTATTTCAGAGCTTTCTAGAAGGCTTTGCAGGAGCTCGGGGCTCCAATTGCATATTATTGAGGCTTCCTCACCGTTTTTGTCAACAGCAACCATGTGGAGGAAGTAGTCGCCAACAGGGATCTCCTTCACGATACATGTTTCATCCGTCTTCTGCATGATCTCTATCGTGTGTATTAGATAGCTATTGTCCTGTTCCCTTATTATTAAGTGAAGGCCGTTTCCAACAAACGTGTACATGAATTTTTCCATTAATTCAAGTTTGTTCATGTTTTGCCACCGTTGGCTTGATGATGGTGTTGAGTCTTATAAGGGGTATTCTGGAAAATAGGATATATCGTGATTCGTAAGACGTAATATTTATTAGTTTGTGCGTCGCACTTTAATACAGACAGAGGTGAACCCTTGTGAAAGCCGAGCTAACAGTCACCCCCTCCGAAGTACCATCCTCCACCTACGTAAAAGAGGAAGAAATCGAACAGTTTGCAAGACTCGCCCAACCATCGATAATGGCTGTAGGCCTCGACCTTCTCCCGTGCCCTCGCCGACGCCTATCGAGGCGAGGCCCGCGCCTTGCATTATGGCTCTTAGGTCTGCATAGTCTAGGTTGATTAGGCTTGCCGTGGTAATGGTCTCTGTTATGCCTTTAATGAATTTTCCAATAGTCGTGTTTGCAACGCCTAAGGCCTCCTTAAACGGCAGGTTTCCGGCAATCTTAACAAGCCTATTGTTGTCGATCACAACGACTGTATCGCATGACTTCTTCAGCCGATCCAATCCCTTCTTGGCTATCTCCATCCTAGCGGTTTCAACCTCAAAGGGGAGGGTAACCACCCCAATGACAAGGCGTGGAACCGGCGACTCTGCAAATCTTCTGCGTAACTCCTCTGATAGGGCTGTTATTGCACCTGTTCCTGTCCCGCCGCCCAACCCGGCAACTAGGAATATTATGTTGGCGTCGGCTATTTCTTGGATTACCTTGTCGGCGCTTTCAAGGAGGGCTCTCGCTCCAAGCTCTGGGTAGCCGCCGCAGCCCAAGCCCTTCGTGAGGTTTGCACCTATCAAAATTCTCCTGTCAGCCTTCGTTATTCTAAGGTGGTTGGCGTCGGTGTTAACCGCCACAAGTTTTGCTCCGACAATCCCCTTTTCCTTGATCCACGTTATTATGTTTGATCCTGCACCGCCAAGTGGAGCAGGCTGTTGAAAAGGCGATAAATGGACGCCTCCTGGACATAGAGGACGTGACTAAGGCCCGCGGTTTGCTCATACATGTTTCCGGCGGCGAAGACTTAACTCTTTTCGAGGTTAACCATGCAGCTGAAATCGTGAAGCGCTCGCTGCCACCGAAGGCAAAGGTGATTTGGGGTGCAAGAGTTGACAAGGAAATGCATGGAAGCGTCTCCGTCATGGCCGTTGTAACCGGCGTGGAAAGCGCGTTCTTAAGACGAAGCGAAAAACGCATAGGACCAATAAAACTGCGGTAAATTCACAATCTTTTCTCCAACACATTATCTTAGGCAACTTCAGCCGTTTTCTACCCTTTCTCCCTTTCTTTTTCATGCTTCTAGGCGCCTAATTGCTTTAATAAGAGTTTTTAACCTCTTTCTATACTGCAGTAGGAAAGAGAAGAGGCAAATCTGGTGCTCATCAGCGAGGTGATCCTCGAAAATTTCATGAGCTACGAATATGCTAGAGTACCCTTTAAACCCGGCGTAAACGTTGTCTGTGGCCCCAATGGCGCTGGAAAGTCCTCGCTTTTACTGGCTATTTCTGTGGCTCTGGGCCAATCCTACACGGAGCGCTCTAGAAAGCTTAGCGACTTGATCCGTTGGGGTAA